>Ga0116231_10003153_pt1 | contig 34442 bp, 20 predicted proteins | sample S1TSphgellanicum_2_FD_89695 | JGI IMG/M metagenome (GOLD analysis project Ga0116231, IMG submission 89695) | Host-associated microbial communities from peat moss isolated from Minnesota, USA - S1T2_Fd - Sphagnum magellanicum MG | ecosystem: Host-associated > Plants > Peat moss > Unclassified...
AGTTCTCACAACCCACCCAAGAACAACCCACACATCGCACCGAGGGACCCTGTTTTCCTCACAAACAAACCAGACACTGAGTGATACCCATCACACTGAGTGATTTTTCCTGACACTGAGTGATACCCATTACCCTGAGTTTTCCGGCCAATAGGATATCGGACTGAGTTCCAGCCAATAGGATAGCCGTGGACGGACGGACACACACCGATTCTTTTATATAAGTAGATACTAGAACATACAATAACCCAATTTTCAAACTTACTACATTTTTTGGATTCTTCAGTTGTGTATAAAAAAAAGACAAACATAACCCCAAAACGTACACTACTAATGTTCTTGGAAGTTTGGACCAAGAAGAAACCAACTATGAACTTAACTATGCCTTGAAAGTGACAAAATAGCATGCTAGACCTACACTCAACAAACAAGGATAATCTATCCCCTAAGCCTACATCATGTAACAAAAGACCAACAGTTCAAGTGAATCGAGCATCTGCAACATGTAAAAGAGGTATGTGAATAGATGATGCACTGGAAATAGCAATGGATGTTGTTGAAAAAATGACACATTCATTAAAGAAGGTCAGCAAAGCATGAAACATTTCTTTAAGTTTACTTTTCGATCACCTAAATGGAAAAATCAGATCTAGAAAGATGGGGCCAAGAAGTGTGTTCATAACAAAAGAGGAACCACTACTACAAGTGTCTTCTTGTCTCACATGTGCTCACTCGTAGCCTAAGCCAAAACAAAGCACTTCTTCTTTTTTCCCTATTCTCCTTCTCCTTTGATGCTCTAGAGAAAGAACTTTGCCACTTCCTTGAAGAAATATCACAAAAAGGTGGCAATGCACATACACCTTGCTCAAGCCTTGAAAGCTCTTTTGCTTCCTCAAAAAAACCACAAAACAACTTTGCCACTTTCTTTATGTGGATCTTCACAAGAAAAAAACAACCTGACTCTCTTGCACATGCACAACTTGTGTCAAAAAACTACAAAAAAAGCTCTTTCCTTTCTACTGCTCCTAGACGAACAGCGGACTACTCGGATTTAAACATCTGACAAGTGCATGTGCCTTCCTGCAACAAAAAAGCTGCCGCCACAAAATTTCACCTGTCTAATTCCTCCTTATCTGCCCACCCCCTAAAACAGGGAACACCCACCCCTTTCATGCAAAGTCTCTCTCCTCTCTCTTTCTTTCTCTATGTCTCACACATGAGAAAAGCTTCTTCTTGCGCTGCTTCTTCTTCCCATCTTAATCTTCCATCTCTTTCTTGTTGGTTTTTGCTTTGAGCTATTCATGAGGCTAAGGAAAAAGCAAAGTTCAAGCCATCCGTTACCACATAGGTAGGCAAATGCATGGTTTGAGCAATCAACAAGAATTTAAATGCAATTTTTTGGGGGGTGTTTACTCCAAGCAAATGCTGCAAGAAGACATTCATGCCTTTATGTTCTTGTTATGTTTGCTTGGTGAACTGGAGGTACAAATGTGTTGAGTTCAATTCAATGTTACACCAATTCTGGCGGAATGCCTTTAAGATCCTTGTAAGTCCAAGCAAAAACATCTTTAAACTCATACAATAGAACCTCAAGTTGCTCTGAATATTGATCATCGAATTTTGAATTGATTTTCACAAACTGTGGTACCTCAGAAGTTTCAAGATTGATTTTCCAAAGTTGGTCTTCTATGAGTGGCCAACCAACAATTTGCAGGTCCTTCATACAATCTTTGGCAAGTGTCTGAGTGTCCAACCAACAATTTGCAGGTCCTTCCTACAATCTTTGGCAAGTGTCTGAGAGTCCAACCAACATTTCGCAGTTCCTTCATACAATCTTTGGCAAGCGTCCATCAATAATCATATTACCAACATATGGTTGATCATAGGTAGATGAATAATTTTGCTGCTCATATATAAACTTACAAATAGGTAGATGGATAATTTTACAAACTCATATATAGGCTGTTCAGAAAGATTCACCTCTGCCATAAGCCATATATCAATCCTAAAGATGATCATCCATAATCAACCACATTCAGAATGGCAAAAACCAATAAAACACCCTCACTAAGATCGTAGGAAACTTTCTTTGGAGGATTGAAGGAGAAATTCAGGTCCAAGTGGACAAGGGCTGTTGTAGTGTAAAGTAGAGATCCAAAGAAAGTTATTGAATCATTCCATAAACAGGAGGAGTGTGTATTCAAGAGTGAGACAATCACCCTACAGACTACAACTAAAACCTAATTAACCTGCTTAAAGTTACAACAGTACAAGGAAAGCCTCATAGTCCGATAGCCAACCTTGGGGTGCAGCTTCAACAGATGTTTCCAGTGATGAGAGACATGTTGATAATCTTCTAGAACTTGTTTCATGATTGTTCAGTAACAATATTATCAAGCAGGGGAATCAGCTACTTCAGTTCCATCCAAGCAGGGATTATAAAGATAAGGAAGGAGAGTTCATCAGGCATCAGCATTGTCAGAGGTCAGTTGGGCCTGCGTGTGAGTGAAGTCGTGGAGGACTAGTCCTAAGCCATGTGTTTTAGCTGCCTGAAACTGTACCATATCTTGCTCCATTAGCCTAACTATTTCTTCATGCCACAGTTTTGTCTCATCACTTTGGTCCTTTATCTGCCAGCAGGCAAAGAAAGACTAAATCAGTATTTGAAACAGGGACAATACACACAAAAACAGCAAGCACTGCAATGATGACCTTCCTTTACCACACTTAGTTCTGTGACCTCTGCCTCTGCCTTGCCTGCCTTGTCTGACCTCAACAGCTTTAGCTTTTCTCTGCCCTCTCCAGAAGCATGTGACAAACAATCAGAGAGGTGTACTTTGACACAAAATCAGTCACTATTCCCCCATCTTTACAAACCAAATCACCTATTTCTCACTTGAGTTAATTGGAATTTAAGTGACACCAGCTATCTTACAATCCCAGGGTGACAACTCATAAGAATGAGATTTCTCGATAAGCTATGTGCTGAAGCTGATACTTTCTTGCAAGCTTGTGCTTGAACTAAACCTAAGTAGGTCTTAGTGGATGGCATGATATACACAAATAAGTAGTCATAGCACTCCTGTTTCTGCAGCCTGGCAGCCATGGACCAGGTGCTTAGCACACAGCAAGACCAGAGATATTGAAGAGAAGTGCCCCAGACTGAAGGGTCATATCTTTTGTTAGGACCTTTTCAACAGATAAATACAAAACTTTCAGAGAAGAGGCCAAATGTGTACAGGTTGAGTTCTTTCAACTTTGAAGTTTCAGTCAGCTCTCGATGCTACCGGTAAGCTTGTGCTCTGTCTGCCATCACCATCTGGGTTACTCCCACAATTCAGCCCTTCAATTGGAGACTTGAACTCTGATCAAATCCAAAGACATTCAGGCATGAAAGTACAACAGCCTCTCTAATCAACGACCCACCAATTGAAGTTAAAAAGACCAACACAAACCAAAATCACCTGTCAAAGAAAAAGAGTTCAAAAGATGATGGAAAACAGTGTAATATCTCAATGGCTTGCACAGTGCACACATACTCCTTAAGTGGCTCTTCAAAAATCAATAGCAAATCAAGCCCCTGTGGCCACAAATAAACCATAACAAGGGAGTTCACACCTTAGAAAACCTGCACATTCAACTGTCACATCCAGTCAGCCCTCCTATTGTCTGCAATGGTTCAACCAGTACCACTTGCGAGCAGTATTTGACAGTTGGAGAACCTTACCTGACTTTGAAGCTTGGAAGCAAGTTCATCTGAGCAGTCTCCCAAGTCAGCAAAAGCTTTTCCAAGAGATCCACCCTCACAGTTGCCAAGAAGTTTCACAGACTTTCCAAAGCCAGACAAAACCTGCCCCAGTTCTGCAAAAACAAAAGACCAGGAACACTAATTATGAGAGTAATGACTCTGACCCAAATTAAACACATACATTGATGGTGGTTTTGAGTATAAATATACATCAACAAGAGAAATCCAGCAAAGAAAACGAGGTCCAGGTAGATATACTGCAAAATTGACAGTAAGAAATGAGATGCAGTGGGACCTTGTTGCCATTTGACTAACTTCATAGACTGCTGCTGCACCTCTCCTAAATGGTCCTCAAGTTCCAAAACATGGTGTTTCAACTTCTCATACTCAGATCTCTTTCCTCCACTAGCTTGTCCTTTCCTAGCACCGCATCACTCACTTTTGCTTGCATATCCTGGTTCAGAAGAAGAGTCAAGATGGCCCATCAACAAAACCCAAACAGTGAGCCACTTGTCCAAGAAGCCCCCTATTCTTTAGTACATGCTACATGAACATGAAGATGCCCAGGCATTTCCTTGAACATCTGCATGAAGTCACTGGGTTTTTTTTCTTGAAAATGCTACCCTCCACAGACCTTGCTCTCTCCATGGTCTAAGTGATTGGAATAACAAATGCAAACACCATAAAGTCAATAGGTTATGAAGAATGAGGACCCAGTAATCAGACCTGCCACCTCTGCAGAATCTATGTTTCTTTCCTTGATAGGTATCTTTACACTATAATCAGTAGATAATAATCTCATCTTTCTCTCTCATGTCTGCTCCTTCTCCTTGTCAAACTTGGATATCAAAAATCTCCAACAACTCTAACTTGCTTGCAGAGGAATTGAGAGTGGATTACACCTACCCAGACTTCCTCGTCAGCCTGCAGAAAGTTCCTGAGATCCTCACTCATGCACAAGTGCGGATGTGTAGCAATGCGGTTCAGAAAGACATCTAATGCTCGCTGCCGAACCTCAATGAACCCAGCACTGAACCGGAACTTCTCTGCAAATCAAAGTATCCTCTCAAAATCATAAAGGAACTGACACATGCGGCCTTTATGAAGTTCCCTAAAAAAAGATATAGAAACAATTCTCTAGGACTGGATTGTAGACATGAGCGATTGGCAGAGCAGAATAAAGGGATTATAATTCCACCACTTTGAGAAGAGCGCTGTTATTAGAATCTTCTCTGGCCTGCGACTTGCATGTTCGTCTACATTATCAGGAAGCAAAAGACAACAGAGCAACCTGTTGAAGTGCGTTTTTGTCCTGGACTCAATCTCTGTGCGGACAGTGATTGCAAATGTACTGCAGAGTTTGACCTTTACAATCAGCACGAACGATCAAGCGAGGAATGCATCAATTTAGCGCTGCATATGAGATGTAAGCGAGGAATGTGGTCCTTTCAACTGGACGCCCGTCCCAGGATCTAGGAGGAGAAACAGACTGCAATTAAGAATGCACCTCAATTTTCCGAAGTAATTTCCACCCTAAACTCTAGAGAGAAAAAGCTTTCCGAAGACGGGCCCCTACCTGAGGGGTAAACACACGGTAACATACGTGATCAGCTGCAAGATTAGGACGGACAAGCTCACTCGCATACCTTTGTGCTCACACGATATGAGAAATAGGCTTTTACTCAAGCGCCAAGCTTCACAGGGTCGGTGACAGAAATGGACAGAAAAGATTGGCCCGATTCTGCTCCGGCCATGGAGGGGTTCGGAGGCAGTTCCCCTGCACTCCTCTGCAACAGGAAGGTCCCATCACCCGTTAGCCCGTAAACCTTGTTCTGTTCTCAACAACTATAAGTACTTTCGACCCCAGCGCTTTCCTTTCAATTTCATTTCTAAGAGCTCGTACGCAATCCAAACATCCCTAGAACCCGATGGGTGGGTGGAGCAACGTACCCGAGGACTCATGGCCTGTATATGCAATTCAAAGGCAGGGAAGCAGATTATTGCTGCGAAACGAACGGCACAAACGTGTGAGATTTGTCAGCTTCCAGATTGGGACCGTGGTAATGGAATAGTGGGGATCCGGCAGCCCGTGTACGAGTTGGGGAAGCAAATCCAACAGGAGTATGCATTCTCGCTGCTGCTCGCTGGTGTCCCTCTTCGTTCTGGGGTCTTGGAATTTCTCTGATTTCTACCCACTGTTATCGATCTTGTTCGCCATGTCGAGCAGCTGATTCATCCATGTGCTCTCTCTCTTTAATTTGGCAGCTCTGTTGTGCAGAAGGGTTCAAATTTGTTGTGAATCAAGTACTTGACAATTTTTTCTTTCCTGTTCTTATGGTCCTCTCTGTTTGGCCACTCACAAAAACATGATTCCAACTTTAAATGACACTTCATCAATAGCATATGCATAACTAATGCATTCTGAAGGTTGCTATCCAGCTCTGGACTTTGCTCTGCCAAGACAATATAGAAACTGGATGTAATTCTGGTAAATGCTCAGATGTTGCATGTAGAAGGCAGTGAACTTTCTCCTTCTACCATGGTGAACTGATGCAGTTGCCGTTAAGAAGTACACAGAGAGGAATGCCTCAAACATTATAATGGACATGCAAAAATATGTCAGCAAGAGTGGTAAGCACCACAGATTGAACTGACTAAAAAATGGGAAAATCGGCTGCATTACTGGGTTCATGATGGCTACACCTGTCACCCACCATCATCAAAGAATCATCCACAACATGTCAACATCAGCTGCACCAGTGGACTTGATCAGGAAAAATTTGAGGGGGAACCTTCAAAGACTAGATGGTTCAAGGACAGAACTCTGGCCTTGGAATGGCCTAGGGTTCCAATAATTCTTACTTGGGCTGAGTATCGTACATAATGCAAGGTAAGCTTTTGTGTACAAAGTTCTCAGTTGTGAAAAATGACTGTGTTTTGTCAAGTGAAATCTAAAACAGTGGCAATGGGTTTCAGCATATCCAGTCCAATTAGCACACCTTCCTCTTTCCCTCAAATGCAGTATTTGTGTACAGATGGTTTGTATTTCTCATGACTCCATCTTGTAAATTGGCAGCATTATGACTCTGCAGAGGGAAAGTTTTTGGTCCTAGAGTTTGCCTGCAAAATCATGAAATGCTCTTCTTGTTGCTTCAGGCGTCGTTCTTCCATATCCAGCTGTCGTGTTTCCAATTCCAGCTTTCTTGTTGAATGCTGCATCTTGTGTTCAGCTTTCCGTACCTGAAGCTGATAATTATTTTCTTCTAACCGCAGCTGTTGCTCCTCCTGTTCAACTTTACGAACCTGAAGGTCATAGATCTTTTCTGCTAACTGCAACTGTCGGTACTTCAACTGTAGCTTCTTTGCCCTGTACTCCTCCTTGAGCTCTGCTTCCTTCTCCACCATAGAATCTTTTCTCTTCCTGGTGTCCTCAAAAGATGCCTGGAGTTGTTGTACATCCGTTTCTTCTTGATGCAGGGACTCGTCTTTCAAGTGGTTTGTAGTCCAGACAGGTTGTGGTACAGGTGGCTTACCAATAGCCCTGACTGAGTTTCTTTTCAGGAAGTTTCCTTCAGACCTTCCTGTCCCTTGACAATCACCAGCAAGACCTTTGTTGATATTGCACTTTTCTTTATCCAACCCCTCTCTTCTTCCCAAATCCAAATCATGCTTGACGGTCTCAAGAATCTTTATGAGCTCTTCAGCCTTCTCAGCTCTAAAAAGAGATTCAGGACTCTCCACAGGAGAGCCAGCAAAATACTCTCGCATGTCTCCGAAGAACTTGAACTTGTGGGCCTTTTCTCGATTCTCCTCTGATGCATTAGAAATTTCCTCCCAGTTTCCCGGAACAGCAGCGTGAGTTCCTCCAGAGAATCCTAGATTCTGTGCTGTGGTACTGTATTCGCTCTTCAAACCCTTGAACTTGGTCTTACATTGGCCCGCATCGAAATTGTGACCCAGCACCTGCATAGCGCTTGCCACCAACTTCCATATCTGTTTATTGGACCTGCTAGGCCTGCGCCCAGTTTCTTTGTCTACCAAATCGTCATCATACATTCCAGAGCTGATGCGCAATAACCTCAGAGAATAGATGAGAACCTTCACAGCGGGATCCGTCCACTGAGCGACATCCAGCCGTCGATGTCTGCGCTTCCTGGCATGATTTTCGCGCCCAGCAGGGTTGGCTTGATCACCTACTTCTACCAAACCCTGCGAATCGTCATCGTCTTGGCTTACTTCCTGGTCAGAGACGCAACCCTGGGCTGGCGGGTGCGGGTGAAGCTGCATCTCTCCATTCACGGTAGGATTCAGCCCCAACGTCAATGCCGAACCCCCCGCTACCACCATAGCACGCAGGTGCTTCCCTTCTCCTGCACGTTCAAAAACCTATTCTCAAAGGCACACAGCAAAAGAAGCAACCATTCGCCAAAACAACGTGCCTTTCAGCAGGGCCGTCTAAGAAAGGCCTTACTGACGTCTCTCTGAAACCCCAATTGCCTCGGACACGGACCTTGTACAACAGAGCGCAATTTCAATCAGAAAAGCGTGTCGCAGACACAATCTTCTTCCTCTGGTCGTACTCGTCCTCTGTCGCCGGAATCAGCGCTGAAGTGGGTTCCACACTACATACCCTAAAGAAGGCCGCATCTACCTACCCATCAACCTACCTACCTATGTACCTACGCATTGGATCTCCACCAAGGTGACCTACCTACCTATGTATTGACACTCTAAATCTCCACCGAAGCAATGACAACACTGGCTGATGAGGGTATTGCAATATAGTAGGTAGGTTGTTCCTCGACCCTTCCTACCTACCTAACAGACCTCGCAACTTCACAATTGCCAAAAGCAATGTTGCAATGACCCAAATGAAGGTATTACAACTAACCTGGATTTTTCCTTTGTAGGTCTATAAAACTCAACAATCAAATTATTTGGCAACACCCATATGAAAGTATTGCAAATGAATTTATATCTTTATTCATCCCACATCAATCCATAGATGTAACTGTTTTTGCAATACCTTCATTGAACTTTCTCACAAATATTAGAGTTCAAAGTTGTACAACACCCTTAGCACAACTTGCAAAAACCATATACAAACTAACTAATCATCACATTGCCCTTGGAAGGGTAATGCACACCCACTTGATGATTTTATTGAAATACAATACACCCAAAGTAAAGGGAAAATATCATATTGTATTTAATTTTTTTAATTCAATACTTTCATAGACTAATGCATGAGCACAACAAATTTATACTATAATGCATTACCTTTAGTCCTATTAAACTATTTTCATCTCATTTAATTCAACAATGCAATACCCCAAGGCCACATTGGAAATAACATATCCAACCTAATTCCCATATGCATTACCCTCATCAAGGTAATGCAAATGCCCTAGATCATTTTATTGTTTTGCAATGCCCTTAAGCTTAGTTGTAACTATTTTATTTCATTTACTTCATCCGTGCAATATTCTATGGACATATTGACAATATAATATCCGACCCAATCCACATAGGCATTACCCTCATTAAGGTAATGCAAATGCACTTGATTATTTTTTTATTATGCAATACCTTGATGCCCATGATTATATATTTCACCTCATTTGACTAAAGATGCAATACCTTAAAAAAGTGTTGGAAGTAATTTATCCACCCCAACTCACATATGCATTACCCTTATCAAGGTAATGTAAATTTACTAGATTATTTTGGTCTTATGAGATGAAATATAACCTAGATTATATTTCATCTCAACTTATTGAACAATGCAATATCTTAAAAACATATTGGAAATAACTTATTGTTTTGCAATACTAGTTGTAACTATTTTATCTCATATATTTCATCAATGCAATATCATATGGACACATTGACAATATCATATCCAACACAATTCACACATGCATTACCTTCATCAAGGTAATGCAAATGCATTGGATTATTTTCACTATTGAAAACTTCATCATATTCCACTATGCATTCCATCCAACAAATGGTGGAAATCTTGAAATCCATTAGAGTGGAAATAGATTTTGCCCCAATGATCATCATTAGGAAACAAGTCACATGGCAACAATTCCACTCACTAATCCACTCAATAACCCATTTAGTGGTTGTTTGGTGGTTTGTTTTACATCCATTTTAATGATTTTTTTTCTACCCATTTTGTGTAATGAATTGATCCATGAAAATGTGTTTGGTGATTTATTTTATTGACTTTAATTTGGTGGTTTATTTTCCTCACTTTAGTTCAGTAGTTTATTTCCACCAACTTGTTTTTGGCAATTTTTCCATTCTACCCACTCCAAAAAGGCCAAGGTGAAACCTCACCCACATTAGTACCAATTACCATGATGAAGATGAATAAATGAATAATGTCTTCAATCCAATCCCATTGTTTCAAAGTAATGATGTGTGGGTCCACCACTTCAAAGTAGGGAAATGTGGGCCCTTATCCCCCTCCACTTTTGGGATTCCTTCCTCTCCTATTTATTTCCATAAAAACAGTCGACTTCCTCGCCTTGGCCCAAAACATGGCCCATTAAAATGGTACCAATTACCATGATGAAGACAATAAATGAATAACATATTCAATTTGGTCCCACTCTTTCAAAATAAGGATGTGTGGGTCCACCATTTTAAAGTAAGGAAATGTGGGCCATTATCTCTTTTCAGTTTTGGGATTTCTCCCTCTAAGTAAGTTTGCAATATAATGAGGCACTATAAGTGTAAAATGATTTTTCTAAAAGGACATGGATAATTTTTTTAGATTAAAAGTATGGAGTTTTTGAAAAGTTCAAAACATCAACTATGACCATTGATTGGAGCAAAGGAAAGCCCATCAGCACATTTCAACATTCCATACATCATTTCATAGTGATAATGGTGGAAAGTTCCTTTCAACAACATTCAACAAGTTTTTGGAAGCTGAAGGAATTAAACAACTCACCATAATGCATATGCCACATTAAAATGGTGTAGCAGAAAAAAAAAATTTGACTGTGCTAAAAGTATGGTTGTAATTATAGAACTCCCTAATTATTTGTGGATAGAAATCATCAGTACTGCAGTCTACTTGATTAGTCACATGCCTTCAAAGTCAAATGGAGGATTCATTCCAAAACAAGTTTACATAGGTAAACCACCACGATTAGAACACCATTTCCAAAATTATTTAGCTTATATTCACATCTCTAATGAGAAGAGTAACAAGCTAGGCTTAAGGGAAAAACAAGGAATCTTTGTGGATTATGATGAGGTGTTTAGGATATACAACCTTCAAAACCACAAAATAGTTGTCAAGTCATTTTTAATGAGTCCTTAGTGGGTTTTGTGATGTTATGAAAAAAGAATTTGATGGAACCAATTATGAAGAAGATAATTCCACTTGTTTTATAGTCCTTAGAAAATGAACCTTCAATGGATCAACTTCAATATAGTAGTGACCAAGTTGTAAAACTAGACAAAGTTGTAGAGTCAAATCAAGTATTAGTATGGATAGATCATTCACTAAATGTCAATTTCGATAATTGTTTTCTTCCAAAAGTGTTTCAACAACACCCGTCTCCATTGAAATGATTAGAGTGCATTTGAAGAACACGATTATATGTTTCTCATTACATTTATGGAATTGAAACAACTAGGAAGGACTTGACCAAATATGAAGAAACAACATTTGATTCAAAGTGGGTGGTTGTAATGTAACAAAAGTATAATTCTATAATTTAAAATGGTACCTAGGAACTACAAGAGCTACATTAAGAGATATCAAAAGGAAAACGACCCATTATTAACAAATGGGTATACAAAAGAAAGCTAGTAGTAAATGGTTCCGTGTAGAAATTGAAAGTTAGGCTTGTTCTTTGTGGGTTTGAATAAACTACTAGAATTGATTTTTGAACCTATTCAAGGTTGGGGTTCCAAAAAAGGAAAAAAGACTCTAGGACTTTTCATTACAAGAAATCATGGCCTTTTTTACTAAGAATTTTGATTAAAAAACCTTCCATATGGTTTTTTGCCCCCATGTCCAACTTGACCAAAGTGCCATTCTAGACAAGTTGTTTTGGACCTAACCATTTGACTTAGTATTTTTGGTTAGTTTTCTTGACTTGGTCTTTTAACCAATTTTTTTTGACTGAATCACCATGACAATAATATAATTTGGGCAGTGACCAAAAATATACATTATATAAAACATTTCTTTAAAATCAATTTGAAAATATTAATTATTTATTTACCAACCTTACCTACCCTACCCTACCCACTTACCCAATTAACAAACTTAATAATTAATGCCAAAATTTTACTTATTTATTTACCTACCAACCCTATGTCCTAACCTAGGTTAACCCACCTAGTTTAACCACCTAAACTAAACCAAACCACTTAGGTTAGGCCAAGCCCCCTAGGCTAGGCCAAATAGCTTAGGTTAGGTGGTCTAATAGGCTTTGCAACCTAAGTTATCTAATTAAGTCAGGGTAGCATAGGTTGCAAGTGTGGGGACTTGAATTCCTCACCTTCACATTGAGAAATCAAGTTCTTAATCATTGCACCACCACCCCATAAGGTGATGTTTTTGGACAACATGTTGTAATGAACATGATTTTGGACCAACATATTGTAATTAACTTCCATGAATTTTTTAACATATTGTATGAAATGAATTTGAATTTTCTTACATTACTTACATAAATAGGTAGGTTATAATTGGTTAGCTTAAGTAGGTAAGAAGTACCTATTAATAAATGCATGTACCTAGGTAACATGTAGGCTATATAGGTACCTACTAGGTCTATGTTTATACCTACCTAATAAGCTACATATGCCTATGTTATTTAGTAAGTTACATAGGTGCCTATTGGCTTATTAATAGAGGTAACCTAAGCATATTAGATAGGTAGCCTAGCCTATTAAGTAGGTTTAAGCTTAGGCTACCTACCTAATAAGTTAAATTACCCATTTAGTAAGTCTAGGAGGTCCAACTTAGGTGAACTACATACTTAGTAGAACTAGGTTGCTTAGGTTAGGCTATGTACCTATTTAATAGGCCTAGGTGCCCTAGGTTAAGCTACCTACCTTGTAAGCTTAGGTGGCTTAAACTAAATTACACACCTAGTAGGTTTAAGTGGCCTAGGTTAAACTACCTAGCTAATAGGCCTAAGTGGCCTATGCTACATAGTTATTAAGTAGACCTTGATAATTTAGGTTAAGTTATTTACTTAGTAGGCCTAGGTGATTATGTTATTTACCTAATTAATAAACTAGGTTATTAGCTACCTATTAGGTCTAGGTGGCCTATGTTATTTACTTTGTAGGCCTAGGCAACTTATCTACTCGGTTTAAATGGCTTATGTTATTTACTTAATAGGCCAAGGCTACATACCTATAGTAAGCCTAGGCTAATAAGATACCTACATGGCTAATAGGTCTACCAAGTAAACGTAGGTCATCTAGGATACTTACCTAAAAAACTTACATTACTTAGTAGGCTATTTAGTAGTCCTAGGTTACATCTTACGTAATTTATTAGGTAGGTTTAAGCTAAGTTATTAGCTAGGTTATTACTTAACAAGTAGCCTATTAACCTATTAGTTATGCTAGGTTAAATAAGTAGTTTAAGCCTAACCTACCCTACTAGTTATGTTAAGTTAGGTAGGTAGCTTATGCTTAATAAATAGGTAAAATCATCAAAGTTAAATCATAATGGTCAATTTGATTAAGGGTCAAATCAGGATGGCCAATTTGATTAAACCTTGTCCATTCAATATGGCCAATTAACTAAGCCATGGCCATTTTGATGGTCATTTGTCCATTTTGATCATATCTTCAACTCAACATTTTGTAAAGAAAATCACTTTAGTCAAATGTATTGGTTAAATGTAACATGTGTTTTTCATGCCCTAAACCTTTAGTCAAAATGGACATACCTTTTGGTCAATGTGGACACTTTGGTCAAGTTAGCTTTCCAAAAAATAGTGATTTCTTGTAATGTTTATAGGGCTACTTTTTGCAAGTAACATTTATTTGAAACAAATTTCAATGAAAAAAATTGAATAATCCAATTTAAAATAGGTCATGTGATGGTGGTGACAATTCACATGCATTCATAATTGTGTATCAATATTTTTGTTTATAGCTAGAAATATAAAAAATCTTATAAAATCCCAAAATGAGTTTCTATGGACAACCAAACATGTTTTTTTGGCAAGATTGTTTTTTGCACATGTGACATGCACCTAAAGCTAGACATTTTGAACCCATTGAACACAATTTTTTGTCAAAAGATTTTTAAAAATGAGTCCTTTGCCTTGTAGCCCTTTCTTTCAGAATTTCAAAACTTTGAAGATTTTGTATGATTTGGTTTTTCATCAAGTTCATTCAATGAACATGTACTTTCATAGAAGGGGAGATGTTTTTGTTGTACAACAAGTTTAAAATTAATTATATGACTTTATGCATTCCTTTTGATTACTTTTTTAAAATAAATAATTTAAACACTTGATATAGTTAATTTAAAAGACTCAAAATGACATTTACATAATATCCAAATTATTTAAAAACATTTTAATAAATTAAACAAGACATCATTTTATATATTAACATACAACAATCCACTACAATTATAATAATGTAAGATAAAAAAAATCCAAAATTATCCTTTGCAGTCCTTTAAAAATAGATAATTTCTTTTTGGTACCCCGATCATGAATACATTCTTCCAAATGACATTTGTTCCAATAGTCAAATGGGTGACCATATGAATAATTGTGGCACTAGCTTCTCAACAATGTTGGTTGATTAAACAACTTAATCTTTGTTTTACATTCTTGAATGAAGAGCTATTAAAGGAGGTGTTCATGACACAACCAAAGGGCTTTGAAGTTCCAATGAGGGAACATCAAATTTGCAGGTTAAAAAATACCATTTATGGATTACGCCAAGCATCCAGAGCCTGATATTCTAACCTAGATTCATTTTTTCATAGCCTTGGATTTTGGAGAGATAATTTTGGCCACAATTTATACTATAATGTTTCTAGTGAAAATTATATGTAATTTTAGTTTGTTTTGTAGATGATTTGTTGTTCACAGGGAATGATGCCCCAAAATCAATTCAGATAGAAAAGGAAGTAAAAAGATGTTACAAGATGCCACTTCTTGGCATTGCAAGACTTTACACAGGTATTAAATTTTTATATCTTCGAGAAGGGATTATGTTGATCTAGTGACAATATGTTGAAACAATATTATATAGATCTAGATGGTAGATTGTCATTATGTTGCTACCCCAACAGAAGAGGGGGCACAACTCTCTTCAAAGTGTTTGTGTCATTTTCGTAGTCATTGGACTACAAATAATAGTTTGTTTTTGTTTACAGTTTGCTGAGGCTATTAAAAGGCGTAGCAAAGCCTAACACCTAGCCAAGAAGAGTGTAATCAATATAATCTAACAATTGTCCTTTGTTTCTGATTGGCCAATCGTAATGATTGGTCTAGGTGGTTTGCTATTAGTAGTTTCCCACTTATTTGCAGTCCTAGTTTTTAGTTTTATGGGTGGGGTTGGAAAAAAATAAACAACTAAACTTGAATGCAAGAAATATTTTTTCAAGGTCACATACTGAGCAGTACTAGCCTTGTTCTAATACACATCCCAATATGTGGAGAAGGATGAGGAATTTGCTTTTGTAAGAACAGTGTCATGGTTGAACCACATGTAGACCATTCAGTATTTTTCCATAGCATGTGCTAATATGACCCTGCAGTGGTCATTTTGAAAGCATTCATTTACAAGAACAAAACTTGTGCAATTTAGGTCGATCATGCGTCGATGTTTGAAGGTCAATTGGGCTTCCTGATGTTTTATTGTGCACATTGTTCATCTTGAGTTCATATGTAGAACCTTGTAACACTCATCATCAAGGAAAATTTTCCTTTCTTTAAGTTGAAATTCCTTGTGTTGGGTGGGGATCTAAAGGATTTGTGATTGTACAATTTGGATTTAGACTACAAACTTAGTAGGGATGAACTATTGTTGATGATGGAGGACCTAATTGAGATTAAATTTAGACACTGGAACGTCCCTATGGTAACATAACATGGACCTTGTTGGAACATGCATGGCAAGGAAACATTTAGGCAAAGGTTTTTGATGATTGCAACTGTTCAAAGTATTTTCCTTTGAAAGATCAAAGCTTTGCTTGACACTCTCGACACTCAGAGTATTGGGTAAATAAGCTCATAAAAAAAATTGTGTGCTTCCAAATGAAAGTTAACCTTATGTTTCTATGGATAGTTTCAGTTCATTTTGTAGAGGTGATGATGTTGTGATTATGTTCTAAAAATTTCCATATCTAAGGCTGGCTGATGAGTTAAGCTTAAAGTTCATTCATGGGTTCATCAACTACTTGGTTTGCAAGAACCTCTGGATGATATGTATGAGAAATTGGATGCAAATGGTGATGGCATTGTAGTCTAGGAAGAATTTCAAGATTATTTTCTTTTATGGTCTTTATATTTGGACATTGCATCCTTAAAAGAACATCATTTGATGATTATTTATTAATAAGTTTTTAACTTGAGCTAGTTAATGGGCCAGTTGTACAACTTTTCATAACTTGCACTAAATTTGTCTCCATTTTCCTCTTCAGAAACATTGAACCTTGGAGGAAGTTGTAGCTTGATTGTATGCACATTTAAGAGTATTATGATGTAGCCACATTGATGGTCATCCACAAGAGGAATTAGTCAAATTTTGCTATAGGTTAAAAGAATAAAGTTTAAGGGATTAAACTTTATAAAGTGCAAATGTATTTTTAAAATGATTCAAATAATTACAAAACTTGATGAAATATTTAATTATATACTAAATATGAGTTGATTATACAATTTCAATTACAATTGAAAAGTTTGACTCATGTGATTTCACAAAAACATTTGAATACATTTTTTCAAATGAACATAAATGTGTTAATAAAAAAAAATTTGTTGAAAACTTACTTTTATTTAAAAGATTACAATAATTATTTTGAAAACTTTTATACCAAAATGCATTTAATGTGTTTTAAACACTAGATGAAATCAAAAAAAAATTGCCCCCAAAATAGTTCAAAACATACTCCCAAAAAAGTACATTTTCTTACCCAAAATGGTCTCTTTAGTTTGTTTTCACCCTTCAAACTAAAAAAACTTCCCTTATTGGATCTAGAATTTCTCATTTAGATGCATGCACACACTTCTATGGAACATGCCCTTCCATCGTATGCACACATGATAGTACTCCAGATGTAACTCACACATTGGTTCAAGTTTAAGCCAAAATTTTGCACCCAAATCCTACACCAATGCATCATCTCTTCCCCTTGGGCAGAGCCAACAAAGTCAGATGTTATGACAAGACAATTCTATTGTCAAAACATCCACAGATTGAGCTTGACTAATCTAAAACCCAACTCAAACCCTAAAATCTCACAGCTACAAATTGAAACTGACTGAGATAATAATAATAGGCAAGAGAGCTTCTGAAAGTTCTTCTTCCTCTGCTCGAATTTTCATTTAGTGACATGCCATTGCTTGTAGTAGAAATAGATTTTACACTATTGCAATACAAGATCAAAATGGAACCAGCCAGAGATGATGATGGTCAGTCAAGTACCCAGCTTGATATTTCCACACTTATTGATAAATTCCCGCTTATTCAAATGAGTTTAGGCTTCTGAACAGTCTGTGCAATAACAGGCGTGAGTGAATTGTATACCTAACTTCATGTACACAATCACCAGCCTCAATATTGAAAGAGACTTATTTACTGCTTATGTACTACTCGCAGAGATGTACTCATGAAGGCTGATTGATAAAAAGAATCAAGAGGCATAGTTGTCCTTCCAATGCACCATATAAACTCTCCTCCTACTCTGTGGTTGCGGGGGGGGGCGGGGGCAGAGTGGAACATTAACAAGCACTGATGGGGCGAGGCGATGAGCTTAAGATACTAAGAGACCCATCAAGGAATGTGTCTGATCCACATGGAAGGCCTTTTGGCACCATCGCATGTCCCAGCTGCTGCTGCTGCTTCTCATCCTCTCGCTTGGAGATGTCAAGAGTAAGTTTGTGTTTGTCAAACGTCACTTTGCTTGTTGGTTCACAAGGCAAAGCTTCAACCAACACTTGGTGTGGCTCTGTGTTGTGGTGCTCAGGTTTCATGCTCAATTTAGCTGCAGCCTCCGCAAGACGGATCTTTTCAGCACGTGCACCGATTGCTTGACCCAGGATGGCAGACCCGATTGTGAAGGCAACTGCATACTTTGGCATAACAACTGCCTTCCGTAGCATGGCAATAAATGGAATAGTAGCATGCACTGCAAGAAACCACTGTGGAGAAAATTTCTTTGTATGCTGTCTCCATACTCCCAATGGAACATTTAGAGCCATTCCTAGGACACCAATTGCAAGCACCTTTGTTGGCAATGCCTGAGGCCTCAATGCTTTCACTGCTGATGTTCTGGCCAGAGCTGCTCGTGCTGCTACAATTGCCGGAGGACATCTATACTTTACTCCTGCCGGAAGCTTCATCATCTTCGAAACCAATGGCAATACTCCACTTACTGCCCGGAATGACTTTGCAATCGGACAGTTCCCTGTGGCTAGCCAGTCTGACCCCATCGCCTCATGACCAGATGCCTGTTTCAGAGATGCAGCAACATTATTAACCGACATGCATATTTTCCTCAACATTCAAACATGAACCAGCATTGAGCTAGACCAGATTGAGACAGCCACAAGAAAGATGAGGATGTGGATTTGTTCAGACATCTAATTGCACCCAAGATTTTATGATGGAAAACATCAGCAGATGTTTCAGGAAGCAGCAATAGAGAAGAGAAGCTTACGTTAGGGTTGATCTCAGATTGAGTATCTTTCTCAATCTTTGGCTCCTTTTTTTTTGAATCCCTTTTGTTGGACTTCCCCGCATTGTTGTTGTTGTTTCTTCGCATCGCCATCAAGCCATCAAAGCTGAAGGGACCAAAAGCTCCAAAAGATGAAAGGCTGATGGTTGCTGCAGATGCTGACAATGGATGGAACCCCAAAGTTGTTGCCTCTGGAGGCATCACCACCTCTGTGGCAGGTGGGTGTGGTTGCTGTTGCTGCTGCTGGAATTCTGAAGTGTGTTTCTCTGACAAGGGAACCACACCATCTTGGCCATGGAAAAGGCGGAATGCATTCTCAAATCCAGGACCATCCTCAAAGATTGGACCTCGACCAGCTCTTGTCTACAAACATAAAGAACAGGAAGAGAGGGTTTCATCAACAAGAGGTTGCATACATAACTTTGCAGATAAATCCTACAAAACTCTTAAAAAAACCGGCAAGCTTGCCACTGCCATTCCAAGTTGCTCCAGATTCAAAGTTTATGAGTACCTACTAGCATCCAAGCCACAGAGAAGTGGCCACAGTATTATATCCCACTAGGATTATGGTTTGAGGGCTGCAGCAGCAGAGGGAGGAAAGAAATACATGTGAAGAAGGTACCAGAAACTCACCGGAGCAGGGACAGGAAATTTGAAAGACGAGAAGGAGAAGCTTGTTGCCACACCAATGTTCCTTAGGAATGGACACAGCTCCACTCCGTCTGTGATTTTGTCATTACAAGCCGCATCTAAACTCATTCCTCGAACCCCAAAAGCCATCTTGTATGCTTCCCGAATGGTGCTTCTGTTTTTTTGGTCCCCCTCAAATCCTTCCGAAGAATCTGATTCTCGCAAATCCAATAAAAATCCTACTGAATGTGAGCAAATCCCTCAACCCTAGACGGGAGTTCCTGACCGTTCCAACAACAGCAACAAAAAAAAACCTTTTCCACCTCCGCTACAATGCTGTAGCAGTAGCGGCAGCTGTGTGCGATTTGTTAACAAGTCCACGATCCAAAGCTTCACACTCCTGGATCTTACACTGACCTTCTTCGATCCACAACCTCCGCGCTTTTTTCTCCACGATCCGACTGAAACAAAAAAACGGCGCTCTTGCTCCAAAACTAGACCCAAATTTGGGATTTTTTTCGCAACCCTATAGCAAAAACAGCGATCAAAAGCTTCTCCGAATGTCTGCAGATTTGGTATTCGCTCAAATCAACTCTACCAGGCAGCAAAATCTCTTCTTGTTCCGGAACGAAAGCGCTTCCGCGTCAAACAAACCCTCGCTTCACTCTCTCTCTCTCGCGTCTTGCTTCTTTCCTCCCTTCCGGTCAGTCAATCAATGGACCAAAAGACACTTCTTTTAACCACTGGTTTTTCCCTGAGCACGACAGAAATATCCATCGGTCGAAGCAGATCAAACCTCGGTTTCGGCTTTCCTTCCTCCTCCGATTCGGTCAGCCAATCAAAGGACCAAAAGATACTAGTTCTAACCATTGGTTCTCTGTGAGCATCACAGAAATACCATAGTCAGCCGATCGACGGACCAAAAGACAATTTTTTTAACCACTGGTCCTTCGTGACCATCACAGCAAAATCCATGGTCAGCAGATCAACGGACCAAAAGATACTTCCTTTAAACACTGGTTCTCCATGAGTACCCCAGAAATATCCAGCGGTAGAACCAGATCTAGGTATCCAATGTATAGAGCTTCGGACCGAAAGTAAGTAAGTACATACGTAAGCTGGAGCTGTTCATTGCCAGATAGGTACACAACACACGTTCGCAACGTGCTTTGTTATACCCGATGGTTTGACTGTTTGGCTAATGGGTATTTTTCAAAGCCTGTGGCCTCCGCGTGTAGACCGAGGCGCGCGGACTGTGGGCTGGCGTCGTCGCCGTTTGCGTATAGCTTCCGTATCTACTGACCTCGCGTGTCAACCACACGAAAAGGACAATAGAAATAAGTTATAATAATGTTTTTTTAAGAAAAAAAGAAGAAAGGTTAAAGTATTTGCAGAACCTTCCAGTTCACCTCAATGGAAGTAGGTTGGGAAATAATTGTTTTGGGAGCTTTTTCTGTGGTCAGCAACACAAGAACTTGCAGGGTTTTTAAAAAATTATTTATTTATCTTCAATTTTGATATAGCCAAATGACAATCATCCTCTAGAATATTTAACCAAATTTGGCTGTAGATCAGTTATGAAAGTTAAAAAAAGATTAAGAATACTTCAAACTTTTGGCTACTTATGCTAGAACCTAATAGAGAAATCTGGTGATTTTTCAGGAAAAAAAATTGGCGAAATATGGCTACTAGAAACCCAGAAAACCTTTTTTTTGGCGTTTTGATGAGAAAAAATAGCCAACTGGCTAAATCTAGCCAGAAAAAAAACGCTGACAAGAAGGAAATTGAGGTGAAATATTCGCAGCAGTCTTTTTTAAATTTTTGGGGCACAAAATCGCCAAAAGGTGGCTCTACCTAATTCCAAATCTTGGCGAAAATTTCACCTCTTTTTTCCCATAAAAGAGTCGCCAAATTTCACCCAAAAAATTTCTTTTTTGGGGGGAAGGAAGCATGTAATAACAGGTCTGTCTACTGTTCAAATGGTCATGTACAAAAGTGTCGCCAATTAAGTCGAAATCTGTCTCGAAATGCTCGCCACAATGGCTGCATTACAAATCTGAAAACAAGAAAGAAAATTTATATTTATATTTTTTCGCAGAGCCGTCTAGTTCACGTGACCAGAAGAAGTTGGGGAATTGTTTGGAGCCTTTTTCTGCTGTTGCTGCTTGGCAACACCCCAAGTAGCTTCACAAATAAAACATGGCTCACAAAGGTTTGTTTCAACAATTGCCATCTGTTTGTTTGCCAGGGCTCCCAAGTTCTCCTACCAACACCAGGATAAATAAGCCCCCCATACAGTGTGTCCATGCCAATGGGTAACCCACTCCCTTATTGCTTGGGTGTTGTAGGACCTGAACAATTTGGGATTAAATTAAATTAAATTTTTTTTGGATGAATTTTTGAAAAATTATTAATTATTTGTGCCAATTTTTTTTAAAAAAGGTTTGAATTGCACAACCTTCAAGCACAAAGACTTAACACTGAGATAGTTTAGACACACTAAACTGTTTCACAACCTAGAAAAGAGTTCGTTTATTATTTTCTATAATCATTATCGGTTGAAATTTTCAGAATTATAAAACCAAATGCAAAAGTTAAGATTCAAAATTTAATTAATTATTCAACAGTTTGTTGGCGAAATTGTTCAAGTATTACGATATTGGCCCAGGCTGAAATTAGTGACAAAGAGTTTTAGGACCATAATTTTCATGTGGCCCATGAGAAGGCTCAACATGGACTCAGGATTGCACTCAAAAGAAGGGCCTAGTTTGTTTCCTTTGGTTGGGGAGTGGGGGGGGGGAGAATTTTTTTGTTGTCCCCAATGCATTCCCACTAGTATGTTCCCATCAAGTTCCCAAAGTGTTCCTCAAGATTTTTCACAATAGCACCACGCTTTTATCCCATATGGTGATGGGCCAATCAAAATGGCCCATGGACTCACACCCAAAAAATAATAATTTTAGTGCATCCCCAACTAATTTATAGAAGCAACAATAGTTAAGTACGCATTACAACAAAGTAAGGTTGGATTCTTTTGGTTTTACACTGTTCCCAAAGTGTTCTCATCAAGTTCCCAAGGGGTTCCATGAAGTTCCCAAATGGTTCCCAATAGCATCACACTTTTCTTGAATATGCCTTTCCTAAAACTTGTCTTCTTTTCACCTACACAAGTGGGTCAAAGGGGAGGCACTCTACCTTGCAATAGAAACTTCTATTTTGAGGAGCCTTCGAAGGTTCAATTATTTTTTGTGATGGGCCAAAAAGAAAAAAACGAAGTTGAACTTGGGAGGCAGAGACAATCTAATTAATACAAAGATGAATAATTACTTAAAAAATAAGAGAGGCTTATTAAATGATCTCAATCTTTGTTACATAATTGCAGATGCATGTTGTTTTTTAAACTATATATATATATAAAATTTTTGCTAGCTTAAATTTGACCAATTTTTTGTAATTGTTGGGAGACAAATTGCTAAATTTTAAATATCACAAAATTGAAGAAAGAAACCCTATGCCCACTGACCTCTTGTGGCGTGAAATTTTGCACAAATGAGAAAATAAATACATTTTTGTAGCATATACCCTCTTTATGGGAAAATTTCAAAAATGTGAAATTTAGTTCAAATGTGTTGAATGTTTTCAGAATTTTTGAAATTTGTCAAAATTTTCCCATAAAAAGGATATATGCTACAAAATGCATGTTTATTTTCTAATTTGTACAGAATTTCACACCAAAAAAAGGACGGTGGGCACGGGGTTTTTTCCTTCAATTTTGCGGTATCAAATTTCCTTCATAAAATTTTATTTTTGAAATTTTCAAAATTTCTGAAAATAATATAATTAGAATTCTGGCCTTCACAAAGTTCTGCCCAAAACTCAAAACTGAGGCTGCCCCTCATTTTTTCTTTTTTCATAGACCACCTAGGTTCACTTAGACTCTCCCCATCTTTTCCTCCTCTCTCTCCTTCTCTTTCTTCTTTTGACTTGATGGCCCTTTGAAGCTGGAGAGGAAGCCTTTCAAAATTCAAGGTACCCTCTAATTTATTTTTTGAATACACTGAGAGAAAATTAAAAGAGTTTGAGTTCAAATTTCATGGTTTCTTTATATGTATACTTATGAATGATGTGGAATTGAAGCCATTCTAGTGGATGGGAAGTCCATCCATGGAAATTCATCCAAGAAACATAATCTATAAGCTATTTCATCCATGAAGTGCAGTCCAATCACTTTTTTTGGCATTAAAGTCATCCAAATTCTATGTCTGAGTTTTTGGGGCAGAAGTTTTGATGGATTGGGAAAAATAAAATAAAATAAAATCAGGCATTTGACAACCCAGAAAATTTAATATTTGTGGGCATCTTGAAGCTCAGTTCGGGCAGTTGATGGGTGAAGTGGACTTGGCAATTTGGCAATGTGTAGTTGGAGACTTGGGAATAGAGACAGGGCAAGGTAGATATTTTTTGCGTTGTCCTAAACCCATTATTTAGTCAATGCCCTCCTCACCTAGAGGCCCGACCTTACATAAAATGTACATTAATCCAATGACCTCAGTATGAAATTTACAAAGGAATATTTTTAAAAGCTAAGTTTCAACTTATTAACCTTCTGGAGCCTAACCCAAATCTGTAAAGCATTGCCTGGATTTTTCCTTCATATTTTCAGCTCCCTTACGCGCCTGAAGAAACCTGTATTCAGCAAGTGGGATCCTTTGCAGTGGAAGGTACCAGCCAGCCTGTCACTATTTCTAAAAAGTGAAAAAATCCCAGCTCTGCTCGGTAGGAGGGCCTGTACTCAGGCCCTTCTCCTATACAAAATTTCACAATGCCAACAAGAATCAACTTCAGGATCAACTTTCAAACACATGGGCTTATTACTTGTTTTCTAAAAACATTTTCTTAATATAAAGGGTCAACATTTCCAACTATTTTTTAATAACCAACATGAAAAATTTTCACCCAATTGATTGGCATATGGGTCCATTAAGGTCTAACTATAGTAGGCATGTTGACAAGAAATACATGTTTTCTTGCTTATGACAAGGTCAATGCCGATGAAAGGAATTACATATATGCTATTCATGGGAAGAAATTCTATGCCACCCATGATAATTATTGGTTCCCAAAATGGGCTAGTTGAACAAACCATTAATCAAGCTAACCTTGAAGTCAACATTCCAAAGCAAAAACTCCTTTGAAGCCAATATTTGCTAGGCTGTGATTTGGATGGCATGGAGAACACATATATTGGGAACAACAACAGCTCCCATCTAAAACACCCAAGTGCTTTTTTTTCCCTCACCTAAATTGATCCTCACAAATGGAGTGAGTTTCACCCCCAGTTTTGGATTTGCATTATTTTTGCCTTCACTGCACTCATATTCTTCATTAAAATCAAGGCATGTCAAAATAAAATTCTGCAAACCTTTAACATGACATGCGGTTGCTTTAAAAAATACCCAATTGAACTCTCTCTCTCTCTAACTATACTTAAGTTAGAGATGAACCACGGTAAGAGAGTCAAACTGTGACCCAAAGACTTGGGTGACATTACAAATGACTTTTAAAACGTGCAACAAAATCCCCCATGACGTCAACAATTTCGTACCAAGTTTTTTAGTAGATGATGACTTCATTTAGTATGGATGAAAAATGAATGATCTTTATTATGATGAATTTTCAAAAATCAAGATGATGAATTCTCTTCGTTTTATCAATGGAAATGGATGATAATCGATTAACTTTGTCCACAAACCAAAACTAGTGTCCATAATTTATCCTCCAAAAATATGTCATGACCTTTATACATGTGTTTATGACATCCAAAAAACAAGCCAAGAAGTCATTCAAAACACAATAACACAAAAACTAACAATCACAAAAAAAGATGAAATAAACCTATACATAAATCCAAATATATGTGGAAAGTAAACATGAACAAGACATGAAGTAAGCAAAGAAATATTCAAATGATATTTTAATTTACAATATAGTTAAATATAAAAATGGAATGGACTAAGGAAGAGTATGATGTAAGATTGTAACTCAAATTCAAATTCATGTTGAATAAACTAAAGGTAATACATGGATTATTTATGTTTGAGCACGTTGAGACATTAATTAAAAATAAAATTAAGAAGACCTGTCATCCAATGAACCTTATTAAACAGCTTTCCAACTATGTATTATGGATGAACGATGGATGTTAAGAATGAGATTATTGGATGAAGAACCAAATGCTGATGGATGAACTTCATCCAACATGGATGAAAATAAACATTATGGTTGAACTTCATCTATGAACTATCGTATAAGTATCCTAGTTATTTTAGAATTAAATCTACAGCTCTTAATACAAGTTCCATAATTTAACTTGGGAGTTGTTAGATGTCATCATGACATTTGTGACATTATTTCTTCTTTTAAAAACAGATTGAGGAAGGAAACATGAAATATTAAGGAAGAATAGGTAATATGAAATTTAATGTAATGTAATTTTTTGATGGAATTCAAGGGCCTCATTTAGGGCATTTTAAAGGTGTGAATCTCAAACACGTTTACAATTCTTAGAAAATGCATTTCAAGACTCTGTGAAAAGCTCTGCCACCCATGTGAAAAGCTCATGCTCAGGGCATGTCAGCTCTAGCCCATTTGCACAGCAGTTGGATGTGCTAGCTTTGTTTGCCACTTCTATTGTCTATACTCCAAGTGAAGTGTGTAAAGCAGCAAATTCAAGTGGGCACTCTTTCTCTGTTGCATTCTCTCTGTTTTGGAGCACACCCATTCAGTGATTTCTTGTTCTTTTGGTGTGGAAGCTTCACATTATTTTGGTTCATTTTGTTGTGACTGAGAGGCAACAAGCCTCTCTGATATTAGATGTTCTGGATATCACTGTGGATGGTGAGTGATTCTGGTTTGCATTCATGGTTGCACAGCAGTTGGATGTGCTAGCTTTGCCACTTCCATTGTCTGTACTCTAAGTGAAGTGTGTGAAGCAGCAAATCCAAGTGGGCACTCTTTCTCTGTTGCATTCTCTCTGTTTTGGAGCACACCCATTCAGTGATTTCTTGTTCTTTTGGTGTGGAACCTTATGTATATTTTGGGTCATCTTGTTGTGACTGAGAGGCAACAAGCCTCTATGAAATCAGATGTTCTGGATATCACTGTGGATGTGAGTGATTCAGGCTTGCATTCATGGTATTACTGAAGAATGGGGGGACCACCATTGTTGTAAGTGGTCTTTGTGTAGAGGATTTGTGGTTTTCAAAATGAGCAATCAAGTATATCTGCTGCATTTGGCAATGGTCCTCCCCATGTATGCCTGGCATTGTTTAGCTTAAGCAGGTCTTATGAAAGGGACCAGGATCACATCATTGCTGTGCTTTGGTGTCACTATGAAGTTGCATGTTGGAAAATGGAAACTCTTGCAAAATCTGATGCCATGCATAATGTTAAGGTTTCTCATAACATGACACCGCAAGAAAGCCAAAAAAAACACACACGTCACAAGATGACCTCAAGACACACACAATACAAAAAGCACGAAACTCAAAGTGCCTCAATTGATGGACATAGCCAAAGATGTCACTAACTCTTGGTTGCGCAAAAAGCTCTAAACCCTATTTGAAAGCCTACCTATTTCATACTCCATTTTGGTGTTACACAATATTGTGAGCCCTTCACTTTATTTGAGACTAAGGGAAAGGCTTGGAGCCTTGTTCTAGGTTCAAGGCTTTTCTCCATCTCTTTTCCAATAATTTCCAATCTAGTTTGTATAGATGATGTTGGTTCCATGTTAGAGATTGTCCCAAGTGCAAGTGACACTTGAAGAGGATGATCAATTTATCAAAAAACCAATAACTAAAGAACGATTTTGAAGGTGAAGACTAACCGTGGCTTTATTTGTTTGATAGGTTAATGGGTGAATCATTATTTTGGTAACCTTGTTTTAGGATGACACTACAAGGTACTAAAAGGGCCTAAGGATGGGAAAGGTCCAAAACTCCACAATGGTCCCAGAGAAAAAAAAATCCTAAAACTTACCTTGGGTTTTTAGTGAAGCTTTTGCATGTCTGTTACAAAAAAACCCTTTATTCTTCTAATTTGTTGGTTACTTCATTTCAAGATTACAAAGCTAGAAAGAATGTTGCTTCTTTCTTCATTGCCTTTTGCCAAGCCTTTTACCACATACATTGCAATATGAAGATTTTGGGCATCTTGCTCCAACAAGGTGGACTATTCCAGAAGCTTTTTGGCCAGAGAGAAACAGCACCCACCAATTCACCATACAGGATGGATGATATGTGAACAGAAAATACTTTTCCATTGCATACCTTTCCAGCAGCTTTACTGCAATGGTTAGCTATGCACCAACCATCCACATGTATCCATCCGCCTAGAAGCCACTGCTGGCCTTACCTCCTTAACTACCCACATAGTTAACACTTACATTCCCTAATACCTATGTCCTTACCTATGGTAATTAACATACCCACTTACATAGATAGTTATATAGGTGGAGCAAGAGGGAAGCAGGAGGGTTTAAAGGATAGTTTACCAAGGTGACTCGGAATTGTGGTTCATGCACAACTGAGTAATGTGCAAATTAAGACTTTTGTATGGAAACACCCTCATGCTAATTGAAAGCTCAACTTGATGAGCCAGATATGAATTTACTCACAAATATTAACACATCCTTAAGTTGGGGTTGGCTTGCCTGAAAAAACCCAACTACCCAAAATCTCAATGGAGAGAAGTCTAGTACTAACAAAGCAAATGTGATAAAATTTATGAATAGGTACTACTTTTACTTGAGTCCTGATCTCAGGCTTTAGTTTTGACCTGCACCTGAAAAGAATGTCTATAGCCCATTCTGACACCCCTCCCCCCCCAATTCTGCAAAGTAAACTTCCTTTGACTCCTGTACAGGATGAGACTTTTGGGCGAAAGTCTGAATGCAAATCTTTTGTCAATTTCACTTTCTTTCACTACTTCCTGTTTCTGCTCCCGTGGACAAAACAACTCCAAGTCTGAGCTTCTTTTGTCAAGCCCGCTTGGTGTTGCTTGCATGAAAAGAATTGGTTAAACATGACTATGGTCCAACACTTGGGTGGATGTTAGTGAGGTAGTTACACAATTAAGATTTCACCATCTTGGCATGCCCCAACATGAACCTCAATTTTGTCACTTTCCCATCTCCGGATTCGGCAGCATGATCGCCTTGGCAGCTGCAAACCCAATCAAAGATTTATCACAATGGGTATTGCAGTGCATTAAAAATCATATTTGTTAGGCACAATTTGCAAGTAAACTTTTGTTATAAATCTGCAATCTACATTCGTATCAGTCTGATGAAAGATTAACCAAGCTGAAATTAGAGTTCTGATATGTTCCAGTGACATTCATGATAATATTCTGACCACCCAAATGGTTGCAGCTACTTGTTGAAAGGAATAAGCAAAAGGGAAAGGACGAGGATTTTCAAGGATGATTTTTTACCTGGTACCAAGAATCATCAGTTAGCTCTCTTTTAATGTGGATTTTCTCCACAACACTCAGTGGCAAAAGCTTTTCTCCACACTTATCCATATGACCATTATTTTCTCTCACATATATACCCTGCATCAGACCACCAGAGTCGGTGGTTGGAGCCTTGACAGATTCCATAAAAAAGCGCATTGGTCGACTACAGAGATCATCTGGGTTGTCTCGGGTGTTGAATGGAAACTCGACTTTGCTAGTTTCCCTGTGCCATGATGTGAATGTTTTGATTGGGATCTCAAGCTCCCTGGGAGTTATAAACCCTTTGTGAACTTGTACAGAATAACCCCATGAGACTGAGAAGGACCAATGGTGTCGCTTGTCATAGCAAATTGATTGCTGTAAAATACTGCCAGGGTCAATCTCAGTTGCCATCATCAAGTGCTTCAATGCTCCCATACGAGTGTAATTGATGGTTTGGGTGTTGGGGAAGATGGGTGATATGAGGTCTAAGTGATGGAGTGAGACGAGAGGTGCCACTGGATGAGCAGATAACAGACCCGATACATCCCCATGAATGTCAAACTGTAAGATCCCCACCACCACACAAGACATAGTTTCAGCAGCAGCAGCATATATGCACTGAGTGAATCTTGAGCTAAAAACCCACCTCAGATACAACTACCTCAGGATGATCCAACGATGGCACACTGGAAGGAAATGGTCAGACTTCAGCAGCAAGTTTGGAAGGAGATTTGGAGAATTTTTTTCTGTTGAGTTCAAACCATGAATTTCTGTGCCCATTCATACCTGATGGAATCCAGGCTCTTTGGTGAGGAGAATTCCAATCTCTGCCATACATGCATGCATTCGATCATCACTCCCAAACAAGTGTGGGTATCTGCAAAAATTACAATGAGAAAATGGTTGATGGCTGAATTTGTAACCAAATCAGAATTGCTTAACATCTTCCAAAGAGTATAACTGGAGTAAATTTTCAGATCAATACTTCCCCCGGAAGAACTCAAAGACATCATAGGTTCTTAAAATTTACTTAATCCTCTTTACCCAGTTACATGATGAGCGCAGAGAAGAACTACAAGTCACAGCAACACTTCCATAACAATGTCTCAATAGTCCCCCAAACTAAACCCTCCATATAAACCTAAAGCAATTCCTACTCAATTGGAAAGTTCATACATGCCCATCCACAAACCATTATCTCAGCAATTGAAAATATGGATAGAGCATGGATTGAGTATCGGTTGAACATGGAATGAACACTGGTTCAAACATGGATCCATGTAAATGAAGCTTACACAAAGCATTGATTGTTAAAATGCAAGAAATTAAGGAAGAGAAAAGGGAGTTGCAAGCACACCTTTCTAAACAAGCATCTTGCATCTTGGCCAATGCTTTTGCAAGGGGATAGCTGATGGCAAATCCACCACCCCCATATGCCATGTTATATGAGAAAAGGATATTTTGAAGATGGCTTTCAGAAGGGTTTCCAATGTAAAACATCTTGGAATGATTGTACTTGGAGAGAACCTGAACCAAATTGTCGGGGAAAAACAAAGTATCATCGTCCCCCATCACAAACCAATCGACATCTGGCAACCCAAGTCTGAAGCTCTCAGACACAATTCGTGAGATCCGAATTGCAGATCTCCAACCCCTCTTGTAAGTGTACTTGAACCGGGCTGTGTTTTCGGAGACTCTGTATGGGGGCAGATCTGAGCTCCATTTCATGCTGGGCATCTTGTCAAACCACACAAATCCTCGCATTTGCTGCTCAGGTTTCCACCACAATCTCACATACTCCTTGCGTGCACCCCACATGTCTGCAGCTGCTGCAATGCCAAAGACAATCCTGGAGAGATCTGTCTTGAATCTGGGGCCAACTAAATCAATGCTGTTTTGTGCAGTAGCTGCTCCTTCTCCTCCAGGGATGTCATTCAGTGCCATGAGAGCTGAGTCCATCCGGTTCACAAGATGGAGTAATTCCGTTGCAGTTGTTGTTGTTGCAGATGTTTTGAGCTTAGTTTTTTGAGTAGGAGTTTTTGCAAGTTTGCTGCAAGCATTGAAACTGCTGCTGCTACTGGTTGGACAACTCTTGTGCCAGAAGATGCAAGGGTGTGAGGAGCTGAAGAGAACAAGGAAAAGGGCATAGAAAAACGAACAAGCACAAGCGACTCCGATCACAAGCTTCACTCTGTTGTTTCCCATTGATGATGATGCTCCACCTTTGTTGCTCCAGTGCTGTAGCTGCTGCTGCTGCTCTGCAGCTTGAGCTCCTGTTCCGTGTGACAGCTGCTGCTGCTGCTTCGCTGCTGCATTGAGCACTCCAGCCATAGCCCAAGATCTCCTCTTTTTATCTCCGCTCTCTTGTTGTGATCCACCAGCTCGAGCTCCAGTTCAGGTGCAAGTGCAGATTACACACATACAACCAGCTGTTTCTCCAAGCAGGGTATTATTGCATTCACGCAGACCACGTCCGCCATTCCAGCACTAGCAAACGGCGAGAACTCGCCAAAGCTGTACACAAAAACTTGCAAATGGCAATGTTTTGCTTGCGTGCTTTCCAAAAGCTTGCAAAACAGACACACACACAGACACACACAGAAACACAGAGAGAGAGAGAGAGAGAATTGGATACTTATCCTTCACACACAGCATGAAAAAGAAAAGAAACAAAAAAACAAGGGGAAGACGAAAAGCGCAATCTTGCAAAATGCAGAAGGATCAGAAAACAAGAGCCAGGAAAGAAAGCGCAAAAGAAAAAAACAGAAGATCCACGAGGGATTTCAAGCTCGCAACTTTTGTTGCAAATTTTCGTTCTGGACAAAGGATTGAGAAATCCCAAATTCTAAGAAGCTTGCAAATCACTGCAGCGATGGCGGAACATCGAGCAACGGCAGAAGAGAATGCGCGTGCAACGGACTTAAAAAAGAAGAAGAAACACAAGAGGAGAGCAGCGCCGCCAGCCAGCGAGCAATCGCCAACCAGGTGGTAGAGGTGGTAGGCGATTGCTCGCTGGCTGGCTAAACCTCCCTAGATACCTGGTTTGGCCACAACCTACCCCAGGTGACTGTAACACAAGGGACGGGGACGCTAAATTTCCACAGCAGTCACAGTTCTTACTCAGCGGATATGAGAACCAAATTTGGGTAATTCAAATTCATAGAAACAGGTAGGTAGTAACTAATAAGAAGGTAAGTATTATCTGGTGCAGGTTTTTAACTCAGTTCTCCTACCCCCTTTGTTTTTTTTTTTTAACCCTGTCTGTATACAGACAAGGGTTATAGTATTAGTTTATTGGCCTTGCCTACCAAGGCAAGGATATTGTGATTACATTCATTATAGAGGATAGTAGCTTAAGGGATTTTGGCCACTAGGTAATAATAATAGGTCTATTTTTATTATGAGGATTTTTGAACAATGATATTTTGGCTTGTGTTGAAACTTGAGATCAGTTATAGAGTTATAATATCTTGAAGGATTTTGGGTTTCTTTTAGAGGATTTTTTTGAAGATTATATTTTGGCATGGTGAAATTATTTGAGTTTCCATAATTCTTCTTTTGCCTTAAGATACCTTTTTTTTATTGTAAATGTCAAGGTCATAATGTGACACACCTCTTGTTAATATATAGAGGGTGTTGAATAGGCTTTGTGTGTGTGTGTGTAAAAATTGTTATGGCCAATGAAATTGCTGGATTTGGTGATCTGAATTATTTTCTTAAAGTTATGTTGAGTGAACTAATAGTTAAAATTGTAACAGGGTTTAGTAGGTTTGTGTGAATTTTAAATGAACAATGGAAACGCTGAAATGGGACCACTTTTTTCAATGTTTAGGAGAATAGGGTTGTGTATAGGCCTGAAGATTTATTTCTCAAGCCAATGAGGTTGCTGGATTTGGTGGCCTGAATTTGGGCGGTTTTAAGTACCCTTAGCTTACAACTAGGCATAGAACTTATAATGATTTTGTTTTCTTGTGATTTTTTACTCTCTTTTGGAGAGGGAGCTTTCACAATTTTTTGATCATGTAGTTGGAACTTCACATACATTGTGTAAATGGGAAATTAGGGTTGAGTTGCAAATAGGGTTTGATGAATGAAGAAATAAAATGGTGGCAATGTGAATTTTAGGGCTCTCTTTAAGAGTTGAATGTACATTTCTTGTTGAACCTCACTTAGATTGTGGTGATTTGAAATCGGGGTTGGAATTTTGGAGCAAAAGGAGCTAATTGTGATAATTTGAATGTAAGGTTGTTAAAGGATCCAGATGTTGTAGTGAAGAAACAAGAAAAACAATGGTGACCATTTTAATTAGGCTTTGGGTTGGTTAAAGTTTTGGGGGGAAGAACAATGGGAGAAAATTCATTCATTTCAAGCCTTCCAGGGTTGCCAAAAGGTTTTGCCCTTTCTCCAACCTTTGAAACACCAAATAGTTTCTTTGTTTTTGTTGTTCATCATTTAGGTGAGTATAGATCTCATAAATCTTGTGTGCACGGAGGCAAGTTGTTTGCAATTTTGTGGTATACCTTGCACACCGTGTGTGCGGCTATTTAAGAATAGTTGGACAAAGCCTTGTTGATGCACCATGAGGTTGGGACTAGATGCTTTTAATTGCATCATCAAATATGTAAGGTCATGCAAATGCCACCCTATATCACAACCAATTTTGTGCATTCACTCCCATATTCACAACATAATTTAATTTATTCTTACATGGGGACCTTAAATTACGAAGGCACGTCCCATGATGGCACAAGTTGTGAAGGCATATGTTTTAAGAGAAGTGTGTTACTATTCCATCCACTCCAACCAATGATTTGTTGTTATCAATTGATCCCCTTGCAAAAATCACCCTCAAGTACCATCAAAAGCATCAGACAAACATTTAGTTTTGTGTAAGCATCCCTTAATCTAACTCTTTAGGGTTTAGGGCAGAATTAAGATTCTTGAAATATTATTCACTTGTGATGAGAAATTCTTTTTGGGGATTTTGGATTTAGTTGTGTGAGGCTTTGGTTGCATATAATTTTAGGGTACATAATTGTATTTCTGGACCAGAAAAAAGAAAGTGTGGACACCACTAAGAGTTATTTTTGTCAACTCCCCAGGGTATTTATTATTGTGTTTGCCAAAAGCTTGAAGAAAAAACAAAATGAATAAATAAAAGCAAAAAATTGATTATTTGGGCCCACTCCATTGTAGTTATTGCAAAGCACTTCAAGGTTTTTTTTCCTTTCTATTTGAAAGCACCTGCCCCACTTGGAAGATTTGGTCATAAATTGAAAGACCCTTTGGGCCGATCACATGCAAATCATTTTAATTAAAAAAACTTTTCATGCTTCTATGCTCAGAGGGCTTGCTCCCACACCTCTCCCCTAATTTTGGGGCCCACACACTGGGGCTACCAAGCTCCTCAGAAGCCTCAAATTAGGGAAGGCGAGGGGGAGTAGGGCATTTCCCCATTCATAATGTTTTGGGTGCAAAATCAAAATCTCAAAATTTGCCACCCATGTTTTCAGCACACGAATTAGGCCTTTCCCCATACATAGTATTTGGGTGCAAAATCAAAAGATCGAAATTTGTGACCCTTGTTTTCAGAACACAAATTAGGCCTCCCCCCCCCCCCCCCCCCCCCCCCCCCCCACTTAT
>Ga0116231_10003154_pt1 | contig 34440 bp, 34 predicted proteins | sample S1TSphgellanicum_2_FD_89695 | JGI IMG/M metagenome (GOLD analysis project Ga0116231, IMG submission 89695) | Host-associated microbial communities from peat moss isolated from Minnesota, USA - S1T2_Fd - Sphagnum magellanicum MG | ecosystem: Host-associated > Plants > Peat moss > Unclassified...
GATGGTTTTGCTTCTAAAGTCAAGGTGGCTTTCTTAAAAAAGTATGTGCCGTCGTTTTTTGCTGTTCCTTTGGTAAGGTGATTTTAATTTCCCCTTCTTTTTGTTTTTTTTTTTGTGGGGGGGGGGGGGGGGCTTTAGAATCCTCCGGTTTGAACAGAGATTCAATCTTCTTCCCCCCCCTAAACACCCCCCCCCCCCGGCCGCCCAAAACAAAACGAGAACCGAGAATTCGTTCAGGATTTCCAGAGTTTCTTAGCTCGCATTCAGTTTTAAGGTATAATTGCAACGTGCTCATGAAACCCTTAGTGGTATTAAAACCCTAGTGTGGTGGGTACTAGGGCAAGGCGTTGCTATCTTGCAAGTGATCATCATAGATTCATCCCCACTTTGGTACACTGTATTTTTCTATTTCTACTAGTTTAGGAGGGAGGAAGAATTTCAGCCACCATTCTTACAAGGTGCATGCACCCACCTTCTGAGAAAGAAGGGGGTTAGGGGTTTAGGGTTTGCACCTTGTAGCATACATCTTTGCATTTGCCATGGAGTGGTGACGCCCTAGCTTATGATGATCAGTGATATTTAAACTGAATTTATTGCGCATGCCTCCTCTCTTGCATTTGAAGTTCTTGCATTTCACAAGCTGGGTTCTGATATTGCATATTTTGGCTTCGATTCTCCAGATCTTATGATCTAGTCAAAAGTTCCCAATGAATTACTCAGCAGCAAAACAAGGCCTGGGCCAAACAAGCTTGTTGCTCTCATACGCCAGCAAGGGAGATGTAGATGCAGTGAAGCAACTGCTGGATGAGGGTGCCTCTGCAAATGCCTCAGATTATGATGGAAGGACTGCTTTGCATTTGGCAGCAAGTGAGGGCCATGTGCCTGTGGTTGAGTTGCTGCTCCAGCAAGGTGTGGATGTCAATCCTGTTGATCGCTGGGGTGATACAGTGAGTTTCCTTGATTTTCCACTGCTTTGCTCCTGTAGCTGCATATTTGTGTGAAATGCTTGCCAAACTTCAGCTTTGCAAATTTTATGATCTGGTGACAAACAAAATTGCTTCCTGACTTTCACACAATGTGACCAGTTCACAGACAAACTAGGATAGGTTGAGTATAGGTGGCCATGAGGATTCAATAGTGGTTTGGGGTGGCCTTTCTGCCATACCAAGTTTATGGTACCAATTTGGGACATTTCTGTCTTTACCATCAACATGGTTCTTGGTGCAGCCCTTGGCAGATTCTCGGAAGTATACAAAAGGGGTTGTTTCAAATATTCTAGAATCACATGGTGGGAGGATTGAGGTATTCGACTCTCAGTCATCATCCCACACTTGTTTTATAGCCTGGTGCAATGTGATGTATGTTCTTCATTGTTCAAGTGTATGGTTAGAACTTACATGTTGATTATCTTGGGGCCTTGGTATTCTAGCTATAGCTCATGTTGGTTATTGTTGTGTTTGATATTTCCAGTGAAAGATTTGCACTAACAAGGTAGAGATCATTGTGACCACCCATAAAATTATCTGTATCCAGGATAACAAAAAGCATGGTGCTGTATTTGATATGGATCCAAGTGCCCATTATGAGATTGATCGTTCTGAGTTGGAGCCCATGGAACACATTCCTCCACTCAGCAAGGTAAGACACTTTCCCCAGCACTATTGTTTGCTCTATGAAGAATTGTTGATAAGACCATGGACTCTACTTGTCTTCCCCTGCAAAGCTTGGGAGAAGACAATAGTTGCTGCAGGGAAACAGTTCTTAGAAAAGATTCTCTGGAAGTTTCTTGCAGACTTAACTGTTTGGCCCCACTGGTGGGTATGTATTGTGGATGTGTTGTGACTCCTTTCCTTTGAGTATCTTAAGAATGAACTCTAACAAACAAACCCCAAGTCAGACTTCAAAAGTGCATCTTTTCCTTTGCTGTGGAATAATGTGTTTTGCTGGTTTTACTGTTTGATGTAACATGGCTTCAGCTGGCACTTACAGTCAGAAGCATAATCCAGGAATGAAGGACTTCTGCTGTCTCAATTACAGGGTCCCAATGAAGAAGTACGTGTTGTAAAGTGGCGAGGTACAAAAGTGGCAGCCAAGACAATCGACCTACCTCTCACTGAAGACCCAGAAGTTTTGTAAGTGCCTTGGTTTTACCTGTTGCAGTTAATCTGCATCCTCTTACTATCTAGCTGTGAATCTTGACTACTTGGAAACACCATGTATGTCAGAATATGCTAGTGTACCCTTTTGTAATCTTGCAGTTGTAAAACCATTTGAGCAGTACAAATTTTCCAGCAATTTCAAGGACTCCAATTCTCCATTATCTTCTGCTTTCAAATGGAACAATGCAGATGAGAATTATTACTGCAGTGCATGTGCTGAACCCCTTGATGATTTATATTCTGTTATTTTGTATGGTGATGGGTTGGGCAAGCAGTAACAAGCTAAAATTGCAGCTGCTGATGCTTGAACAAATGCGCCATCCTAACATTGTGCAGTTTCTTTGTGCTGTCACAAGGAGTCAACCCATTGTTATTGTGACAGAGTATCTTCCAGGGGTAAACCTCTTCTTTTCACATGTGTGGATGGAGCAACAAGTGGGAGAAAATTCTGTTATGGTCCTTTTGGCAGTGGACTTCTAGGGATGTAGCTCAACTGTTTGTGTTTGTGCTACTGCACCCATGTTCAAACCTTTCTTACCCCAGGTTTTCTGTTGTCTGCTAACATATTGTCTATCTTGCCTCTGCATGCCACTATTATTTTTCTGATTGTAACATGGCATGGGGCCTAACAGGGTAAATTAAATGACATCATATCAAAGGGTCGGATACCTACAAGGAAAGCATTGAGCTTTGCTCTGGATATTGCTCGGTACACACCATCTTTTGTTCTGTAGAACATCAGATGTTTCAGCAATATCTTTCTTTAAGAGCAAGCTTTGCCAGTATATATATTCAAGCTTTGGTGTTGCCATGCCACCCTGTTTGTCTGCTTTCTAAAATCAGGACTTCTGATCACTTGCTCTGTTCTAAATAGTGGTCATTCACTGCAGTGGCTTAAACTACCTCCATGAACACAAGGATCCCATCATTCATGGAAATCTCGCACCACAGTGAGCATCCTCTACACTCAGCCTCAAATTCAGTAATTAGTGAGCTGCAAGAGATAGTGAGAGGGATATGTATGTAAAGAGTCACAGGAGCCCGAGCATGTGATAGGTTTGCTGTTGTGACAACTATTCATTGTAATCTCTGCTTTCTTACATCCATATTCTGCAAGTAAACTTGATGTCCAATGTATATGGGGTTGTTTCTCAGGAGTCTGGAAGAACTGGGCTTGTCTCATTCTTATTTGTTAACAGAAACTTGCTGCAGAATGAGGCAGGGCAGCTGAAAGTCTCAGACTTTGGGCTGCTAGGAAGCCATATTCGTTCGATAACATCAAGTTCCAGTGACATAAATGCTTGTGAGTATTCATGGGTGGTTGCATCTTAAGTTTCACCTTCTATTTAGACCTTTGTGTTGCAGGGTCTTGTAGAGGATTCTAGTAGGGCTTGGGTAGCAGTTCAATAAACTTGTGTGATGTTGTTTTTCAAGCTGGGTGTCAATTTTGCAATACAAGTTTTTGTTGTACATACTCCAGCCTGTTCAAACAGTGTCACAAAATCTCAAGTCAATCCCTGCTTGTGAGTGATGGTCTTAAGTCTTGGCACGGTGCTTGACTGTATGGTCCAGATGCATACATGGCCCCAGAACTGTATCGGAAAGAGGCCTTCCAGAAGAATGTGGATGTTTTCTCTTTTGGGATAATTCTTCATGAGGTTTATTCCTTTGCACCATTGATTTTGTGGAATATGTTTTAGTCTGTATGTCATTCATATGTTTTGGTTCAGTTCCCCATGTATTGGCATTCATTGGTGTGCAGGGCTGTGGTTTGCCATGCCATTGAGACAATAGCATTAGGTCTGAGAGATAACCTTTTTTCCCCTCTCTTTTGTGAAGGAAAAAGAGTGTTTTCATCATACTGGTGTGGGAAGGCTTTGTGTCTGCTTAAAATGTTCAGGCTAGTCTTCAACATGTGCATGACTCCTGACACTCATTCTTCTTTGATTAATTTTGATGACCTTTCCTGGTGTTTTGTGCAGATGTTTGAGGGTCCACAGAACTTGGAGGGCTTGGCACCCGAGACCATAGCAAAGAAGAGGGCGTATGAAGATGCACGACCTACCTTTTCCTCCCAGTCTTATCCTCGTGGCATGAAAGAGTGAGTTTCTTATGATGTTTGAGCTGTTTATTTTGTTTTGTTTCACTCCTCCTCTCTGTTTCTCTTTCTGTTTTTTTTGATAGTATTATCTATAATGGTGGACAAACAATCTTGGGTGAAAATGAATTCACCAACTCCTTTGACAGATAAGAGGTTTTGACTTTCAAAAGTGTAATGGCTGGTCTGAAATCTGGAGTCATGTGAAGAGAATAATATCAGAGTGCTCAATCAGGATTCACAGTGATGGAAGATCCTCTGATGCAAGATAATGCCTTGGATGAATTGATAGCTAATTCCTTTCAAATGCTTCAAGGATTTTAATATGTGTATTGTGATGCATGGGAGGGCAGGCTCATCAGTGATTGCTGGGACAAGGACCCTTCCAAAAGACCAGCATTTTCCGTGATTATTCAGTGCTTGGAGGAGATGAAGCCCTTGAAGGATAATGAGCAGAAGTGCCAATGTGTCATTCTATAGCACTTTCTGTGCTCCTCTGCCTGTTGGGTCGTCTTAAATCTGGTCCAGAAAGTTGTACAATGAGACATGTTTTGGAACCTGCTTTTCTGATGACAAAGGTAATTTTACTTACAATAAAAAGGAACTCCATGGGTGTGTAGTTTGACCATTAATAAAGGCCTACAGAGGGCCATGACTTCTGATCAGAGATATGGAGTGTAGCTTAAGTATTTACAGCTTGAGACCAAGTCTCCTTGGAGATATTTGAAGAACAGTAATTTAACCTGCTTCTGAACTTCAGTACCATATGTGTTCTGGGATTTGTCATTGTATTTCCAACTACCTTTTTGATAAAATACTTGCAGTGGCCATGTTAGCTTCAACAAAAAGACACTGCCAATCACAAAACTAACAGATTTGTATGTGTGTACAGCACTGCCAGACAGTGTTCCACTAGAGTTTACTGCTTGATCATTGCAAAAGGATGTTGGAATGTTTGTTTCTGATTTTGAGTTTAGGATATGGAGACATAGCCTTCCAACTATTGCTGCAAAATGCAGGTTACCCATGTGATGATATGTTACAACCCAGACTGAACTGTTCTCAGAAAATTTTACATATTGAGCAAAATGTCAAATGCTATCCTTATCTTATGAGGTAAACATCAAAAGTATGACAACATGATTTGGTTCTGCTCTTGATTTTGAGAGATTATATTGCACATTGATTCATTGGTCCTTTCCAAGCACAAGCATGGATTCAAACAACAAATTGAAGAACCAGAACCCTCTGTGAAAAGTCAAATTGTTCAAGAGTCCTTTACATGATAAAAGCATGACAGTTTATGAGAGTTCTCAATAGATCTTGTTACCAGTGATGTCGTACTCAGTTAAGTACTCTGGCATACCTTTTGTTTTGCCAATATAGTAAAGAAGCTGCATACTTTTGGACATGATCTTCTTCCTAAAGGAAGTAGCCTTCTCAGTGGAGATGAACTCCTTTGAATTTGAGAAAGCTGTAGGTTGTCATTTTCCTTCATCAGGCAACTGTGTTTCTTTCTGCAAGTTCTTGTTGTGAGGACCACTTTTGCACACAATGGTATTTTGGAAAAAATTAAAGAAACAAATCCTAACTTTTTTGTTTTAGACATTGTTGTGTGGGCAAGAAAATTGTTGCTTGTTCACAAATCCTTAGTTGTTGGCAAATCTGTGGATGTCCAATTTTTCTCACTTGGTACTTTTGGCAATACAAAAGCAATGTCTACACACAAAAAATTGGCTAAAGTCACCAATTTTTCTATTATCACAAAAAAAATTTAAAAGAAAATGCTGAAAATCTTTCTGTTGTTTAGAGCAGGAAAACTTCAAAGTTTACTCTAGGGTTTGATTAATTCATATAATTAAGAAATCGATGTACCAAGGACCCTGTACCCATCTCTCTCTACCTCAAAAGAATTCTAGAAATGCATGGAAGAGTCATGCATCATGGTTGACTCAAAATTGAACAAAACAACAGCCCAAAAGAATGGGCATCAAGCAAAACAAAAAAATCTAAAAATGAAATGAATGGAAGGTAGCTAAATTTTATGAAAAAACTCCAATTGCAGGCCTGAACACCAAGAAAAGCAAAACAGATGAATTCATGTACAAATTACATGAACCCATAGTCACAAAAAACATGTATGAGGTGGGTACCAAGTGAAATGAATGAATTCATTTGCAAAGCTCTTAAAAGCAATGTTCAAAGGATGAACCTTGAATAAAATGAAGAAAATTCATTGCAAAAGAAGTGAACAAAGCAAAATAGATCAAGTCTTAAAGTCCCCAAAAAGTGTCCATAAGATGAACCCCAAGTGAATGAGTTTTATTGTAAATTCATCAAAAAGCCCTTTGACAAAAGAGGATTATCTAAAGCTTAGAATGAGTGAAAAGGGTTTGTTCAAAAACCAAAAAAACAAACAAACAAACAAACAAACAAAAGAAAGAAGCAAAGAAAGTGAAATGACCCCATAAACAATCCTCCTCATTCTTCAAATCCCAGAATTGGCCATCAATTGGAAGTGAGGCAAGAAATGCCATGTGTCAACAAAACGAACAAAGCAAGCAAGGTGAAGCAAGAAATGTTATGTGACAACGAAATGAACAAAGCAAATGAGGTGAGTGCCTAAACAAATTCAAACAAGGTCATAGCCTAACACCCTCATAAGTATTGAGGTACCTACACAAGTATTTCAAAGCCATGTACTTGTCCCCAGAAGAAAAAAAGAATTAGGAATAAATATCAATATGATGATCGTAGAGCAAAATGTCAAATGTCCAGTTACCAAACATGCATCATCATGCTAGCCATGACCTAAACTGAAAAAAGAAGACAGCAATGATTTGAGTTGTAATATTTTTACTAATTCACAGAGTATCAGACCATCACCATGCTAGAAGAGAGATGCAATAATTACTCCCCACAGGCTTCGATGGTAAGCTCCTAATAGTGTTGGAAGATGACATTCATAATTGCCTATTCAAAGATCAGGGGAAACAAACCTAAAAGAAATATTGTGTCCTAAGAGTTTCAGTTGCATTTCTGCAAAGAAGCAACAGGAAGGACATATGTCCTAAGATTTTGTTGAAAGAATATTAGTACATAATGGAAATGGATTGAGGCTGTAACCCTTTTCCCTGAAAGGTCTCTCTACAAGACATTTACCTTGAATGGAAACATGCTTGTACCACAAAGGCCATTGGCCAATCTCTAAACTTCAGCTGAGATTTGTGGTAGATTATGGCACAAATTAGTCCTCTGTTCTATAAAATCTCCCACCCACATATTCATTTTGAAGTTTTCCCTTCTCTCTTCTGTTTTTAGCCTCAATATGCAGTGATGTGGATCAGTTCTTGCATGTCGTCATATGGAATTGGGAAAAGAATCCAACATGGGGTCTTGACATGCAGGAATTGATGCAAGAAAAAAATAGTTTAGAAGGTTGTTCGTTGCCTCCTCTTGTAAGAAATTTGTTTAGTCCACCTTGTCTTGGGTTTCAGATCCAACCTTCAAATTGACCATGTAAATTCCAACGAGCGTGACCACAGCTCCTGCCAATTGTACTCCCGACAACATTTCATCTAGCACAAGGTACCTGCAATACCAACCAACTGAATCAGCAGGAGCAAGATAGCCAAAAGGGAAGGAGAAAATTGTCTTCATTGAGGTTGTGGGTTGAGCTCAAGAATCCAATCTGTGGCAAAACTAACCTTTGATAATCCAGCATAGGAAACCTGGCTTGTTTTGTGATGAAGGTCTAGTGCACATTCATTGAGATGATGCTGAATCTGTCCTACACCTTCCTACTGAATGAGATGTGCTTAAGGGTCCATCACTTTTAGTGTAAGCAAATGGAGAAACGGAATGCTAAGCTCACTGATTTCCCTGGAAATCAATGCTTACCCAAATAGTGTTGCAAACATTGGAGTGAGAAATGTCAGAGAGCTGAGCTTGGTCAAGCTACCTGCAAAGTCACAGATTCACTCATGTCAGAAAACTGAATTGAGTGAGAGGAGAGTGAATAGGAATAATGCAAGCAGGAGGGTGATATCATGAACATTTACCTCGGGTAGCATTGTAAAAGAAGACACCATAGCTGATGGCACTGCCAAACAATGAGGAATAGAAAAGTGCTCCCCAGTCATTAATGTTGAGGTCTTGTATGTGCCCACTAAGAGCAGGGTCTTGCTGCCATACTGACAATGCAAGTAGTGGTAAACCTCCGAGAACCATGTGCTGCCATCACCAGTTTCATGTAAACAGAAAATCAAAGAAGGAAAACAATTCAAGCAGTCCTTGTAGACTAAAAATTTCTTGATAAGGCTTCTTTGAGAATACTGAAACATTTGTAAGAGAGATCTGAGCTAAAAGAGGTTCTATCTCACATAGATATGCCATAGAGGGTTTTGAACAGACTAATAAAAAGATGTTAAAGGAAGAGCAGAGAAGTACCCAGCCAGTGGCCATGATAGGGTCAGAGTACTGGCAAACCCAGCGCACCATCACAGTCCCGACAGCCATACTCTGTGCAGCCAGAAGCATCCACCACTCTCCACTATCCCACAGTGTCCACTGTCCCACTTCAGCTGACTTACCAAGGACTATAACTGACTGCTGTAACTGGTTAAGCCCCTCCACACTGATAACATGTTGCAGCACCTCTGGAGGAACCTAAAAAACATCACACACAACGCACACTGAAATGCCGAAATCAACTCCTACCCTACAACATGGTTGCCATGAACACCCATTCACATATGCTCAAAGGAAAGAGAATGATGATGTAGAAGCTTTTCTAAATCCAAACTTGAAAGAAAGTCATTGAACTTGAGAAAGAAGCAAAAGTCTGCCACACATGTACCTCCAACAAGATTAAGCCCACAATGCCCAATCCAAGGCCTGAGATGGCAATGGGTCCCAATGTCTCTCCAAATAGAAGTGCTGCCAGCACTGCCACTGTCAGTGGCTGCGAGTCAATTATCACCTGTCCTATTTCACATATCAAGACACAGCAATATCCATGTCAATACTCACAGTTGATTCTTTGATTATTTCACTCCTGCACTGCTACCATTGCTCTCTCTCTCACACGCACACTCATTCAATCTCTCTCTCTTTCTCACTCTCTTCCAATACATTCTACATTGACGGTGACACAGCAAAGAGAACTAACACTGCCGAGGCCAGCACTTGTCTTGCGAAGCCCTTCAGTCAAGAATCCCTGCAAAAGGATCGAGACCTTATTGCATGTCAGCAAAGATATATCATCATTGCCTGCAAACATTGAACAATCACCACCACCAGTGCAAAGAGAATCTCAACGATGTCTGGAAAAATTACAAATATATACTAGGACATAAATGAGATCTTGCTGCCACTCAGCCAATTTCCAAGCAAATCAGGCATCGGTGTCATATTGCAGTTGTATGACTAAAAGACAACAGCTGGAAACAACCAAATGCAGGAAAGGGTGTACTGGTAAAGACCTGAAAGCATGATGCATCAATCAACCCAAAGAGTGCAATGGCTAGCCATGCAGATGTGCCTACAGGCATCTTTCTCCCTCTTGAACTGAAAACAGTGATAAACACCAAAGTGTGGGAACAACTCAGATCATCAAACACAATTGGACTTCCATAACATTAGAGAGCTTCACCCAAACCATTGTAACAGTTGGTATCAAATATCCTGTGTAGGTCAATGATTTTGATACTGTGAAGAAATTGCAGATGAGGTAGCTGCCACATGGAGGAGACAAATGGAGGAATAGAGAGAGGGTTTAGAGAAAGATCACCTTGCAAATGCAATGAGCAATGTCCCAGCTGGAATGAGGCGAAAGGAAGCTACAAACAATGGGCCTGCCTTTGGGAGCACACCTTTCATAGCTACCATTGCTGTTCCCCAGAAGAAGAAAGGGGAGATGAGAAGTAGGGTTTCAAGTACCATATCTATCACTGAGACTTGCACAACACCCCCAGGATTGTTGTTGTTGTCAAGGATTGTTTGGCCTCTGTCTGATGATGAAGCCATATCACCAGACCAGCCGCTGGTTTTCATGGCTCTCCCAGCAAATTTGCCCACTACTTTGGACTCCCTATCAGTAAGGGGCACTACACATTCCACATCTGACCCGGTCCCTATGCATTCCATGGCTCCCGCCTCCTTCTCCTCAACTATACCAAGGAATGAGGAACCGGAAGCTCCACTGCTCTCACCCCTGTTTACCATGTCATCACCATCACCAGCTCCTGATGCAGGATCTTCTTCTTTTGCTTCTCTGTCAGACACAACACTCAGAGACACATCCACCTCTCTTCTTCCCTTCTCCAGAGAAAAACAGGGCTTCTGTGAGTACCTCCTGCTGCCTCGATGAAACCAACCCTGTGAGCAAAGGGGACTCAACCATGAAAGACTGGATAAGGGCTGCTGATGCTGCTGCTGCAGGCTGTAAATCAAGCCTGTTTGCTCTAAATCCCAAGTTTGTATTCTCCTCAAGCAAAATGTAGCTACCCTTCTCGAGGATAATACTTTGGCACATAGATGAGTATGCTGTGGATATGTCGACTGCTTCACAACAACGAGAGGATTGAAGGAAAGAGCATCTAGGGACACGGGAGGAGGCCTCACAAACACACCCATTGCGGAAAAAAGCTTTCTCCCTTTATGTGCGGGCGTGACAAGCTGCCAAATTGTAGCTATTGAGCTACTAGTAGCAATTCCCTGCAAAATTCCATCTCTTGAGCTGTCTGTCGTAACAAGCATACCCAATTCATGGAAAGCTCAAACTCTCCTGGATATCTACTACTACTACTACTACTACACAGCAGTTCCTTCAACAACCCCAAACCCTAACTTGGAACTTGATACATCACCACCCTCATCTTAAAAGCTCTGCAGCTATTTTCTTCCTTTTGCATGTTTGTTTCAATGAAAAAACAAAATGGGTGCTTGAGAATGAGGCAAATGTGGCACATAGAAGAGGAGCATACATACATACATACATACATACATTCAGTATGGCACATGAATTAGGGTTTCTCTTTGTGTTCTGTTTGACAATGTGAATTCGTTGCCCAACTAATTTTTCCTTCCAACACCATTTTTTGTAATTTAATTGAATTTTCCAATCATCACAAACACTACTCAAAATTCAATATCTCCTGCACCTTAATTTCCAAATCACCTTCATAAAAATCCTACTCAATGAATGAAGGATTTCCGACAATGTCAAGAGTGCACACAAATTCTCATGTAATTTCTAGTTTTGCTTTAAATGAATTTTCATTGGATACAAAAAAAAATGTTCAATGTTCAATAACTTCTCCACCTTAGCTTGAAACATAATGAAACCAACTCAGTGCACACTTTACTCATTGAGGACTTTCCAACCATACCAATGAGCATATAACAAGAGGTGTTGTGGTTTGGGAGATTTCAATGTGACAAACAAAATAAACAAGCAACCTTCTTCCTTCGTTCATAGAAGATGTTTTATTTTTCTATTGGTTTTTGGAACAAGAGGCTTTGTGTGATTTTCAAAATATTGGACGCTATTGAGATTGTCAGTTTTAATTGTATTTGGAGAGTGCATTTGCTCCATTTGTATTTTGAGATTGTGAAGATTGATTTTCTTGGGTTTTTCTAGTGTATCTAGAAAATTCATTTAAGTTTGTAAAGACCTTCTTGAATATTTTTTAGGTATTTAGATAGTGTGTTGTAAAGTAATAAAATCTTGTGGGGCATTTTAGAAAATGAAACTTTTTTGAAATGTTTGCATTGTTTTTCCTCCCATAATATTTGGTAGATACTCATCATATACCTTTCAAATATCATGAACAAAATAAATTAAATTTGAACATGGGTTTTACATTCAATACTTGTTGTGGTCTAGTTGTTCCATATAGTTTAACACGAGCTCACGACTAACAATTAAGTCGAGGTAATGAAAATGGAAAAGTGCACATTTTTTTTCTATCTCATCATTCACAAAATGTTTCTAACAAAGAATGTTGATTCATCTTTTTGCTCCCTTCTTTTTTGGATGTTGGAGCTTCATGGCTTGAAAGTTGGTGTTTCTAATCTTTGGGGTGAACCTTTAATTTCTTCTTACAAGGATTTCAATCAAAGAGAGTTTATTTGATTTTATTAGGTTTTATCTTTTGTTAATTTGAAACTAAAATTTTTTCTTATAGGGTTCTTAATCTTCTTATTCTTGCATTTTCTACTGTGAAAATATTTTGCAATTTTCAATCAAGATATGTATTTTGAGCTACTTCACATGCGAGTTTTGTGGATGTTTTTGAAATTAAAAAATTGATTATTCCAACATTCATCATGTAACTTTAAGTTTGTTTGTAGCATCCTTTAGCATTACCTTCAACAAATTATTTCCTCTTTTTTCCTCATGTTGTGTATGTTTGTGTTGCATTTTTTGTGCTTGAATTTGGAGTATTATGGTGGTTTTGTTGTATGTTGTTTTGACCGTGGGTTAGGGTTTTTTTTTATGGTCTTGTTTTTTATTCAACCTAAGACATTTTCATTTTGAAAAATATTGTAACATTACAAGAAGGGGAAGCAAGGAAGGAGGAATGGAAAATAGACATGTTTTTACAATAAGGATGACAAAGAAAACCTCTAGGGTTTGTGAGTTTAAGTTGATGTCTCATATGGGTGGTTTTTCACAAGTAAAGAATTAACATATATTTATGGGATGAATTTTTTGGAGAATCTAAACTAATTGCCGCCTCCATTTTACATTATTAACTTAATCAATAACTTTTATTCATATAAGCAATGTAATCTTATTAATGATGTATTTTTCCATGACAACATGGTTGGACAATTTGTAAAGAATAACAAAATATACCTTATTGAAAAGAAAAAAAATTGAATACTAAGTAGGGACAGCAAGTTGTTTCAATTGATTTCCATGCATCTAATGTCATTAAAATTCAAGAGGTCCAACAAATGAAACAAAATCAACCTTTGGTCTTGTTACTTAGTATTGGACAAATTGTGATTGAACTTTTGTTAATGTTAATTGTGGAGGGAACATTTGTAATCTTTCTTTCTCTATCAACAAGTGAAGAAAGTTGCACCCCATCCATTGGTTGAAGCTTCTTTTGTTATTACGGATTCCCCTCTTGAATAAGTTCTAATGTTGTCCCATGTAGAAACATGTTATGCCTCCTCCCACCAACAAAATCCCCTAGGCCCCTAGTGACTTGATTTTATTTCCTTTTTCTTTTTTTCTCACTTCACAAATTTTATTTCCTTTTTCTTTTTTTCTCACTTCACTTCACAAAACTCCTTCAAACTCTAAACAAATTTCAATAACACATAAATTGTTGAAGATGTGCATGGTAGGTGGGTTCATTTGGATGTTTTAATTTAACCTAGGTTTGCAATTGATTAGTACTATGAACCTTACCTAATTCAAGGATGATGAAAATGTTCATAGACAAAACTTATAGCTAACAAGTAAAAAGGTTGGTATGTGATAATGATTAATAAAGAAAGTAATACATAAGACATAGAATTTCCCATAAATAAATCCAAGGATAGATAAAGCCAACACATTCTTTGATTTTTCTTTAATACCAAGCACAATTATTAGGTTTTTTAACCATTTAATTTTAAACAATAATATCATATTATGTGCTATGATTGAAACTGTTTTGACCATTCTTTCCCAAATTTTAGTGGTCTAGAATCAACTTACAAGTTTGATTCACTAACACTCTATTAGTCATAATTTGAACTTTAAATTTTCAAATGGAAAATGCAAGTTCATTTTTTATATCTACATTTTTATAAAAAATCTAGCAATCTAAAGAAGGCATGATTTGAACATCATTTTTTATTTGCACTTTTGTCTCAAAGATTTAGGACACCAAAGTCAATAACAACTCTCAATGTGAAAAATCCACTTGGGATTTGGGACTCACCTTCCCACACTTATGAAAAGGTGTTTGAGTCTTAAAACACTCATTTGATTTGCTCATGTTTTCATGCCTTAACTTTGGTCACAACCCTAACATTAGAGTCACAACAATAAAATTCCATGGTTTAATTCCACATGATAAAATTCCATGGTTTAATTCCACATGAATGGCCACAAATTCTCATTTAATATTTTAAATTTTATTTCTTTTGCAAACATAGTCAAGTCATTGTTTTTTTCTTAAAGTCTTATGGATGTTGATTTATCAACAACACAATGAATAATGAAATTGCAATTACGATGGTAAAATGAAAATCATTATTAAAAAAAGGTTATTTGTAATGTCTACATGTGTGAGTTAAAAAGGCTAAGGTGATTTTTTGTCTTAGAAAATTATGGCTAAAGTTGAAATTTTATTTTATCAACTTCAGTATTATGAGGAATAAAATTGCAACCATGTTGGCAAAACCATGTTAGGCATGAAGTAGATTATGGTTCAATTTATTAAGGTGAACCTTACCAAATTTCCAAAGTAAAGACAAATATAAAGACAAGCGTTGTAATGAAATCCATGTACCCCAAGTGCAACATGCACACTCCAAACAACATAACGAAACCCATACATTATTGAGTGATACAAAGACTTTGGCCAATCTAACAAGAGTGGCCTATGCCTTAAGCCCACCTCATCAAACTTCACCCACCCTTCATATACCTATACACACAAAACCATATAAATGAACCCAAACCACAACCTAGCCAAGATGCTTACTATAATCTTCAACTTCAATGTCTCTTCACCTCCAACAAAACCAAAATCACCATGTTCAAAACGCATGCCATATAAAAACAAACACAAAAAACAAATAGTTTTACCAAGTTATGTTGTTCATCTTTGTGGCAACCTTTATGTATTGAAATCATTACAAGATTTGGTAGCTACTCACTACTCAAGGGAATGAATATAGTAAAACATCTCACTTTAGGAATAACTAATGGTTAATTTTGCATGTTTTAAGTGATACATCAAGTTAACGATGAAAATGTTTAATGTGTTTATACAACAATGTTTTTGATATGTTATGGGAACATTTGGATAAGTTTGAAGTGAATACAATGAATGTAAAATACCCATAAACACTCCTAAATTACTATAACCAATATTTTAAAAACATTTTCAAATGATTTGAAAAACTTTGAAAATCACATAATCATGAATAATCATCATTCATATTTTTTCATAATAGTATATAGTGTAACAAGTTTTTGGATCATAAGAATTTTATGTCGACTTGTAAATTCTGACTATAATAATATTTTCTTCAAACAACCAATCTAGTTTTACCATGTCATTTTGACTACCAAACACATTATTTTAAACCATAAGACAACTGAGGTGCAAACAAGTCATTTTATTGTATTTGCACCTTAAAACATCCAAAATGGAAAATGTCAATAATATATTAAAATTTTGTGTAAACATGTGCATTACAAATGTTACATGTTTTGTCAATTGATTCCTAAGCTTTGACTTAACAAAATAAAATGTTTTAAATGCCCATTCATCTTCCACACTTCCTATCACTTGTAGTATAACTATTTTGGCAATTTTCATGTATTAGGGGATCTTGTAAATGCCATTATAACATTTAAATGCATGACATATAGGTCATAGTGACATATTTCATTTTTGTGATAAAATCAACCACAAAAAAATCACAAGCTTGGGAAAATTTTATCAAAGAATTCAAAAATTTGAACAAGGGAAACACACAATAGAAACCCAACAAAAGTTCAATGCTAACAAGGAAGTTGAGATTGGAAGTTGTTTTATCTACCCCACATTATTCAATGCCATTTTTAACACAAATCAAATTCTTCAAATGGTTTTCAAAAATGGTTCAAATTATGTGGAATCATATATGAAATGGATATTACAAATGTGATCAAACATTAAAAAATCATTTTTATGCACATTTATAAGTATTTTTCATATAAATGTATTCCAACCCACCATGATAAATATTTAAATAACAATTTTAATGTTCAATATGGATTTACATTTTAGGTTCATTTACAACCCATAAAAATTATAATTGTGATAATTAAACAATGCACCTAATCGTGCTTTTACCCTTCTACTATATTATGTGAAAACATTATGGAACTTTTTTTTAGTTTTGACATGCTTAGGCTTAAACATGCACCACCCATGAAAACACTACAATGTGACTGCATTAAGGAAGCCATTGTAGTGTGTTTTCACGTAGGTGTCATTTTGGACTATGTGCAAAATATGAGTACAAGCATTACAAAAAGGCTTATAGTTGATTAACCAACCTTAAGTCACTCAAAGTTTGGACTAGTTAGCATAATGGGTCATACAATGGAGGACCTTGACCATGAAAGGAACATCTTGATGATGTAGTTCCATAATGACACATGTTTGTATGCCTTGAAAAACACTTACACCATCTATGCCAAATGATACAAATCTTTGGGCGAATTCGTATGGTCAAATTTCCAACAACCAAAAGCATTTTTATCTATCATTCTCTTTCAATGCATCAATAGTTGCAACCTTTGTACACCTTTTTGATGTGAGCAAAATAGGAATTTTTTTGCAATTTTGTATGCAACAAACATGAACAAATGCCTAATTTTGGTCATCAATCGAAATTACATGACATTGATATGTATTGGGATGCTTTCACAACCTCCGTGGTCATTTGCAAAACTCAAAAATTCATGCACTTTTTCATCTGCCAACCATTATTTATCATACCAATGTTTGTTTGAAATATTTTTTGCCCACTTGAAAAGATTTTTAAAACCCTCACAATCAATTCTAGATTTGTCCTTCTTGAGGATGGGGAAAACAACAAATTGGACCATCTTCTATTTATTATGAGAAACCTTTCCAATAATTTACATATGAACGACAAAAACCTTCAAAGATTATGCATATAAAACCTAGTTCTTGCAATGTTGGTTCTTTTCGCTATATTAAAACTTCCCCACTTGCATTCTAGGCTTTCCAATTGTTGTTTCTTTTTACTAACATGTTTGGTTAAAAAATCTAACTTGGACATAATCATTTATATTTCTCCTCAAATATAGTGCACATCTTGCACCTTGCATCATGAATCATGTCATCTTCAACTATGACACTCTTTATCCATGTAAACTTAATAGCCCATACATCTTGGAGTATTATGTTTAGATCATATTAGGTGTGTCTTCTTTTTTTATTACCAAGGAAAACATCATTAAATTACTTTGGGATGTTTTTGGGCTTGTTGAAAAAATAATACTTGTGTTTGAAGTTATTAAGTGGTTTCAAAGCACCCATTCCAATAAATTTAACTTCAACCTTCAAATAAGAAGAGAAAAAATGTTTGTCAGGATGAAAGGATCGATCACTATTTCAATAGTCACTTTTAAAATATATATATATATATATTTTGAATCGTAGCTTGAAGATCACAAAACCCAAAAGCCAACAATGCATAAAACACTTGAAAATTATAGCTTGAAAAGAAAATTTTGCAAATTAACAATGCAAAAACTCATAATCCAAATTTGTTCAAAATTCAATGGCAAGGTGTAACATACTTATATCTAACCATGGTGATCTTCAATGCCTAATGCCATTATGCATAGTCATGAATGTATGCTTGCATGATTTATTGTAGCCATAACCATGATTTATTGCTATCGACATTCATATTTGAAGCTTTTTTTTCAATGAATATCAAAATTTTCATAAAATATTTCAATAAATCTTAATATCAATTGCATATCTTCCATGATTCGAAAATTCAACCTATTAATGATGTTACATAATGAAGGAGAAGGATCTCATGGCTATGGTGAAACCTTATGCGCAAGAGGGAAAATGAAATGACCAAATGCACAAAAAGGGAAGTTGTTGAATGGTGAGAACACATTAAATGTAAAAGGTAGGTTCAAAAAACATAAAATCCATGCCCTCACCAACTTGGGTGAATCTTAATTGTTCGTCCTAAGACGAGGCACAACTTTCTCTAGAACAATGGTCTTTTTTTGGGTGAAAAATCATGATTTTAAATTTCAAAATGTCCTTTGCCTTACATTGTCGCAAGGGACTTGGCTAGGTTGGAAAAAAATTAAAATTCATCATAAATAAAAACACTAAGCCATGCCTAACAATATATCTCATTGGATACACTTCATGCTTTTTTTCTTATGTCTTTTCTCATGATGTTACATACACACATACTTAACCTTCATGAAGAATCAAGTACATGTTAAGAATTGGTAGATCAAAGTGGGGATTTGTTTATAAAATGTTATGGGGAGATTATAGAGTGTTGTTGTGTGGGGGGTATAATTTATCATTGCTTCAATGGGTTGTGGATTTTTCTATCACAAATTGCATTAAAAAATATATATATTTGATTCTCAAATATAAGAGTAGTTCCATCCATATCAACCCAAACTACAATATTTTGGATGAAGTTCAAGCTTTTAAAACTTGAAATTGAGATTTGATCTTGTGCTAGGTTGGCTATTGATGGCTATAGACTAGTTTATTTAAGTTAGCTCACACCCCTAGCATTTGTTTTTGTTTATTTGTTTCTTTTGAGGTGTTTTGGTGTATGGAGGTAAGTTTGTAATTTTTAGACCTAAGGTGGGGGGGGAGGGGATATTGAATTTTGAGTAGTTTTTTTTATTGAAAAATTTAAACCTAGGTATGTGACCCAATATTTGATTCACATCAATTAATGACATGGTCACAATTGGGAGAAATTTTAAAAAAAAAAGAAAAAAAAAAAGTGTATAGGATGGTGGGATATTCAATCTAATTTAATTAAACCAACATTTTGCTAGGGCTATCAAATCTTCTCTTCTCAAGCCCAAAAGAAAAAAAAGGCATCAAAATCAATCAACCCAAAAAAAACATTAATACGGGCTATTTTATTTTCAAATTTTCTTGAAAATCTGAAAATTTAGCTAACTAGGTAGGCATCAAAATAGCACTATGTATAGGGGAAAGCCCACTCCTGAGGGCCTCCCCTAATTAATTTGAGGGTTGTAGTCTAAAAGGTGTAGGCTCCAAAAAAATAAAAATAAAAATAAAAATAATTAAAAATTTATTAAGATAATTTATATGTATTTATAAATATATTAATAATTTATTTTTATTTTCATTATAAAGTTAAAATAAAAATTATTAAAAATTATATATTATTATTATTATTATTTTTTAAAAAAAACTTGGAGTACTTTCCGGATAAGGTTGCATCCAATGAGAACACGTCAATTCAACCGGGGAGTTGTGAATGGCTGAGAGAGAGAGGAAATCTCAGAACTGATTTCTGATTGGTGAGTGCATTATCCACAAGTCCGCTGATTTTTTATTTTATTTTTACCAAGAAAATGATTTTTTTCCTTCTTCCTTTTATTAAACTATTGTAGGATTTATTTTTTTTATTTATTTTTTATTATTTTCTTTTGACAGGGGAGGGGGAGAGGGGAGTTGGGTGGGGTAGGGAAAGGGTGTCTCTCAGTCCTATGGTCTTGAGATCATTTTTAAATATATATATTCACACCCTTTATGTATATAATATTTATATGGCTTTAAAAAAAAACAAAAAAAACAAGAGACTACCTACCTATGGTTAGTAAATGGATTATGGACCAATAAACGAAAGGTTCAACAATTATCCAATTTTTTAAAATAAAAAAATTGGTCTAGAGTTTTTTTATTCCTTTAGGTTGGCTATAATATGCAAACTGGGTGGGAAATTACCATACCTAGTCCCTTGGCAAGCTTTGACACATGTTTGTCAAATAAATAAATAAATAATCTTGATATTTTAATTTTGGAAAATAAAATATTCTTCAAGATCCAATATTTTTTGCTTCAAATTTCAGATTTTATTTACTATTTTATTTTTAAATAAAATTTTAAGAGTTTAAAATATTTTCCAATGATACAATTAGGGTTTTGGGGGTTTAGGGTTTCTTGTCACCTATTTACATGGCATCTCAAATTCTTTTAAGACTACTTCAAGTTGGGTCACCTATATATTTGTTGGGCCCATTAGTGTTGAAATTTGCCAAGGTACTCTAGTAGTGAAGGTTTTTTTTTCTTCTTCAAACACATCATATAGAGGAAAAAAAATAAAAATAAATGTACCTTGATGCTTGCCATGCATTATTTATTAGGTTGCCCCATTTTTATGCACCTAGAGAGAGGTAGAGCTTTTGTTGCAAGTTTACAACACTAGAAAGGAATACCTCAAGAGTTTTGCATGAGAAAGAAAGGGATGACAAAAGGCTCAAATGACCCAAAAAATGGGGTTGGTAGGTAGTTCATGAAATTCCTCCAAGTTACCTAAACCCTAAACCTACCAACAATCATCATTGGTTGGAGGGAAGGCAAGCTAGTAGATGAAAAAAGCCCTTTGTGTGCACATTTTGCATTGGGTTCTACAAGCACCTTCCACACACACTTAGCTTGGATAGGTGTGTCTTGATCTACCTCTATCTTGTTTGCAACTTCTCTTTAAAATTTTGTTGAGGAATTTTGTTGCAACAAGCTTCTAATATGACCCTAGAAAAAGCCTTTTAAACACTAAAAACCATATTTAGTTATATTGTTGATGTATTAAAGTCAAATTTAGGGGAATCAAATATTTATTTTTAAGCTACTAATGTGTTCATTATAAAGAGCCGACCATTTTTAAAAAAAGTGTATTCTCAATATAATCACCTAGTGTAATTTTTGTTGTACAACTCCTGAAATTCAGCCCAATGGGGTCTTTTGAATTTCAAATATTATTATTATTATTATTATTATTATTATTTTCCATTTTCACCTTGATTTTATTTTCTTTCTCTTTTCCTTTACATTCCTTGCTCATTTTTTGCTCGAGAAATTATTTTTCTCATATTCATCTGGCCAGGTTATTTTTTATTTTTTATAATTTTTTATTTTTAAAAAACCACACATGATTTCAATATCAAAAATTTCAGCAAAACTATACTTACATATTATCAATTTCACTATCAAAGTAATATCCCCATATATTAATTTACTTGTTATGCATAAAGGTTGGCTCTCAAACTCGCCTTGAGAATCGCTTGTTATACTACCCATCTAGGGTAGGTTTAGGTTTAATTTAGTTTAGTTTTCTTTCTATGGCCTTATTTTCAAGAATAAAACTAACAATTGATAGGTTAAATGTTAAATCCACAACATTGTGATTTAAGTAGATGGTGTTTGAACATTGGCTAACATGGTCATCATTGACCCCATTTGAACAAATTTGGTTTTATGGGCAACTCTATCTTGTGGGGTTGTCGTTACAATTGTAGCTCAGGCTTAGGACCGTTTTCAATGAACCAATTTCTCCCTTTAGCCATAGAGGTCTTTGGATGTTTGCATCAATATGTTGAAAGTTTCCTTCATCAATGTGCCAACATGACATGATGCGCAAAAAGCTCTAAAGGCCTTTATTTATTTATTTAGAGGTCATTTAACAAGCAAAAGCTGTCAATGAAGTTGCATCAAACTCTATTTCAAGGCATGTTGTTGTAAGTGAGAGTTCTTCTTGGCTAAGTGTTCTTTCAGTTGTTCCTTCCAGACAAAATGGAAATGAGGGAAATAGTAGCATGGCTACTAATAAGCATCAGAGCATCTCCAGCCGTGCTCAGTATATGATCCTGCGCACTAAAATTGGATGAAGAAAAGTCAAAACACGGCGGTTTGGCTTACGAGAATTTCACAGTTTGCGATGGCTGGTAAGTAAATAGCACAGCAACGCTGTGCGCAGCTGCAGAAAAGAGTGTAATAAATATGATCTGACTGCTGTTTACTGTTTCTGAGTGGCCCATCATAATGATTCGTCCAGATGGTTTGCTATTAGGTAGCTAGTAGTCCCCCCAACCTATTTGCTGTCCCTGTTTCAGTTTTATTGGTGGGGTTGCAAAAAAAAAGTAAATAACTTAAAACTTGAATATGAAAAATATCTTTGCAAGGGGTCACATACTGAGCACCGCTGGCGATGCTCTCTCAGAACCCATTCTATCTATTATGTAAGGAACAATATTTTCAAGCCTTTGCTAAATCTTGAGCTACAGTAACCATTTTGCAGCCACTACTTTTGCACTTGTTTTGCGGAGAATTTTGCTTTTTATGTGACTCAATTGGGTAGGTTGTACTGGTGGAGAAGAGGGGATTCTGGATGGCCCTGAAGTCCTTTCCACCACTCTCTGATTACAAGAAGCTTTCAGAACCTTTTGAGTCTGGACCTGATCTGGCCAAGGACCAAGGATTCTTTTAAAAAGCAATTATATATAGTGGCCAAGTGTGAACAGGACTATGTATAAAAAGTGACTGCTTCAAGTGTGAACAGGATCAACACAACAGAGCTCAATATGCACACACACACAAAACAAAAAAAAAGTTTAAAAAATTAAAATTAATTTCCAGTGACGAAAAGTGCTCAAAACTCAATACTCAAAATCTCAGTAATCAAAGGCTTTCCAAAAATACTAAGACCTCTGAGTTCCAACTTTATTTTAAAATTTGACAGAACCTATGGTTTTGGTTCAAGGATTTTTTTTAAAAAAAAATTGATATAAGAACCTTTGGTCTGGTTTTGGACTATGATTCTTCACATTTCAAGACTCAAAGGTCCTCGATTTCAAAATATATACTTGAATTATTTTCTCAAACTAACAATAATATGTGAAGAATTTGTAGTGTAGATATAAATAAATAATTTACTTTTCACTCTTTTACCCAATGGGTACCCAATGGGTAAAATGCTTATTTACACTTACCCTCCCAACATTGGTTTGGACTTTGAACCATATTTGAATTAAACCAATCAATATTATTGTGTATGATCATAGTATGTAATGTCCATATATGGAGTTGCTTTGATGTTGTCACATATTAAAAATCAAACCAAATTTCTTTTAAAATTAAAAAAATCATGATTAAAAAGATTGCCTATCAACCTATATATGAGGATGGGTTGTCACAAAATCTTATGCAAGTTGAAGATAAAATCATTATGTCTTGTTTAGGTATTGTGTTGTATGCAAATTAATGATCATTAGATTTGGGTAAAAGATTAGTGTGATCCACTATTGTTTTTATAAAAAAAATGATATTGATCATTAATTTAAAAGGAGCAAGTAATAAGAAAAAATCAACCATTTCCAAATGCAAAAATGGTTGAAGAAAGTGCTAGAGAGAAACACCAAATGGGCAAAAGGGAGAATGACACATGTCTACTATTAATAGTGAGTCATCTTCAAGGGGATCCATTTTTCTCATAACAATCCTTGTTTTGGGTTTTTCATTGTGAAAATGATGTGGGTGAAGCTTTTTTGCTTCCCAAGTATGTCTTAAGGTTTTGGTCTCAAATTATTAAGTTTTTGTTGAAGCTTTGTTTCCCAAGCACCCACCTTCCCATGTGTTAAGATTTTGGTGGAGCTTTATTTTCCCCCAATATAGGTACCTTAGTGTTAAGTTTTTCATGGCTTGTATTAAGTTTTTGTTGAAGCTTTGATTCTCAAGTCTGTGTTAAGTTGTGGGTCACATCTTTTTGGGGAAGATTGGCTTTTCCAAGTATGTATGCATTAAGCTTTTGGTGAAGCTTGGCTTCTCAAGTACCCAATTGTTAGTTTTTGGTCACATGTTTTTTGTGAAGCTGTGCTTTCCAAAGAATAGATATGTATTAAGGTTTTTGTGAAGAAGCTTTTTGCTTCCAACAACAGGTCTTCTTTGCTCATGGTCCTGAGAGCTATTCAGTTTCCTGACTAATTGAGTGAGTGAGAGAGAGAGAGAGAGAGAGAATTCTAGAAAGAAGTACCTAAGGAAGTGAGGCTAGAACTGGCTTTGGAGTTTCTGGAGTTTTGAGCTTGTAAGAGTAAATCATCAGAGCTTTTAGGGCCAGAAATGGCAGAACTTATGTGATTTCAGTCTCATAGATCAACAGCAACTGTGAAAGGGTTTCTTTTGTTTGAGAAAAAGCTTATCAAGTATGCCAGGACGTGCTGCTGGCGGACTCTTGAATGCTAGTTCAACATGGTCTGGAGGATTTTCCTCCTCCTGTGATGGCTTTTCATGGTCAGGGATGAGTACTGGTCCCAATGGGCTTGCAGCAACCAATATTGCTGTAAGCTCGTCATGGGCCAAAGCTGATAGTGATCAGATCAGAAGACTAAGCTCTGAAAACGGTACAGTGGAATCTTCATCATCATCAGCATCATCATCTTCCTCTAGTGGGTTGTGTGTCAGTTCGAGGCCCTCAGGGAGCTCAAGCAGTGCAAGAAGTTTCAGAAGTCAAAAACATGGATCCATGTCAAGAGGTGGCTGGATGTGTAACCTTGCAGCTTCACATCAGCAGCTTGGATCTTGTGGAATTGTCCGGCGAGTTGATCAAACTGGTTCTTTACCTTCAATACCACTTGACAAACCTAGGGGTGCAAGTTTTCAGGTTATGCAGGTCTCTCTCTCCTCCTCAAGGGTTGCATACTTGGAAACACAAACAACAACAATTCTTCAGCTAGGGAACTCTTCAAGGGTTTGTGGTGGAATCTTTGCTTCCAAAAGAGCTGCCAACGCTTTGAAACAACACGGGATCCACATGAAGGGGAGTTTTTTGGGTTTACCATTGGTACTGAACAGGGCTAAGAAGACAGACACATCAAATTGCTCTTTAGTTTTGGTTCGGGCTTTGGGAAGAAGTGGTCAAGATGGTGGCAGCGAGAAAGCAAAGGAGATGGGTGAGGCCTTGGATATGCAAGCCCTTGAGGTGGGTGCAATGACCTAAAAACACTTGAGCTGCATCATATGATTTGCCCTTGTTTTCTTCAGAGAAAAATACATTTCTAGGGCTCATCTTCTGGAGAAAAAACTCAGCTTCTTGAGGGATTTTGCTCTGAGACTTAATTCTCAGCAAGCATAGCAAGAGGCCGGACCCAAGTCTAAAACTCTGCAGCTTGTTCCAGATGTCAATTGGATCTGAACCCTGGAGGATTGTGATAGATGTACCTGCTGGTGGAACTGCCATCCGAGCTTGAATTTGTGATCAGTACAAAAGTCTGTCTGTGCAGGGTAAGTGGCATGCTGAGCTTAGTCGGGCAAGCACAGTACCAGATCCGTCAGAGGCGAGCTGGGAGCAAATGGGAATGGTTTTTCGAGTGGTTTATGCCATTGGTAAGCTGCTGTAAGGCTCTTCCCACATGACAATAGTCTCATGTTGTACAGAATCTCAACAGAGAGTCATGTCTTGAGTATGTTGAAATAATTTTGACATGAGTGAGTAGCATCTTTAGATTGTCAAAAACCATGAATGTGAGCTGGGACTTGTGTCTGTTACTGGATTTCAGTATGAAATTATGTAGTGAATTGACAGGACCTTCATTGTTGGTGTTCTTTCTTGTGTGGGCAGCCATGTACGGAGGGCTTGCATTTGCTGGCAGTGTCATTTGCAATTTTACAGGAGTTGATTTTTGGGGTGGCTTTGATCTATCGCCTGAAGTTATAACCACTGGGTTCGGCTATGCGGTGCCCCCTATGATGGTTCTCCTCTTCATTCTTGAGGTTTGCTCCCTCACTCATGTTTTGGAAGGAGAACTTAGACAAACACCATGTCTAGCGTTGCTCCAGTTTTTGGCACCTCCCTAGTGATCTAATGGCAAATTACTGAAGAAACAGAAACGTTTTATGTATCGGATGTGGACTTAAAGTTTGATGATCGAAAGTTGAGATTGTTGGGTTGTTGCAGGATGAGATAGTGAAGAACTGTGGACCTGCAAGAGCAATCCGTGATGTTGAAGATGAAGAGCTCATGGACTTTTTTGTAGGCATGTCACCCTGGCAGGTAAATTATGGGAGAAAGCCATCTCGTGCTTGTATGAGGAAGGCTGTACAGTTAGTCCAATTGGGACCTACAAGAAGCATCTTTGCTATCTTTCATTAATTTTTTCTGCATGTTGTGACTTGTACAAGAATTCTTCAGGGTTGGCATCTGAAGACAAATATTAGGAATCGATCAGAGCTGAGGATTAGGTCATTCCCTGTGCAATGCAAATAGTTACATTGCTAAGTCTTTGTTCATGAGAAGTGGTTGTGTGATCTCAGATGCAAGGACCCAGTTCAGCTGTTCAAATGCACATGTACGCACACTGGCTGTCTCTAATTTGAAAGTGCTGTGTTCTCAGTTTCCATTTGTGGTGGCTGCTGGAGCAGTTGCAGAAGAACTTTTCTTTAGGGTTTCTATACAGGTATGTTATACAGACATCAACCTGAGAACCTCAAGCAGTGTTAGTTCTGAAAGCAAACTTGTAAGCTTGTGCCAGACTTTGATTAGTTCTTGATCCATAGAAAAACACATATGAGTTAATGCTGTCCAAATTTGGATCTCTGTCTTGGACAGGGGGGTTTGGCACATGCTTTTCAAGTCAGTGACAAGGGAATGAGCGAGACAACAATCGGTCTTGCATCCTTGGTAAGACTTAGAAACCAGTAGTGAAAAAACAGTCATTAAAATGTAGCGCTGTATGGTTTGACACTTGTCTCAGGACCTGGGGATATGGTTTAGTGTGTGGGAATGAGGAAGATGCTCAAGAAACAATACTACTCAGCTGCAAGAAAGAGGGGCCCAGTATGGTTTTGCACATATTATGTGACCCTTTGTCTAGACTTGTAAGGAGAGGGGTTGTGAAATTTTCTATCTGTTGATGCTCAATGGGAGGTCTATTAGGAGCTTATTTGACAGATGCATGAGTGCAAGACCCCATCTTTGCTAGAGTTTCAGTTGGCAGGGCTGAGTCTGCTATTTCTGAGAGTGGATGTGTGAAATGATGTTTTGTGGTGTGCAGACAGGAGTGATTCCCATGTTTGTACCATTTGCACATCTTTTTGCTGCTGTCCTTACTGCTGCTCTCACGGGCTCCATGTATTATGTCATCTCTTCTCCTAAAGGTAAAGTATCCCAAGTGGAATCTGGGCTGTCAATGATCGGCCTACTTGGGTTCAACTATTCATGTACAATCAGGGTGTAGATGAGGGAAAGGATCGATAACTAGTCGTCACATATTACAAAGTGGATACTGGGTGGGGATCCTGTGCTCAAATATTTTGTGCTTCCTCAATAGTGTGTAAAAAATGAAAAGCAATGATATTGATAGAAATAAAATTGCTATTGTCCTCCTGAAGTTCTGTAGTCCTGCTATTACTGACAATGCTTTTCGCTTTTCTTTCCTAACGACATGCACAGTTGCCATTATCAGTTGAGTAACTTGCCATTATCATGTTCAGAATCATTGGAGAGTCTTTTGTGCAGATGTAAAGATTCATGAGGCACTGCTATAATTGACCAATCCTTGGAATTTCATTGATTCACAGATCCAAAGTATGTGGTAGCTCCAGCCATTCGTGGTCCAAAAAACCATAGAGATATTAAGGCACGTGTAGAAGGTGAGCATGCTCCAATCTTTGTTTTTTGCATTGTCAATTTGTTGGCAGATTTTTATTGTACACTGTCATTGAGAGCAATCCGAGAAGCATTCCATTGCACAATGCAACAATGGACCATTTTGGAGGTTCTGAAACTTGTTCAGTTTTATTTATTTTTGGTCATGTGTTGATTGCAGCATGGTATGCACGACGGCAACAAAAGAAAATCTACTCTCCACTTGTGGAGTCCTTATTAGCTTTATACCTTGGTCTTGAATGGATGCATGTAAGGCTCTTATCACGCTTCCACTTTTGCATGTATATACTAATTTTGTATAAAACTAAATAATCTTCTCTGATATAAATTATTGTTCAAGCTTCTGATATAACCCATAAAAGTGCAATTTGCAGTATCAAACAAACAAAGAGATCTATTGATGAAAGTCTGGGTTTGGTGTGTGCAGACTGGGAATATACTAGCACCAATCATTACACACACATTATACTCTCTGGTGATTGTGGGCAATGGACTCCGTCGGATTCATGATAACAGAGAGAAGCTCCGGCAACGGGTGAACAAAATAGCAGGCCGACAGTTAACAAGCCTTAAAGGAAGAGAATCTGGACCATGAAAAATCAACTAATGACATTATTGGTATTTAGCAGGTATTTTAACAGTATTTGTACTCCGGAGTACTTCAATTTCCTTCTTTCTAGTAACCAGTCTGCTTCCAGTTTCATCTACTTGGAGGGTCCGGGAAGGCAGTCTGGACTACTACTTGTGCTATATGTCTTCGATAACTAATTTAGTTTAAGTAGATGAGTGACAATACTACAGATGATGGCTTGCACATCAAAATCGTGGTTTTGGATTCTGGCACAAGACTTAGTTTACAATGGTCAATTTTAGTAGAGGGAGGTTTTATGGTAGGATTTGTTGGCGAGATTGTGTTGTTGCTTGCTTGGTGTGCAGAATTGGATACGGCATCTTGAGCAAAGAATTTTGCAGGATGACTTCATAGTGGGAGAGTCTTATGTGGATTTTGAGATGTAGTGCTAGATTTTGAGCTGTGCAGAAAGGATTGAGTCTTTGCAATTGGAATTGGAAGATCACAAGGTCTTCTGGATATTGACATTTGACTAAGGATTTGTTTTCTGGGCAGGCCTGCCTTTGTATAAAACAAAACTTCAATTTGGAGGCTTCTTGTGCCTCGTGTGTAATGGCAGGAAGTAGTAGTGGATTGTCAATGTGCTCTATGCTTTTCGTTTTTGCAGTGAAAGCAACCATCTTTTTGCCCAAAACATCAACAACAATCACAATCAGGCTATTGTAACTTATCCTCCATTCTGCTCTTAAATCAACAATTGAAGGTTAGTGCTGATCGCTGTAGGAAGCTTTTGTGATAACCAACCCTGGATTTCTTTGGTAACACTAGAGTTGTCTCTTTAAATCCTTCCCAAAATTGATTTTTTCTGGGTTCAATCTAGTGTTCTCCTGGAATTGCTTCCAGAACTCTGGAACTCTGCAAAAAAACCTTAAGTCTCTTCCTTCCAAGTTTGATCTGTCTGAAGAACAATACTCCCCCAACCAAAATAGTTGACTGTGCAAAACCATTGTAGAAAGTGAATGTGACAACCAACCCTCAACTTCTTTGGTAACACTAAAGAGTTGTCTCTTGAAGTGCTTCCCAGGATTGATTTTTTCTGAGTTTGATTTAGTGTTGTCTCTTGTAAGTGCTGCTGAAATTCCCAAACTCTGACAAATAATTCTTTAAAGTCTATTCTTTCAAAGTTTGATCTGTCTTAAGATGATGTCTTAAGATTGATATGCTCGCGCAACCAAAACAGTTGACAAATTCTTCGAGCTACCCAATTGTTCTTGATTTCAAAAGGAACCTTTGCTCTTGATTTTAACTAGTGCACACAGTTCAAAATTATGTAATATTAATTATGTACAATTACTCCCAACATTTCTAATTTGGCTTTCATATTCGGTGAAAGCCTGTTTGTTTGTGTTAAAAAAATTCTGAGAAATGGGTTATCAAGCTTATAGTAAATTTTGCCCTATTGATAGCTTTCAATATGACAAGTTCAAAGGTTTCTTTTGTTCATCTTTGAGATATTTTTGTTTTATATCATCCATTACTACCCACTTTTCATCCATGGTTGATATGGAATCACCATATTGCATACATGTTCATCACATTTCATTTTTCATCACAATTGAACCAAGTTCATCCGTCAGCATTCATCTTTCATGTGCAATGAATATTTGGAAGTTCATATTTGGAACGGTTCCTCGATGATCACCTTTATGGGAAGCTTTTATGAACTTTGTACAAGCTCTTACCACCTAAGTATTTATGCTTGTGATAACAATTTTTGCCCATTACATTGAGTCCATTCATCACAAAAGAATTATTTCCACCTAAATTATATGTGTGAAAAAAATGTATATTCTCCAAGATTGGAAACTAGATTTCACAATAAGTAGAAAAATAATTATGAAAGTTGCAATAGATTATCGTTACAATAGATCAATGGCTTGTTGCAATGGAGTCAATATATGGATTCAAAGGGTACAAATAGAGCTCATTGGAATCTTTATACATGGTCATCCAAACCGAATTTGAGTACTAAGAACTTCAAAAGGGGAAAAACCAAACAACAATATTTCATGGTTCATTTTTTTCTACATTTTTTTTTTTGGCTTTGTTTAATTTTAGCTTTCAATTCAACATACTTTCCTAGTGAGTATAATTTGGAATCTATTTTTCATCATCTTTGTCTGAATTAATTGGTTTTTGACCACTTTACTCTCTAAGGGCAAAAGTGCGAGTGCCCAAAATGATATGGAACCCACAATGTAATTCAAATCTGCATGTTATCACAAAATCAGGAATAGGGTATTTGACATTGGACTAATATAAATAATCTAATTGTGTTTTCTAGTAAAGTAATCAAGTTGTATTGTCCAATTGCTTTTTAGGTTAAGGCTACGTAAGGATGTCTTAATATGAAATGCATCATCTGAACCTCCGAGACATGGTCTTTACTTATGAAAAGTAAAGACAAACTTCTCACAAATGCACCTTTGTTTTGGTGGGTGTTAGATACTATGACATTGTAGTAGTAAAAAGATATGAGGTAAATAAAGAGTCCTATGGGAATGACAACCTTGTGGAATGAAAAAATTGGTGAACATCCCCATGAACTTGTTAAGTGAATAGAGATGATCATGTGTTACCCATATCTTAAACCTAACCATAACTAAACTACATGCCAACAGGTCAAATTAGGGTTATTCCACATTTCACCATTTTGTGAACAAAGTTGCAACAGCCCAATGAAGCATTGATGAAGTACAGAAAGGATTCAAATACCCAAATGTCTGCAAAATGGAGTCATTAATTAAAACCAAAATTTAATTGTTCACTGGATGATCTTCCTCAATGACACAACTAAGAGCAGCTGCAATGTCTTGTGTTGTTTGTTTCTCTGAGAGAGAGATGTCCATCTGCAAAGGAAATCATCATAATGTAATTAAAGAATGTTCAAAAAGCTCAGTGTCCACATGGTGTAAACTTATTTTTTCCCCTAAATCTGGAAAATGCCACTACTGAATACACATATAAACAAATCTCACCTTTAGCTTTAGCCTTTCAATATCATGTTTGGAGAAAAAGTTCTATCTACACTTTTCCTTCCCCAAGATTGACTTCACCTCTCTGTTTTGCTTTGAAGATTATACACATTTGGGTGTCTTTGGAGCAATGAAATCACATGTATAAATATGATGTTTCTTGCATGATTTAAGTAAAGTAAATTTTTGATCTGTCAAATACCTTAGCAGCAAAGATGTCATATCGGTTGCCAACACAAGTGCGGATGTTGGCATGTTGCACTTGCAACTTGAGCTTGCACAAGGCCAACATCATGTCTGTGAATAGCCCAGGTCTGTCTTTTGCTCTCAATTTCACCATCACTTGCTTGTTCTCCATCATCCTCACCTACTCCAAGTAAGCCAATACATGTGGCAGTATTCATAAGATTCGACATTTCACATCAAGGAACATATTAACACAGAATGCAATTTGAAGCACAGATTGAAATTTTTTTGGTATAACGGAATAATTATTACCTCGATCATAGGAACATCATCCATAACTGCTTTTGAAAGTGACACGCCCGTTGAATCAAATTCAATGTCTTCAAGTTTGAGCAACGGCATGTTATCAACACTGAGATCGGTCTCTGGGATCAATAGCTGCTCAACCTCAACGGGCATTGATGCATTATCAGCTGTAGCTGCACATAGTTCACATCCCTTGACACCATCAAAAACTGAAGGTGGTTGTGAAATGGTGTTGGACATGGTTGTGGCATTGGTGTTATGTTTCATTCTGATGTCATGTTGCATGTCAATGAAGTCTTCTGTGGTCATTGATGTTGTGTCACCCTGCACCATGTGACAAAACTGTTATGAAGATCAGAAAATGAAACATCAAACCATCAGTCACTTTTTGAATGCGTGCGACAAAGTTGTGTTTGCAAAAATCCAAATGAATTTTTGTACCTTGTGTTGTGTAAGGTTTTGCAAGCCATTCAGCCACATATGAGTGAAGCTTGTAGCAGTTGATATTCGTGGCTTCTTCTTTGCTCTGTAATTCAACACTGCTGCATCGACCTCCGTATGAAGAATGTTCTGCTTCCCTTCTCTTGCCCCTTTTTCAGTCTTCATGGTGTTTTGGCATACCAAACTTGTCTCTTTTTCTCCTTGCTGTTGCTTCACATTCTTTGGATTTGGATCAGTGCAGGTTCCCAAAGATGATGAGTGTGGTGTTCTTAACGGGCCTAATTTGGAACCATTGACACCTTTTGTTGAGTCTTCAGAACTCAAAGCTTCTATCTCAATTACTGGATCTTGTTCAGCAGCAAACATGCTTTCAGGTTTTCCAAGTCTTTGTTGTTGTCTATGATTGTCAAAATCATTCGTCAGCTGTAAACTGCTATCGCACCTTTCAAGATTTGGTCTCCAACTTTTCATTGGATCCCTAACTCTTGGTATCATTTTCATTGGGTCGCTACTAGACTGACTTGCAACTTGCGACATTTCCAACTGATCCAAAAATGGAATGGTTGGAAATGTTGAATCAATCTCCTCATCTAACTCAGAACAAATGGGCATCATGATTAATTTTTCATAATCATGCTCGAGATTAAGTGGCTCTTGAGTACTATGCACTGGGACACAACTTGATGGACTTGACAATACCCCTCTTGGTGGGGATGCTGTCCATTTTTGTTCGGCAATATCATGATTCAAAGATTTGACATGGTCTAAATCATAAGTGAAAGGTTGCATTGATCTTGGTGTCATGCATTTGGAAGATGACAATGCTGCTATACGTTGCTGAAGTTGTTGCATGACATGAGTTGGGTTGGTCCCTTGCCAAAAATTGTCCACAAGTTCAAATGTAGGATCGTTCATCAGATTTGAGGATTTCACTTTGCCAGGATCCCCGACATGTGTGGCACATATGTTATAAGCTTGAACAAGTTTCAGACGGAGACGATCCTGTGATAACTGCTGCTGCAGCTGCTCATCAAGAGAAAGTGATTCTTTTGGCACTGGATGTTGTTCAAGTTTAGTCTTGTATTGATCATCTCGTTCCAATTGGTTTCCCAGTCTGTGATCCATGCTCAATTCTTCAGCTCTGAATGAAGATGATTGGAAGTTGCTGGCATCTGAGCCAAATGAGGATGCTTCTGGATCATCTGTACTTCTGGAAACAAACAACCCTTTGGAGAGATTATAGGTTTCCATGAATCAATAGTCCAGAAACATTTATATCAACAGCGCTCCAAGCTCCACCATGTCACATTCCTGCAAAGATTCACAAAGAAAAAAAGTTGTAAACCTGCGCAGTACATGTAAGCAAAAAGAAAGATATCCATGGATCACTTCTCAATCTCTACCTTGTTGGACTTTTTTTGGTAAATTGTTTTGGAAAGATGTGACAATCAGGAGGACACATGCAGGAGGCTCAGAGCTGAACTCGAAGAAATCTAAAATCTTGTGAAACACATTATCCAAATTATATGTTCACATACATGCATTCAAAAGGTTCAATCTTTCAAATTTCCAAATATTGCAACTTTAGATTGGAGATCTGACAAACAACCAATCATTCAAAATTCAACATAATATACACTCTACTACTACTACTACTACTACTACTACTACTATAGGTACCATGTTACCTTGATGGAGCTTTAATGGCTGTCTTGACACAGTAGCAGCACACTTTACATGTTGAAGCTCTGAATTTCGCAAATATCTTGCAACTTTTTGGAAATGGTTCTCAATTTCCCAAATTCATGAATTTTGTGAGCAACCCAATATCCTCCACACACACACACACACACACACACTTTTGTTTAGTGCTGCAGGGACCTTCAAAATTGGAATTTAAGCCCAAGTCATGTTTACATCTGAAAAGCTCCCAACTCAGACTACTTCCAACTGCAAATCACCCATTTCACATGACAGACCACAGACTAGTCCTGAGACAGAAAGATTGACACAGTTGGGAGACTGGATCATTTCAGTTTACGGCTTCAATCCACAAAGTAAGTATGCAAATTTTAATGGCACTCTCTGTGATTTCCACATGCTGGGCTGAGAGGGGAAAACCTTCCTCACTCCTTGCAGGGGTTTTTTGCTTGAATTTTGTGATGTAGAAGGAAGTGGCAATCATCATCCATAAGATGA
>Ga0116231_10003155_pt1 | contig 34434 bp, 26 predicted proteins | sample S1TSphgellanicum_2_FD_89695 | JGI IMG/M metagenome (GOLD analysis project Ga0116231, IMG submission 89695) | Host-associated microbial communities from peat moss isolated from Minnesota, USA - S1T2_Fd - Sphagnum magellanicum MG | ecosystem: Host-associated > Plants > Peat moss > Unclassified...
AAAACTACCCAAAAAAAAGTGGGGTTTTTACCTCTGGAGAGGGTTATTTTGTGGTTTCCCGCGAAACTTTTTTCCCCCCCCCCCCCCCCCAACCCCACAAAAAGGGATTTTTACCCTGGTATAAACCTAGGTGCTGGTTCGCTCCAACCGACTAGGTAGGTGCTGGTTCACTTGAAGCAGCGGTGGGTAAACCAGCACCTACCACACCGGCTTGAGTGAGCCAACCCCACTACTGGTACCAGGGAAGAAACTCCATTATTTTTTGGGGTTGCTTCTAGACATTATAATATTCCATGCTAAATATGAGTTCTGGGGGGGTGTCCAAATGCAACATTTCCAAAGGTTAAATATAGTCATGGTAAAGTGACCTCACTCAAAGAAGGTGAAGGAACCTAAGTACATACCAGTGTAGGTGCTGGTTGATTAACTTGTTACCCAGTTGATTGATTGCCTCCCTGCCTAGAATCCATGGCCCGGTTAAGTAACTGGGCCCATCCTCGAATCCAGCGAAACAGTTAAATTGATTGCGCCCATCCTCGAATCCAGCCGCGTAAAAACTTTGGGAGGCTGGGCTCAGTTGGTGCCCGGAACTTCGGCCCGCTTTGTTTGGTCGGCTCTTATTATAGCCCGGATTTCCCAGCATTTTCCCCCCTATTCCAAGGGGAAGCCAGAACGACACTGCACATTATACACCAGAACAGCTTCCTTGAACCCTGTTTGACTCGCAAGCACAACCGTGTCACTGCTGCACGTCGTCGTTGCCACTTGGATGCGCGGCGCGGCGACACCATCGTTGCCCGTTCCTACTCGTCGTTGAAGTTCGTTGCGTTGCGTTGCGAGAGAGAGAGAGAGAGAGAGAGAGAGAGTCTGAAAGAGAACGAGAAAGAGCTCGTCCTTGATGGGCTACTTCTACAACTACTACTACTTCTCCTTTGTAGCTTCCTGATCGGAAGGAGTCAAACGAATTTGTAGGTTGCACGTGGCGTGGGCTGTACTGCATTATGAGTAGGAATGTTTTTGGTGGCTTTTTCATGAATGCACAATTTCTCGCTAATTTCGCCAACGTTATATCATCTAGAGATCATCTGAATATTTTGCTGGCGTTGTTGTTGTTCTGTTTGTAAAAATTTGTGCTCACGAGAGAGGATTTAGAAATTGGTGTTGTTGTTGTTGTTGTTGTTGTTGTCGGTTTGTTTGTTGTGTCGACGCCTCCCCGTGTCCTGGTCGGTCGGAGTACTGCAGTTGTCGCTTCTTTTTTTTTAGTAGCAGCTCCCAGCAATTCTTGTAGCGGTTGTTCTGCTAGTGCTGGGTGAATCCTGAATTCTGTTTTCCAGTTTGGAGCAACTTCGACGGAAGCTCTCGAGACCGTTTGGATAGCTACTAGGGTGTGCCTTTCTCTAGGCATTTGTAGAACCACCTGAACTTTCCCCCCTAGGTGTCTAGGCAGCAAGCAAGCAAGCCGTGTCCCCCATCAACGTCCGACGAGATTTGCGGTAGCTAGTCATTGCGTTTATAGCAAGCTCTGCAGCTTTCTGGGTTGGCAAATAAATTAGTACTGATCTAGCTAGTGACCAGAGTTTTGAAAGCAAGGTTCTAGAGTGGATTCTTGTGTAGAGCAGCTGGTCGGCAGCAAAAAAAAATTAGGTGAAATTAGGGCTCAAGTTGAATCCAGAATTCGTTGGGAAGCTTTTCACGCGGTCTAGTACTGGGGCCACGCCGGAGGTCATGTACTACTGACGTGAAAAAACCAGGTTGAACCCTTGTCGCATTCCGAGGATTTTTATCATCTGGCTACTGGTGCGGTTCCTCTTTGAAATTTTCCAGTTTGGTGGAAAAAAGACTTGCTTGCCATTTTTCTCAATCGCTGTGATTTTCGACCAATTCCAGCTGAAGATCAGTGCGGAGTTGGTTGGGTTGAAAGCATGGTGTGTGAACAAATATAATCCAGAGTTGGTCATCAGAATATTGCGACTGAACGACGTCAAGGTAACTGCGTTTTCTTGTCGTGTCGATCTCAAGACCTTCTTTTCTTTTCTTCTTTCGAGTTTTGCCTACGTCCTAGATGTCCAAGATGCAGACATTTACAAGGGTTTTTACTGAAGCCTTAGATGCTGTGTCCTTGCAGTTATCTGAAAGTGTAGGAGTTTCAAGATGGACGCCCGGATGTTGGGAGACGTAGTATTGCAACAGCTACACTTGTCACCTTCAGCGTTGCTGGAGTTTGCAGTGTCGCCCATAGCAAAGGTGTTGGTGTTATGTGGTTTTGGTGCCGCCATGGCCAGTCCTTACATCAACATCCTGCCGGCGCCCTCTCGTCGTCTGCTCAGCAAGGTGATGATGATTTTGCAGTCGACACCAACTCCTGAACATCTCCTTGCAGCTCACGAAACTGTTTGTCTGTCTTCCTCTAGGGGCGTTGTTACAAGTCCTTGTGAGAAGCTGGATTTCGATAGAATCACCGTCTCATTTGGAGATTGAACACAGTAGAAGAAGGCAGTAGTAGATGGCAATAGTACAGTGGTTCAAGAGATACATGAATGCAGACTTGCACTTCTTCTTCTTCTTCTTCTTGTGCTTCCCTTGCTTCTTTCTGTCAGAAACCGGACCTCATTCAAACTGAAATTTGTAGAAAAAAACTGATGCTCATTGCTTTCTACTGATGCTCATTGGGATGTGGGTTGTTGTTGTATGGACATTTTTGCAGCTTGTATTTTCCCTGTTTTTGCCATGCCTGATTTTTACTCAGCTGGGGAAGACTGTCAGTGTGGAAAAAATACTCCAATGGTGAGTCATATCTGCTGGGGTGCAAAGAAACCTCTCACTTCATTAAAGACTCAAGCATGTTCTTGAATAATCCAATCCTACATCCAATATACACAAATTCAGGTTGACATTATAGAAGTAGGGTGGCATCTTGTTGAAGACCCTTGTTTTTTTGTGTGAGAGATGGGTGTGTTGGTGATGAAAGAGCAATTACCAATTTCACACAATCCAAATTGTTCGGTTAAGTAGGTTTTACGAGGTAGACACTACCACACTCTGATGTTGCAAATTTGTGTGCATAGCTCGTTAAGCTAGATTTTGGACCATGAACTCAATATGTGCAAAATGCAATTGGGTGGTGCAGGTGGTTCATTCCAGTAAATATTGTGCTAGGAGCAACTTTGGGGTGCATGCTTGGCTACTTGATTGCACTCATAGTCAGACCACCTCCACAATTTTTCAATTTTTTCATTGTTATGATTGGCATCGGTAAGCAAGATTCTTTCTTCCAATCTCTGGGGCTGTCATAACTGTTGGTCTAAATGGTAAATGATTTTTCTATTGAGGTTGAACAAAAACTGTCGTGTTTTGTGAGGACTGGATACTGAATTGTATAATAACTTCAAGAAAAATCAATTTCCAAGATTAGGAATACAGAAAAATCCTCTGGAAGTGTGTTTCTTTCAAGGTTTCCACATTTTATTCATTACTCTCATGACTTTCAATTCCTTTGAAATTGCTTCAGCTTGTTCTACAAGATGGGTGAGGGATGTAACCGCAATATTGTTATAGTTTTAAAGTCAATTTCTGTCAATGCTGCTGAGTACATATATCTTGTTGTCTCTTATGGACTGGACAGGGAATATTGGCAATATACCACTAGTGATCATAGGAGCGATATGCCGAGATGATGGCAATCCATTTGGGCTGGACCCTGAAACATGCAATTCAGATGGTGTGGCATATATATCTTTTGGCCAATGGGTATGTCTTCCTACTACACATGTCAAGGGGTTGGAAATCAATCCTACAATACCGTGTATTTGGAGCATTGAGTAGAATGTCACATGCATGTGTGGGGATTTTCTGAGTTTGTGTCATATGTGATTCAGGTGGGGGCTGTAATAGTGTACACTTTCGTGTATCACATGTTGGCACCACCCAAAGATGCCATTGCATCGCATGAAAATGAGGAGTCATGTGATGAAATTGATATCAAAGTGGAGAGCATGAACTCAGAGCATGCTAATGGATTTTCTGGCTTGATCCTGCTAGAGGATATCCAAAAAGATGATTCCACGTCTGTCCCCCTCCTACTCCCCCGATCTTCAGATACCTTACCCAAGGTTAGAGTCACAAACTCTGTCTTCAATTCACTGAAATCTTGTTGTATGTTGGGGATCTTTATGACAACACTTCCTAAATTAGATATCTCTACATAACAGATGCTGGAAAGATCCTGAATTGTATATTTCTCCTTGGGTTGTGCTTACAATGCTATTCATTTTACCTGGAAGCTAACTGCATATTCTTACATTGTTTCTCTGATTTTTTTTCTTTTAGGTTCGGGGAGGATGGCTGCAGTGGTTGGCTCATTCTTCAAACCTGCAAAATATTTTCCAACCCCCGGTTGTTGCCTCGGTATGTTTCATTGTGCCAGCACCTCAATGATTCCCATTTTGCAATGTAAATGGAGTGTCAAAATACCACTCCAGTTGCACTGGTATGGTCTTTCATCTGCTGACATTATTGTCTGAGCTAAACCATCCAGGAAATTGGACATAACTAGCATAAGCTGACAACACTGGGTGAAATTGGAATTTTGCAGCTCTTGGCGGTGGTGATGGGATCGGTACCATTCTTGAGAAACCTCATGTTTGAAGAGCACTCTATCTTTTACTTCTTCTATGACAGCCTCAGTTTGTTAGGGTAAATGTCATCCCCATCACATTCACTGGAGTTGGACTGTGTCAGGTTACTGATAGAAATTGTAGGATAGGCCTGTTTGGTAATTCCTTTACAACTTCACTCAAATTGCACCTCTTTGGTGATTCCTTGACAACGTCACTCGAATTGGGCCTCTTGGTGATTCCTTTACAACTTCACTCAAAGTGGGACTGTTTGGGTTTTGCAGGGGAGCAATGGTCCCTTGTATTATGTTAGTCTTGGGTGGCAACTTAGTTGGTGGTGCGTTTTCCTCTCACAACTCCCTCCCACTTCAATGTTAAATTTTGCAGCATAGATGTGTTATCTCTTCATGTCAGGCAGGCAACTGCTCTCAAAGAACATTTACTCACAATACCTAATTATATTCTAGCATAGACATCCTAACTGGGAGTAACTGGGATGGATGAAAAGTCTTCTTATGATCCATGATGATACTTCTTGATTTTCAAGGGATGGTGTGATTAGCTTCTTATTCTATTGTGATTGTGCTTTTCCAATCTGAAAAGTAAACATGTATTTATGCCACAACAGAGTTGGGTCTGAGGCATGAAAAATTGCTGAATTGTATTGCAGGATCAGGAAGTTCACATTTGGGTGTGCGGTCAACAATAGCAATAACGTTCACAAGGCTGTTTTTGGTGCAACCCATAGGATTAGTGGTAGTGATGACAGCAGACAGATTGGGGTTTCTTCCACCCAATGACAAAATGTTCCGATTTGTGCTCCTCCTGCAGCAGTCCATGCCTAGTTCCATACTTGCAGGTAATTTCATGACCTCGTTACAAAGATAGTGTTTTGTATGTAGGCAGGTTTCGACTGAGAATCTAATAGTAGCTTGTACTTACATGTAGTTAATTGGAGTTTTGGAAAGCGTCATTTGGTCCACCAATTTTCCATGTGATAGTCCTCCATCTTGTGTCTAGGATCCATCATCATCCAAGCATCCCAGTCTGAGCTTAAACAAGAGTACCTGCTTGAAATCAAGCAAGTTTTTAGACTTAAGAAGATGTGATAAGTTTGCATTTAAGATTACCACTATTTTAGCTGATCAGTAGCTAGAAGGGATTATTAAATCTTGGCTTGCTGATTGAATTTTCATTGTGTCCATGTTCACAGGCGCTTTGACAAGCCTGAGGGGCCATGCAGAAAAAGAAGCTTCTGCAATATTGTTTTGGGAGCATATTCTGGGAGTCTTTTCACTGGCATTTTGGCTCATCATTTATATTAGAATTCTCTTTTAGTTTTTCACATTACAAATTCTTCTTTAGTCTGCAACATGGTCTGTGGCCCTAGGCTTTAGTCTTGCCTCCCCTTTTTGGGGAGGGGGGGTGGGGGAGTGAAGAGAGGAAAAAGTCTTTACAGTAGGTTGAAAAAACAATTTAGGACCAATTTCAAGGTTAAAAAATCCAGCCTTGCTGAATTGTATATACCAACCAAAGTTGGCATGCTTTGCCAAATACAATTGTAACTGTCCATATTGTATCATGTAGAGAGGAGTCTGTGACTCTTTTAACATTGGTGATACTGTGAGCTGACCTTGCCAGGACCATGTTTTCAAAGAAAATTGCCAATGACATTTTTAGCTTGGCAACTAGAGTTATCATAGATCAAGGAGTTTGGTGAAGAATGCAATCAGTTTTGAGTTCTTTCTTTTTCATATGCATGTCTCTGTCATTAACTATTGATTTAGATACTATCAACCTTTCTAGCATGATTGAACAGTTCTAACTAGCATCAAAGAGCGAAAGAGCTACAGAAAGATCAATCATTTACAGATACCTTTAAAATTAACTTTGAAATGAAGACTCAAACAAAGATTTGAAGCAGTAGCCTCATACACTTCAATTGAAGTAGTTTGTAGTTAAATCATCTCTAAATTTCTTAAAGAATCAGGTTCAATATTACTTATTCTTTGTGTAACACTGACAAACAATTTTTGTTCATGATTAAGCCATCTTTCATATCCTCGGTTTCACTGTTATTTATCTTTTGTCACACAGCAGGAGCTAAATTTGAAATCACAATCTAATCTTCTAGACCACGTTTTTCAATCCTTGTAATTCTTTTATCACTACACTGGCCCAGAAAAGTTAGGAATGCGTCAGTGTTAAATCAGGAATGTGTCAGTTGACTACTATCCTAAAGTCAGTTCCTGCAGGAAAACTCCCAACAATGTTGCACCTGTGATGATACACCAATAAGTTCTACTGCAGGCTTTCTGTGATGACAGGCTCAACAACTCTAGCATCTACACCAACAGATTGTGCTATTTATAATACTTCATAGACTTATGGAGACAGGAAAGAAACAAAGAGACATAAGTCAACATCAAGTTGAACATACATAAAAATTGGTCATGTGAACAGAATACTTTTACAAGCAGGTAGTTAAAACATCAAATTGGGGGGAGGGGGGGATAAGAGAAACTGTTGTTATACATGCACAGCACAAGAGCAAATTGAGGGACAGGACTCATAAATTCTGCTTCTTGTAGCCTTGGAGACACAAACCCCGCACCCGGTTTAGGCTTTGCCCATTGAGCAGAGAGAGATATAGATATTACTCTCAGTATGCTCACAATTATGCTGTGGCTGTAGACCTGCATGTTGTATGATCTATGCACTTATAAGACTGTCCTCTGAATCCTTGTGGTCTAGAGTTCAGTTTCAATGGAGCCAAGAGAGATGTGCACACACAGAGAGGTAGTGACCTCACTGAGGTGAGGAAGGTGGTGGTTGTTGAGGTGCTACCCTCCCTGTTGCTGTGGTATCATCCAATGGCTCAAGCTAAAGGTGCAGCAAAGGATCTCGATTTGTATCCTTGTATAGAATGTAGCGTGACCTTGTTTTACCCAATGCTGCATACCTGCAGCCATGCACCTCCCATGGTTAGACACTCTTTTCACCAAAACTGGACTACCAAACATTGGTTTGGAAATTGTATGCACAGTGTGTATCTGTGCATGAAGATAAGATTTGCAGCATAGGAAACCATGCAGAACTACACACTGTACTAGATTCTCTTTCAAGATCATGAAATGTCCTACAAACATCAGAAAAAAAACAAGCAGAGTCATATTTTACACAAGTTTTGGTTCAGAAAGAGCACCATTGTGGAACAAATGGTGCCATCCAAATTGTGTCACCTGCTTGCACTGGGTACCTGCAGACAAACAGTTTGTTCTGATCACACTGCCCTGTCTTTGCCGTATCATAATGCATGGTCCTTAGATACAGAAACACAAACTGGAGAAGAAGAGATTCATGATGTGAGACCTGGACAAAACTTTCAAACAGCAACATATGCACACTTGAAACATAGAAAGAGCTTTTGATGCAGAGGGAGAGACATACCACTTATCAGCAAGACGATAAATGCCTTGGCCCTCCAACAGAAGAAGCCCATGCTGGTTGTAGTGAACTTCCTGAGACCAAGGCACCAGAAGTCTCAATAATCTGCCTAAGAATTTCAAGTGCCACCTGTTGTTCTTTTGGCAATTTGCAATGTCAATGTAATATGGTCTTGTTACGTACTAGCTTGTTATGCCAGAACCATCAGAGTCATGCAATGACCAAATAATACAAGCAGGAATCTGGAAGAGAGATGGGCAATACCTTCACATTAAGAAACTCTCCTGGTTGGAAATCCATGACCTGGAATACCACACAATGGAAACATAGACAGTCCATAAGGATGATGAATACTTTCTTTGCATAATGCAATTCAGGATTGATGACACTCACATTGATAGTTGCAGGAAACTATGCCAACCTAATGCAGGGATTGTAATCTCTTGCTGAGGAAAACAGGGCTGCATCCTAGACTGTGTTGTCTTTCTATGAAAAGGACATAGGTAAAGTGTATATACATGGATGTTGAAGTCATAGATAGAATTTGTTGGGAGCAGCTTCCGCAGCTCAAAAATCTTCCATGGACAACCATCACCATTTGTCAGATTCAAAAAAACAGGACTTTGGAGTACATGATTCCCCCTCCATCATGCCATCTTTTGTAGTTGTGTGGCAACACAGAAAACTGAAAGTTCTCCCAAGTTAAACAGCCTACCTCTCCTGGAGCCTCAATAAGTGGCTGCTTGTCAGTAGAACCCACAATCAACTCTGGAGCTTGATTTCCACCCATTATTGTGTACCTGCATGGACCAATGAATATAGGACTCAAAATAGAACTTCTAAAAGGAAAATATTTAGCTGAAAACAGAGATCTGTCTCCTCACTCTGTCCAATTTGAAGGCATATATCAGAAATAAGCTTTTTGACATAATGTCACATAAGGGGATGACAGATGTCTTTTAAGAGTGTGAGAGGCTGCAATGATACTCATCATAGCAGTGAATTTATGCCCAAAGAATGCTTTACATCAAGCAATACACTCAAGACAGGCTCAGATTGTTGTTTCTTAAGATCGCAAATCATGACCTAGACCAAAAGTAGAACAAAAGAAACTTCCTCTTGGTTGTCTAGTATACTGCACAACATTGAACACAAGTGGTTTCAGAGATTACCTGCGCTCAAAAACAATCAAAGTAGCAGATGATCCTGCTGTAGCTAACACATGCTCCATCTCTGGAGGTAAATATGCAAACCCATCCACCTTTACACACTCAAACTAATAATATTAGCACAATTCTGCTAGAGCAAGTACGATTCAAAATAAACAGGGGAAGAGAAAATGAACAGGAGCAGGACTGCTACTGCAATCATGGAATGCTTAATTCAGTATTTTGAATTTCATAACTCATGATGTATCAGATGATATAACCTTCCAAGTATTCTCCATAAACACTTAGAAGGTTGACCCATGTACTCTGGAAAAAAAGACCTTTACAGGAGCAGGAAGAGAGTGATGCTGGAAGAAGGTAGGTTTCACAAAGGCTGCCATATACGAAAAGACAAATTGAGCCATGTAGGAGCAAACAGGCTGCCAGCATGAAATAGAGCCAGAAGCACAAATACGTACTTGCAAGCAGTGGCTTTGTAGCAATGTGTGAACAGTAAGCATGACTTCCCCTTTGACCACAAACACAAACCTGAAATGGCAATCAGGAAGATGATCAAAATTAGAGAATTCCAACTGATGTTCTTGGACTGCAAGTGAACCCAGAAGATTATGTGGTTGCTATATAGGCCTTGTACTTGCAATAGAAGGAACTTCACAACTACAAATGTAATTGGAGCAAGAAAAATTGCTACAATTCAAGAGAATCAAGAGAATTACCGTTCAATGCCTGATAGTGGTTGGAAAGAGGATGCATTCCCTGCAAAAGCCTACTGCATGAAAGTAAATACATATCCAGAGATGGTGGCTGCAAGAAAACCCAGGCAATGTCTTGTACTCCTTTATGCCTTAACATGGGGAAGGAGGCAGCAGCCTTTTTGGTTCACAATTGGATCAAATTCTATACTCTAAGCTGTCAAATCCTCCATCATTAAGAGAGGAAGTTAGGAACATACTTAAGCCTGAGTAACATGCACCCCTAACAGCAGCAAAAGGAAAAGCAGTAACAATATTAAAAGGCAAGCCAGTTCTTGCTTGCTCTTTTAATATCAGATGGAAACAACATAAATTTATGCAGGCCTCATACATCCACTAAAAAGGGATGGAACAGACAGAGATTCTATATAAAAGGTAAAGATAATATGTGTGCATACATGAAAATGGCAAATGGAGGAGAGGCAGATTAGAACCCAACCAACCTGCCATGCTAGCAAGATACATGGTGAAATGGGCACCCATAGCAGGGGTGATCAGATAAGCTGCCAATGTGTTGGTCCTGCAACCACAAACACCAATGCAATATTGGCAACTCAGCAAGTACTAATACCTCACTGAAGCACCTCATGGATAGCCAATGAACAAGAAGGCATACCATCCAAGGAGGGGGCTGAAGACCTGGCTCTCTGGTGTGATAAGCGCATAGGCTCTCTCATAGACACTCCTTGTAAACCCTGGCAGATCTGTTCTTCATACAGATGGAGTTGAGCATGATTAATCCACATAGATACTCATTAATAAATACTAGGTTATGATATAGAGCATCCAGCCAGGATACAGATTCCAGAAACAAAAATATTCTCAGCTCAACCACCAGATGTTAGGGTTTACACTTCAGAAGGGATGATGGTAGGGAGTTAAGTTGAGGCACATTTGAGATTCCTGCAACAGTTGCCGCTTCTGAAGCACAGTTTGACAGTACATGCTATGTCCACCTATAATTGAAGTAAAAAGGCAATTGAGAAAGAAAATCAAGAAGAAGAAGAAGAAGAAGAAGAAGACACCCTGCTGCATTCTCTGGAAGCTGGTCATTGAGTAGAGACAGCTGCATACCTTGGAGATGAGAAGGGGCAAGAGTAGGCTCTGTGACTTTGGAGTAGATATCTGATGTTCCTGATGCAACAAGGCATTGTCCCGTGGAGCTAGCAGCCACTGCATCCATCCATTTTTGTGTAAGATGCATGGAAACACCAACTTCTCGGAAAGAAGAAACACTGCCCATTTCTTGCAAGCTACAGCTGTATAGTCTAGGGCTATATTCTATAAGAAGATCTATGTGAGTATTCTCATTCACTGGATACAACAGAGCCAAATTGCATAGTTTTGGGGGACTTTCTTCTCAATCTGCATGTGTGGAAGATGTAGTTCTTGGCACTATTTGGACACACTTAGAAGGCCATCATCTACTTCAACAAGATACATTCTGAGACTCTTGAAATTCTGAAGTGCCTTTCCATAACCTACTACAATCAATTCAATCTCTTTCAACTCAGGTCAGTACCCTTGTGCTTCTGGTTTCTTGTGGAACCATATAGGTGACGCTGTACCACAGGAAAAATTTCACAAGCTCTTCTTCTACTTGACAACAATCAGGCCAGCAAGTTTGCAGATCATTGTACTGATGATTGATGCATTCTGTTGCAAACAATTTGAAGCAATTGGAGAGAGTAGTAGTAGTACTACTACTACTAATAATAATAATAATAAGAATAAATTTGAGGATTTCCGATACAAACCTGTGTTCAAGCAGGAGCAAGAGCAAGTAGGAATGCACAGAAGAAGCGTCGTGGTGAGTGCAGAAAAAATCGCAAAAAGGTGCAACGTCGCCATCGCTCCTCCGCACGGCAGCAACTCTGGCGTGACCCTCTGTCTCTCTCTCTCTCTCTCTCTCTCTCTCTCTCTGCAAAGCACTGCACAAGACTTCGCTTCGCTCTCGCACGGAGAGTATGGTACCTATTGACTGACTTTTCATCCAGTCATTTGATCTTTTCCAAAGTACCTTATTTTCTTTTGTTGGCTCTGCCCTTCACGATAGAAACATTGGGATGCATCCAGAAACCGGCCAAAGTTTGGTACCCTTACATTTGACGGTCATGTGGAGTCCACTACAGAAACATTTCTAGCATAACTCAAGGATCCCACTTGGGCTTCACCATGCCAACCATCATTCGTTTCTCGATTTAGTAGGTATGTTGAATCTTTATCATCCTTATGGATGTCATCTAAAAAGACAAACCCACAAATGTGTGGAGCCGCTTGCCTTGGCCCTTCAGGGTATAGACAATAGACATTGGGATGCACCCAGGAATAAATGGAACCAAAGTTTGGTATCCTTACATTTTAGGGTCGTGTGGAGTCCATTACAGAAACATTTCTAGCATAACTCAACTATTCACTCGGGCTTCACCATGCTAACCATCATGTGTTTCCCAATTTAATAAATACTAGTGTGAACCCTGTGCATAATGCACAGGTGTGTTATTTCAACAATGTTTGGTTGATGTTTTTAGTTTTTAAAAAGAACTTTTTTTTTCAAACAACTATCCGTGGCTCTCGAGAGACAGGCTGATTGCCACCTCTGGGACCTTGTCCAGTTCAGTTTAGAGTAAGGTGATAAGTACTTAAAGATGATCCAGTGACTTCAACAAGCTCTGTGACCTATGTTAGTAAATACTTATTATCTATCTTACAAATAATGACACGATGAAATCACTGTCCGTCCGAAGTCACTATCACTGACTGACTTGCTGAATTAATATATTAGATGTTGAATATTTATCATCCTCATGGATGTTATTCAAAAGACAAACCCACAAATGTGTTAAGCCACTTGCCTTGGCCCGTCAGGATATATAAGGTATAAACATTGGGATGCATTCAGAAATGGGCTAAAGTTTGATATCCCTCCCATCTAGGGTTATATGGAGTAGACTACACAAATATTTCTAGCATAACTTGAAGGATCCACTTGGGCTTCACCATGCTAAGTACCATGTGTTTCCAATTTAGTATGTTGAACATTTATCATCCTTGTGGATGGATGTCATTTAAAGGGGAGAGCCATTATGAGACCAGCAGCTTTGTTTTTCCTGTTTTTCCTGTTTTTCTCCTTTAACCATCAATCCATACAATCCCTTGGACATGATCCAAGTGACGAATCCTAGACCCATGACCACAACGGAGGTCCATGATCAAATTGAACAGCTCCAGTAGCTTCTCACCATCTCCCATCTACGCAGGGAGCATCACGGGCGGCTTACTTGCAAGGAATGGAGGAGGGAATGGACGGAATGGAAGAGGGAATGGAGACAACGGCGGCAACAGCAAGGAGACAACACGAATGGCCTGCAAAGCCCGCATTTGTATCATCTCCAGCTCCAATTGTGCAGCTAGATATGTTGTCAGATGCGTGTTGCAGCAGAGAAGAGGAACTGTTTTGCGAAAGGAAGTCAGGAAGATTAGTAGTGGTTCCGGGAAGAAGAAGAGAGAGAGAGCGCCAGCAAGTGTTTGGTAGTATGTTTCGGGGCTTTGGAGGGAAGAGATGTGTATCAACCTTTTCGGCCTCCTCCACCCTCTGTTCCTCCTTCTGATAGCTTGTCGTCTTCAGCCGCGACAACTGAAGAGCAGCTGGAAATTTTGCTCGAGAGAAGAGGTTTGTGGCATGAGTATGCCGTCATCATTCCGATTCTGAGCAGAGCTGGGTTCGCCCTTTCCATGATAGACGAGGCCACAGGAATGACAGGCGGGGAGCAGAACATGATTGTGGTGGCTTCCCAGGTGCGTTCCTCTCTCAAGACCAGCGGACTCGATGAAGAAAAGCTGACCTACTTTGATGTTGGAGGGGACCAATTGCTGTATGAGCTGCGGATTTTGTCAGCTCAGCAAAGGAAAGTCTCAGCCGAGTTTTTGTTGGAGAGGAAACTGGGTGTGAAGGAAGCAAATGAGCTTGCACGGGCGGTGAAGGAATATGAGAGGAGGAAGGGAGTGGAGGGATGGAAGGATTTCACTTCAGCTCCAGGTGATTGTCTTGCCTTTGCTTACTACAGGAAAAGCAAAGAGTATAAGGATGAAGTGGATAAAGAAACCGTATTGAACAAGGCACTGGACTACGCAGCATCTGAGGGAGCTAAATCGAAGCTACACGAAGCTTTGAAGAGGTGCAGCTATGGTGAAACTTCGAACTTAGATGAGGATTTGACAGCACATCTGCAAGTTGTCAGGTTGTTGGAGGGAGAGGCAGCAGGAGCTCAACTGCCAATGATGTTACCCATAGCAGATGCAACAGTTAAATCATTGGAGGAGGCACCATCTAGGCGTGCAACAGGGAAAGGTCCATTCCATGTCTTGGAGGTCGATGTTGCATCATGGAAGGCATGGGCAGCACTGCCAGGTTGCGCACCCATCACTTCTTCCATAACACCGGTGGGTGTTCATTTTGCAGATTCAAGCTCTCTCCCTCTGCAATCAAATAAGACTGGTGTTGCAAAAGTTACAAGAGGAGAACCCTTGCTTTTAGTTGTTGACAAGGGAGTGACAGAGCTAGATAGTGATGACGGCTTGTTTATAGTAGCTTCAGAAGGTAGCCAGGAATTGAAGATCAAAGCAGGATCCAAAATTGCTGGAAGTCAAGTGAAGTCTCTAGGCAAAGTTCTGATTGCTTTGAGGCCCCCTATTCCTGCCAGTGAAGACCAGGCAGATTGGGAGTGAAAAAATCTGAGAAGATTTGGTGGATAGTTTGCTAAATCTGGAATTGAAATAGTACATAAATTTCATCTACAATCTCTGCTCTGTCCAGGGGATGGGGGGGGGAGGGTAGTGTTTCTGAATTTCTAAGAGCATCTCCAATGTGCAGCACGAAAGACCCCTTTTCATTAAATTGTGCAGCAGGATAGTGTAAATCCTGCTTTTCTCCTGTAACTACCGCCCCATATGCAGTGGTCGTTTCTTACACCTCTACAGAGATTTTCCTGCTGTGAATTTGGGCAGTGACAATTATTGGTCCAGATGGAAAGGTGTAAATAGTCTTTCACTGTTTGAAGCAACTTTTTTGAAGTTTGTGGGTAGGAACAGTGAGCATTAAACACCAACTTATTTTAATGTAGAGGTGTAGTTTACCACTGTGGGGATGGAGATGCTCTAAGGCTCGCACATTTGCAATCTCAAGTTGTGGATCACCATCTGCACTCAGACTTTTTTCTTTTTCCTACTTCCTCTGCTGTGTGTACCACACATAACATTGCTGGCTATTGATTCTTGTAACAAGAGTTGAACCCTCTTGCTTCAGTTCAGATGAAATCCAGAAGTTACTTTAAGACTATAGCCTGAGTATCCCTTGCATCTATCTTGTGTGCTTTGTGATGCTTTTACCTCAAAACTCTCATCACTCACAGAGTCCAGTTTTTTGGCCACTTGCAAACATGCTGATCATGAAGGGTACAAGAAATCAATCCAAAATGGAGGATTTGATTGCCAGAGTAAGAGCAACAGTTGGATTATGTGCTGTGGCAGTCCACCACAGTTGCTGGATAACAGGTTCTTCATCAACTTCTATGAATCTATGAAGGATAATATTGAGGCAGAAAGTTTCTGAAAAAACCTTGAAACTCTGATATGGCTTTTAAGTCGGTCCCTCCTCGGCACACAGATGGATAGAACAGCCAAAGTGCAGAGAAAAACATGACACACAGAGTGATGGGTACAGAGACAAGCTTTATGACCTTAATACGAAATTTGCGTCGAATGAAGATCTCGAAAACACTCATAATTCCTTGTAAAGTGAAGAAGGCTGTTGCATCCCATGTTGGTGGTGATAGTGTCATGTAGAAGAATATCAGTTCATGCATCAGACCAGAGACCACCAAACACAAAAATAAAGCCAGTGATCGAGGCCATAGTGGCAATCTGGAGAGTTTCTGAGAATCAAAACCTGCAATAGCCAGCAGAATAAAGCATCAGTTCAGCTCAGCAAAATCCATCCAGTGACTTTTCTTCAAGGCATTTCCCCTGGCCTAGTTAACTGGTTAACCATTGAGTTTGTACACTTTCCTCTCTGGAATGTGCACCAAATACATGACTCATCCTGCCCAGTAGGGAGGACTGTGCATTCTTTCATGTTGGCTTTGGTCCTGGACGCAGTTCTTAGATGCTGTGCTCATTTGCTTGGCTGATTGGTGGCTGTTGACAATGTGCACAAGCAAATCCCTCTGAATCCTCATCCCTAACCCTTATCTATGAGATCGCAAAGAAATCTCCACCACAAAACTTTGAAGGTAACATGACAATGAATGTGGTCGTAACCAAATAAGAGTCACTCACAAAGTGTCAGACGTTCAACTTCAACATGAATAGAAGTGACAAACTGCCATGACTACCTGCTGACTTCATCAGTTCCTGACAGTGGGTGTACACAAGCACATAATAATCTGCCCAAGATTTCAGGCAAACCATTATACAAGAGTCACTGTTGCATTTCCAGAACCAACAGGTAGACTCAATCATGATGTTGGCTAGCACTCAAGAGACATAGCTACACAAAAAAGTGAATAGTATCCTCACTAAAGCTGCAACAAGTTTGTGAGGGTAAGTTTTCATTGAATTTTAGCTTGTCCCCACACAAGCAAGCATCTAAGGCTTAGAGACTCCTACGTAGAGGGTAGTGGTTGAAGCCTCCTGCAACCTATATATCCTTTAAGCACACTACTGGTGGCTACTGGGATGCAGAACACCTGATGAGCCACTGGAAAAAATGGGTGTGTACTGAATTCCTGTGACAGCTGAAGATTTTTATAGCTTCAGGTCAAATTTTATGATGAAAATTCTGCCAGACAGCTTTGAGAAAGCTCAGCATAATTTAGTTGAGTTGATTCGAAGATGGATTTAGGTTGGGTTGAGAGTTCAAAGATGAACCACAACTGACCTGGTGAATTGAGGTGTGCACTTGATTTCATGCTTTCTCTCGAAGCTTCAATAGGTTTGTAAGCTCCATTCAACTCTTCTGCCTCTGCTTTGTGCACAGGAAATTTCCCTGAGCTTGTCTCTCGTCCCCACAAACCGCAAAAACACAGCACAGGTTCATAAACAGCAACCCGCATCAGATTGCTGACCAGCAGATTCCACCTCCTTCCCCAGAAATCTGTGAGAGAGTCTGACAGAAAAGGCTTGTTGAATGCAGGCTCAATTTCTATACCCAATGCTGCTGATGCAAGCAGAGAAACACCATCAAAGATCAGGCTGGGTGTGATATAAATCTGAGCACTGTACAGTATATAAATGACCCACCACGGTAGCTGTGCACGAAAGGAATATGAGGCAATGATCATTGCCAAAAAGATGAACTTAAAAAACAGCCTCAATAACACAATGTACCATAGCTTAGATTCATCTAGAATTTGGAAAAAATTCCTCCCGCCCATTGATCCTGTCCCATGGTTCTTCAGACGGGTGGAGTTGTTGTTTTGTTGCAAGTCCTTCCCTGCATCAGACTTCATTCTCTTCCTCTGAATGCTGGAGGTATTGATCCCATTGTGCTTTCCATGGGTCTCACTTGCAGAAGCTGGATCTTGGAGTTTTTTGGCGACTAGGGCACCACCGGATTCTGGAGCGATTCTAGACGCTCTGGACGATTGGGTCTTGAGATGCAAAGAGAGGTTCATAACAGCAAGGAACCTAGGGAAAGTAGCAATAGCCCAAGGGTCGGAAGCAGGGCCAGCATCCCAACACAAGAGTACAAGCTTGAAACTGGTGAGCCAGGTGAAGAAGAAAGAGAGCAATCCTCTCTCAAACACTGTACCCAACTTCAGAGGCATGTAGACATAGAATGCAAGCAAGGGCAGCAGTGCTAGCAATCTCCACATTCCTTTGGGGAGGAGCTTCATGACCCCAAAGTAGACATACGCCATTCCTACACTGCTCGCAGCTACTACTGCCAGAGATGACCACGCCATTCTTCTTCTACAACGTTCTGCGTTTTGCAAACAAAAACGTTGCGAAAACCGCCCCCACCGCCCACAAACACTCCAAACCAGGCCACCAACTAATAAGAAGAGCATTTCCATCTCCACCAGCGTTGGGCGGTTATCAGAAACTGGAGAAGACCCCGGAGGTTATCAGGGCGGTTCTTAAGATTCATCAGAGTTGTCCGTAAAGTTCTCCTGCGTTTCAGCCTGCGTTTGATCCTGACTCTCCCTTTCATCCTCCCTTTTTGAGATATCCCGTAAAATGCATAAAAGTCAGGACGAGCTTCAAAAGTGACTGCTGTGGTCACTTTTCTAACCACACAACAATCCTGCCTTCGTGGCCATAGACCACGGGCTCCTTGGGGGGTTGGGGTGAAATAGGGTAGGGCTACCTACCTAGTTATCTATGGGCTACCTACCTGCCATGGGTTTGAGTATAGGTTACTTAGGGAGTTATGTAGGAGTTACCTAAGGAACCATTTATTATGTTAGGAGATACTTAGGGGCTATTTATGGGAGGTTATATAGTGCTTATTTAGGAGATTATCTAGGAGCTTTTTTAAGTTAAGGGATACATAAGAGGCTCTTTAAGGGATACTTAGGAGACTACCTAATGGCCTACCTTGGTTGGGGATGCCTAAGGACTTTGTACGTTAGGAGTTACTTAAGGCCTACCTTGGTTGGGGATGCCTAAGGACTTTGTAAGTTAGGAGATACTTAAGGATTACTTATGGGGTTACATATGAGGGTATTCAAAGACTACATAGGGATTTACTTAAGTTAGGTGATACTTAGGTGAAAGGGCTATCTAACGTCTTACACATGGCTTATTTAAGTGTATATAAGGATTATCAAAATCATAGTTTAATATCATAATCAAAACATGTAATCCTTATCTTCACTCATAATTAAACCCCAAAATCAAAATTGCAATCCCAAAATCATAGTCTTCAACCTTGTGCAAAAAAGTAATCCATAATCTTTAGTTTAAACCCATAAGTTTTGTCTTATGGGTGGGGATGATATTAATGGGAGCACCTCGCACTCATTTTTTCTCTTTTTCATTTCTCGCTGAAGTAAAAGGGTTTTCTCATTTGGAGATCATGCCATCTTCAAGTCATGCTTCTAGTTATATAGGAAATAGTTTTAGTACTTTAGGATCAATTAATTCTAGTGATGACGAAGGTGATATAGGAGATGTTTGCAAACATGGATATACAAAGACAATGTGCTTTTGCAATTGCAATTGTTGTTACCAACTCATCTACCATGTTCAATGGCAATGAGTTAGAGAAGGATTCGGGTCATTTAATGGATTTAGGTGTGGGAGTTTGGGATGTGCTTACTACTATGTGAGCAACATCAAGATTTTGATCAACTTCACTTTGGCCAAATTTTACAAGTTGATGTTATTAATGGGATCCATCATAGTGCACCATGCATGATTTTCAAGTGAGCATCACATTCAAGTTTAGAATTTAGGGTTTGGATTAAGGTTTTAGTTTTAAAGCTTAGAATTTAAAGTTTATATTAGTGTTTAGATTACGGTTTTAGTTTTAAAGCTTAGGATTTAAAGTTTATATTAGTGTTTAGATTACAGTTTTAATTTTAAAGCTTAGGATTTAAAGTTTATATTAGAGTTTAGATTAAGGTTTTAATTTTAAAGCTTAGGATTTTAAATGTATATTAGAGTTTAAATTAAGGTTTTAGTTTTAAAGCTTTAGATTTAAAGTTTATATTAGGGTTTAATTTTAAGGCTTTTAATTTAGGGTTTGAATTAGGGTTTTAGTTTTGTAAGGCTTCTAATTTAGGGTTTTAATTAGGGTTTTAATTTTTTTAAGTTTTTAATTTAAGGTTTGGATTAAAATTTTAATTTTAAGGCTTTGGATTTAAGGTTTGAATTAGGGTTTTAGTTTTAGGGCTTTGGATTAAGGTTTTTGTTTTAAGGCTTTGGATTTAAGATTTGAAATAGGGTTTTTGTTTTCGAGCTTTGGATTAAGGTTTTTATTTTAAGATTTGGATTAAGGTTTTAGTTTTAAAATTTAAATTAAAGTTTTAATTTTAAGGCTTTGGATTTAGGGTTTGGATTAAAGTGTTAGTTTTGGGGCTTTGGATTTGAGGTTTAGATTAAGGTTTTAGATTTCGGGTTTAAATTAAAGTTTCAGTTTTAGGGGTTTGGATTTAGGGTTTGGATTAAGGTTTTAGTTTTAAGGCTTTGAATTATGATTTTAATTTTTGAAGCTTTTGATTTAAGGTTTGGGTTAAGGTTTTAGATTTAACACTTTGGATTTGAGGTTTTAATTTTAAGGCTTTGGATTAAAGTTTAGGGCTTTGGATTAGGGTTTTAGTTAATTTAAGGCTTTGGATTAAAGTTTAGGGTTTTGGATTAGGATTTTAGTTTTAAAGGTTTGGATTTAGGGTTTGGATTAAGGTTTTAATTTTAAAGTTTAGAATTAGGATTTACAAGTGATCACCACATTCAAATTAAATGTCCTTCAAAATTGACCCCTGAACAACACCTTTTACAATTCATTTTGTACATGAAATAGGATAATGTTTCCATGTATGATGCATTTGTATGGAATTGGTCAAAGAATGTAGTTTGTGAAGATGTCATCTTTATTGCATATTGCATTATTAATGCAATTGGAGATGAAATTTGATGCCTCAGAACACAAGAGCAAGTTGTTAGGCACAAAATTAACCTGCCCCTAACAATTTACTCTAAATGACTGCCCCCTACCCCTTGGAGGACATCCAAAAGGTGTCAAAGTTAAATAATAAACTTTCTATCTCTTTGTAGGTATTTTACTCCATTCTACCCTTGCCTAATCCAAACAATAACTCCTCCCCCTTATTCACAACCATGTCCCCTTATTCATGTTCTAACTAACCATAACCTTAAACCAATGAATTACAACCAGGACCACACACACAACATGCATTAATTGGAACAAAACTTTTTCAAATCAAATCTTCACACATCAAAAAAAAAAAAGGAGATTTACATTGGAATCCTTAGTTCCTAAATGTTGATCTTTTACTCCAACCCAAGCTCTTACTCATACTTGACAAAAAAAACATCCTCATACCTACAAGTAGTTTTATCTTTTCTCTTTTTTCTCTATTTTTTTCAATTACTCTCCACTCTTAGCCATGTTAACAACCACTATTTGTTCACTTGTTCTTTGAAACCAATTCTCCTATTTCCTACTTCCCTTGCTTTCACACAATCTAGGTTAAAACTTTTATTTCCTTCTTAAATTAAACCCCCTTCTTTTTTCCTCCTCATCATTTTTTATTTCTATCTTACTAGAGTAAGCATTAATTATTTTTACCGTCGTCCCCATTCGCCCTTGAGTGGAACAACGCCTAAAAACCTCCCTTAAACAACCATCATCATCAACTAGTGATGCCTCCACCTTCATCTCCAATGTGCTAGCTACTTGCTGGGATGCACCTTGGAAGTTCACCTCCTCATGATGCAACAACCCCCCTAACAGCCCAAATCTCATAGCCTCGTCATTAATCTTCACTCCCTTCCATTCCATCACACACAATTCATCAATCTAGGAGGTGGAAGGATAATCAACAATGCCTTCCTCCTCTGAGCTTTAAGAAGAAAATATTTTTGTTGTCCTGACCTAAACCTAATTCTTAACACCTTCCTAAAATCCACCTCCACCATATCCATAGCTCCTTATATGGCAAGCTTAACCAACCTAAGTGAAAATAGGGTAACTATGTTTGAACCTAATCCAATTAACCTACCTCCCACCTTATCCTATCCAAGCCACCCACCCTTCAGTAATCCATCTCGAAAAAAAATCAACCTACCATCCTATCCCATGAACCCCAAGTTACCCCCAAAACTTTACTAACCAACTACATATGTTTAACCAAAAGGCATATATATATATATATATATATAAACAATTGTCGAACCCAAATGACCATGTGTTGCACTGTGTTATTAAACTAAATTCTAAACCAAATATGCATGATGTCAAAAAACAACAAAGTCAAGCCATAGATGTAAAAGTTCAAAAATCATTGTTTAAGTTGGATGAAAGATGACTAACATTGGATTAAAACTTGTCACAATATTTCTTTCAGTGTAGATGTATATTCCTAAAGATTTTAAGTTTTATGAACTCGTTTTTTCCTTATCTACACTATGATTGTTCCAACATTGTGTCCTAAACCTACCATTTGTCAACAAAAGAGCATAAATGCAAAAACACAAGACAATTATACAAGTTGAATTGATGAACGATAGTTAAATCATTGGTTTCATTTTGTTCAAATGAACATGCATATGAAATGATGCATTGGGATGATGTGAGCAACCACTTAGATTTTCAAAACCTTTATCAAACAGAACTTTAAACCTCATATTGATCAACAAAATAACATCAATGCATTCACATTTGACAATTTCCAAGTTTATATGTTGAGCAACTAGCTCTTTAGGTTCATTGGGTTCAAGTCAATAATTAGATGAGATGGTGATATTTCATTAGGTTCAAGTGAATAACCAATTGGATTTATTAAACATTGATAAAAAAAAACCTTCAACTTTCCATTGGTCAATAAAATAATATTAATGCAACAACATGATATGGTTGTCCAAGTTGAATTAATGAGCAACAATTAGTTCACTAGGTTCATTGTGTTCAAATGAACAAGTAGACAAGATGATGACATTGGGTTGACATGAACAACCAGTTAGATCTCTTAGACGTTGATAAAACAAAACCTTGAGCCCCACATTGATCAACAAAATAACATCAATGCACTCACATCTAATGATTGTCCAACTTTATATGTTGAATAACCAGTCTTAAAGTTCATTAGGTTCAAATAAACAACCACAACAAATGACCATGACCTCACTAGGAAAACAAGTCCAAACAAATCATATAAGTAAAAATCTTTATAGATTCTAATTCAACAAAATTACAAAGTGTGCAAAACATAAGTTAAATTAACAAGCCAATGAAAAAGGAAAAAAAAAAATAATTCAAATGTATCATACCATTCCAAAAAATCTTGTAAGTAATTTATTTCAATTTGAAGTCATTCATGAAGATAACATCTCTTAAGACCATGCAAGGTTACAAATTTATGGTAAGCTTGATTATTGATTTTGATAAGTTCTAGAACATTCCATGCAATTGTTTTTTCCATTACTTTACACCACCCCATGCTTATTCAGTGAAAACACCCAAGCATGGACAAGGTCACGGGTATGCATAGAAAAATGTATGCAACCATAACATTGTCGGTGAAAGGTGGTAAAAAATAGCAAGCATCATCGACAATTGGTGTGATGAAAAACTGCTAGAAGTTTTGAAAATCAAGAATGGAAATATGCAAAACCCTAGGATGGAGATCGAGCTTCAAATATTGCATTATAATTGATGCAATTTCATATGTAATTAATTCACAAAGCTTGCAATAGAATTTTTTAAAAAACCAAGACAAAAACAATGCCTCTCACATAATTAAATTATGGTTTATATTGTTGAAAAAAACATCTTCACTTTCCCATGATCTAGAAATGAAAACCATTTGGTTGGGAATGAAAGGAAAAATAATCAACTAGGTATAGAAACTTTACGCGAAGCTCCACCTTTGTTGTAATTAGGGTTGTTGTTAAAGCTCTTTGTCGTCAAAATTGCAACTAATGTTGGAACTCCACCAAACTATTGTTGGAACTCCTCAATGTTGAAATTCTACTGTTGTCAAAACTTGAATAAGTAGTTCCATTATCAAAACTTGCTAAAACTTTTGTTAATGTTTCACCTTCATTGAAGTTATGTCGTGTATTTGCAATTTTCAATGTTCAAAGTCACTATTGAAACCCAAAACCCACAAAGCTTCATTGAATATCAATGTTCAAGGTTCACTACCAAAACCACAACACCCATGAAGCTCACTAAATATTGAAATTCAAAGCTCACTACTGAAACCACAAAACCCACAAAGTTTCATTGAAAATTGAAATTCAAAGTTCACCACCAAAACCACAACTACATTACCAAAAAATTAATTGAAACCCTATTTCCTTTAAACTTTCCTCTTTGCCAAGCTTTTTACCTTGTTTAATGTTTTGTATTTCTCACAAACTAGTTTTGTTCTAAACCTTCCTCACAAATGAACACTTATTTCAGTCACCTTTGCATCATACAAAAGAAACACAAGATACAAGATTAAATTCTTTTAATCATGAATTAAAGGGCCAATTTTGAATTTACTTTTGTTTTTTTGCCTTTGGGAAATGCATGTCATGCCTTTTTGTGTTCAAAGTTTCTTTTGTTAAACCCATTATCGAAACCCTATCTTTCAAACCTTTATGTATAACTCTATTATCACAATTTAAATTTTTTTCAAAAATTTGGTTTTCGTATATAACCATTGGTTATTAGAAATAGGATCAAACCCCAAAGGTTATCAAGACAATTATTAAAATTCATTATCACAGTTTCAAAACATTAAAGACCTAGTTTTGGTATATAATCATGACTTTCAAATATTGTTTTGAAGAAATCAAACAACCACCTTTTTCATAGGCAATTATTTCATTAAATCCATCGGTTTTTTAAGGTTTTTGAAATAATCAAGATGAATGGTTCTTTGATTTTATTTCTTTTCAAAGAACTAGGACCAATGATTATCTGATTTTGAAATAATTCAAAATCTTAGAATTGACTATTCTTTATAAATTCAAATAATTACACAACACTAATCTCCACCTACACCCCCTTTTGCAATAATGTTGTGAGGATATGATGACTTAATTTTCCTACATAGAAGTTTATATCTCTTTAAATTTAGTTTTGTTAACACTTAAATAAATCATGTTTATTTATTAAATTTTAATTTAAAAATTACATATTGAACATTTGGGCCAATTTAATCAAATGATCTTTAAATTGGACAAGTTCATTCGACTAATGGTTTTTATTATAAATTTCAATTTTTGGATTGTTGCCTTATTTTAAAATCTTTTCAACATAAAAAAAATTCTTCTATTTGTATAGTGTAGGTGGTTAGATGTGGATTCCTCATTATCACACATTTAGTTGCAAAGCTCAATTGTATTATACTTAAGTTTTTTTTATAACATTAAATTTTCATTTCATAAATTTTCATGGCATGACATGTAAAGTGAAAGTGATGTGGATGCCATTTCAACTTAATCATTTTATTTAACAAGGTGTTATAAAAGATGTTTTCTCATAAAATGATATGTGTCAAAAAATTGTTCATACATGTTCAATTATGAGTAATGCACAATGTAAAATGAATTAGGTGTAAAATTCACTTGTCAACTTTTTATAGGATGTTAGGGGTTGATAAATATGTAGATGTTTGGGTCAATTCATTATGCCAAAAGATGGGATATATGATTACATATAAAAATTAAGCTAATTTATTTTACTTAAGCTAATAGCATGGGCTAAGTAGGAGCTTAGGTGGCTACACACCTTAACCAAAATTAGCCAAATAAACTATCTTGCTACAATTATAGATGGTAGATGATTTTGTTGAAATATTAAAGCCTAAATGTTTTTTGAACATTAACCATTTTAAAATGAAAATATATGATAATAAATCACTTCACAATTTGCTTTACATGAATTCCAATGATGGGTGTGTGCATTAATATAATGTGATATCAAATTACAATTTTGCAACTTTTGTGTGTAGAAATATGGAATAAGAAATTTGTGAGAAATACATTCAAGGTACAACATGAATAGTCAAACTTCTATAATGTTGCCTATAAATTGTTTATTGGAATAAATTTCACTTCCTTTAATTTTTTTCATTCTTTTGGGTTGTTTTTTCATCTTTTAAAATTGACAACTCATTAATTCTTAATTTTGCAAGGTTATTCATCTTATTTTCATCATTCACACGGCCCAATTCTAATCTTTTTCACATTTCGCAAGAGTTATGCACAACACAAGTTATAGCCAAAATAAATGCCCTATTAAACACAAAAAATGAAATGTTTCCACCATCAAATCTTCAGAGTGAAAAACATTTCCAACTATTAGGATGCCTAGAGAATTGATATTACTATCATATTTCCTCCCATCAACATCATTTGGATGATGTAATTTTAATCATTTATAAATAAGAGCATGTTGGACAAATAAAGTCACCAAAAAGATAAATGTTGTCATTGTGTCGTAAACAATAACCTTTGCTTCATGTAAGATATATATTGAGAAAATTCTTTTAAGTTAACCTCCATCATAGGTTCCCATCACAAACATTTAAAAACATCTTTGAATCACATATAGCTTTACATAATGTTATGAATCTTTTTCCATTTATGATAGTCTAACATTGCAAGAAAGCATTTTTTATTGTCTTTTAGGTTAGTGGGATGTGGGTACCATCAATGACATTCATGCCACACATATGTTTAGTAGACCAATTAGTCCTCGAATTGATTTATAAAATGCAATAAGTGCTAAAGAAGTTTAATGTTGTCACGTCAAACATATCATAACAAGAAGAATGCTCATAATAGAAATTATCATTGTTCAAATCAAATCCACCTCTATGCAAGTCGTGCTTCATCTCACACTATATTGAATAGTCTTCATTGTCATCACAGTTTTTTCTGCATTAGCTTTGTTCTCCTCTTTTGATGAATCTGTTTGAAACATATTCTAAAATGCCTCTTCAATGTTTGCATATCTGAAAGTTTCTTCTCTTTGATTGGTAGTCAAAGATGAAAGAATCTTCGCAAAAGAATTCATATGAGGTATCCAATGACTTTATGATATCCAATGGGTTTAAAGGTTTACTATGATTTGCACATTTTCATTAGTGAATCTATGAACAATGTTGAGTACTATAATTATAAATTTTAGTTTATTATCTTAATTTCCCAATAATCTAATATGCCCCTAAGTATTGAATTTCATCCTCAAGATTTGTGGCATCATCTTGGTTCATCCTTCAATACCCAATGTGTTCCCATCATTTCCAAGTCCAAATAAGCTAGCCTTCAGTGCAATTCATTTTCCAAATATGTTCGACCTGTTCCCAACATCATCAATCCCAAATCATCCACTTTTTCAACATTTGATTGACAACCTTGATGTTCTCACGGGCTCTAAGACATAAGTTAGAAACCATATCAAAACAATTGAAAACCCAATTCTAATTTTATCCTAACCACTTTTACCTCGTTGCTATGTAACAATCTAAGAGCATGTTCTAGTTGCAAAGTTCAATTGCAAGCTTCAGTAAATCTCTTCTTAACAATGAAGTTCCGTATTTCATTGCAAACTGGATTTCATCCTCAAAAAAAATCTGCAAATTACCATGACTGCTAAAAAAATGTTGTCAGATTTTCAGGTGAATTGCTCCAAATCAGACATCACCAATTGCTATGACAGAAGCAGTGGTAAGGTTTGGGGGAACTCTGCATGAGTGCTGTCTGATCTCCAATCTGAAAACTGTAACCTGGGTCCTTGGGGAAAAGCATACCTGTTGCTTCTGTACTTCAGGTACTGTTTGGGAGATTCTCAGAATTGCTATTAACAACAAAAAACAACCCAAACTGTTGATTTGAGGAAAGACATGGCTTCTGCAGAGGAGGTCTCACATGCTGCAGCACCAAACGCAACAAGGAAGTGGGAAGAAGCTGTTGTGTTGGAAGAGGACCTGAACATGAATGAGTCTCTTGGTTTAGCTCATGCTAAAGCTATTCAGGCAAAGGTGAGGAGAGCTCAACACAAGGTACTGTCAAACAAATGGAAGCCTTGCTTTCTTGTGCAATTTTCTTGAATAAGATTGTAGAGACCTAGGAAACAGATTTCCCTATGACACAAAAAGTTCTTTCCATTAGTCCTGAATGCAAGAACTATCCAGTGCCAAAGGAGAAAGGTTACCAGTGTACACAATCTGGATCAGTGTTGCCTGTCAACCACCAACCACAACAATGGTGTATACCATGCAGTGAAGCACAACCAGATGCCCCACCTCTTTGTCAATGTTCCCAAAAAACAACACACATCAAGACATGGCATGTACCTTGGTGGTGAAGTTGATGACTTGCTAGAGACAGACAGAACAACTCCATTAAAAAGAATAGTTAATTATCAGCACAAATGGAACTTAACACTAATTGAGCTGTTCTTTTTGCTACCCCAGGCATGCCCAGTAGTCCATATAGTTCTTGATAACCTTCCAGTACCCTTTCACGACACCCAGAATTGGATATTGCCAACATGTTAAATGCAGCATCTGCCACTCTTGATGCCTCTGCATTCTCCTGAATAAACTCTGGTACCACCTGCATCTCTCCAAACTGTTACTGACATGTCCTCTTTAGCTCACATCATACACTCATAGCACATGGTAACCAATATTGAAGGGTCAACATTTAGATGCAATTGTTACTAATGGATCTGATCAACTTTTGAGAGAGAGAAAGAGAGTAAATAGGGATCTACAACACTGAATGTAAGATGGACTGCTGTGGTATTGAACTACTTTCATCAAAGAGAATAAATTATGAACTGAGTATGATGCATTTCTTGCTGGATTCATACTTGTCACTCTGCACAGTAGGAAAACTACCTGCTGCTCAAGAATAAGATTCACCAGAGAAATGTGCCTCACTGAAAACTTGAAAATGTTGCGTGCAATCCATGCTGTTGGCGCATCTATCTTGTATACCACCACTTGAGGTACCTAACCATGCAGGGCAATTTGTTCTAAGTATTGTTTGCCTGAACTGTTGATCTGGGACAGTCACCAATCAAGAAAATTCCAACTGAAGTGTTTGACATGCATTCTTTTATTGTGTGCAAAACATTTGATGGCTCCTGCCTCCTGACTACATTGTAACATGGTTTGTTGCCTGACTCACGTTAAACAATGCAAGTTCCAGATTTACACTGCCTGACTTTGTTATTGCAAGATCTGCTGCTGGCATCACCATCTTTGAGTTTCCCTGCATGGAGAGCTTAAGTCCATTAGAATCAAGAATTATTGAATCGGTTAAGCTCTGACATCACCTCTGGCTCTTACTAATAAGTTCACTGTTGGCACCACAACACAGGCAAGCAGTGTTACATCTTTGTGGTTCACAATCATAGCAAAAACTCTACCTTCATGAAACATGGCATGGTTGGAACTTACATGCCAGAGTTTTGCACATCCTGTCAGGCCATGTTTGTGGAAACTTTCCTCGAGAATATGATGCTGATTGAGCAGAATTGATGGGACAATAAAGTGCACCTGAAGATTATTCACCCTGGTTCCACCTAGATTGTAAGCAGTACTGACCCAGCATGCCACCTTCTTCTGAGGCAACTGCAAATCTATTCTCAAAGGCCTTGGGAAAACCTGCTCAGATGGGTAAGACTTTGGTCTTCCAGAGGGGTGAAAGTAGGTCTCTCTTTATGCTACAATAGTGAAACTCACCATTTGCAAATCAGAAACAAAGAAGAGAAGAAATATCTGTTTAGCTCAATTACCTTTGATGGACTTTGTCCAACAACTGTCGAGCTGCTGAAGCTAGAACAGGCCAGACATGCCGCAACTCTTGTGGCCGTGATGCAGGCATTAGCAACACCACCAAATCCTCTTCTCTAATTCTAAGCAATATCCTTGCCTGCACAGACCAAATAGGCAAGCATATCACCAAACATGCATCCACCAGAACCCTTGGAGGTAAACATCCCTATAACAATCAAAAAGAGTCCACACTGACAATTTCATATGGCCTGAACAGCACCAATGGCATATAGAACAATAGGCCACTCGATAACATCAAAGAAGGAGGGGGGGAGAGTATCTAATGGTGGAGGCAGCACATGAAAGGTAAATGAAGGACTAGTTTGCAATGAAGGAGACAAACATCAGTAGCACAAGGACAGTGTAATCATGGCTTGACTTGCCAACACCATTTCTTGAATGACAGAAAATAGTCATAGACAGGCCAGCAGGCAATAGACCTGTTGTCGAGTAATCTTATGTTCAACAAAATCCAGCAAGGGATGACCCACTTCCACAACATGTCCACCAGCTTTCCGGAAGTACTTTGCCTGCTTTCCAAACATCATTATCCTCAATTAAATCATTGCCAGGAGAAAAAAGACAAGACAAACTACAGAAAGAAGGAATCAACCCTAGGTCTCTAATCCCTCATCTTTCTCCATGCACAAAGACTTCTGACATTTGAGATTAGCAACATATGTGTCAAACTGCACGCAAGAAAACTGGAAAGGAATTGATCGTGCCTCACCTGCTCACACTAAACAAGAGTAAAACTGTTGCATATTATCCACTAGACCTGGTAAAGAAAAGATGTACCTCACCAGGGTAGACGGAAAAAATACAATCGCTCATGTTGACAATAGACTGAGTCTGTGATGTGTTCCACAGCCATTCATTGGGTGGAATGTAATACACAACTTTACAACCTGTGTGCAGAGGTTATTGTATAAGATTTGATCTCGACCACCTTCCCAACAATTGAACTATACAAAGAAACCACTGCCCCCACAAAGCAAGAGGATCCTCCCTAAAAAGGCTTTTACCTGCAGGAACTCAAGTTTGGCAGTGATCAAATGTGAACCTCAGCCTCAATGTGCAATGCCATATCTCACTTTTCAACACCCATAGTTTACATTGAACTTGTGCTTTTAGCCATATATCCTTGTTCAGCTAGGAAGTATCCAACCCTTGATTTGAAGCCACCAGAGACCAAAACTACATCTAAAGTTAAAAAGCATTTTCTTGGGATCCCTATCAAGGGTTGTGTTTGTTGTTGGAGCTCACCAAATTGCCTTTTGACATATCTTCCAAATGGAATGTTAACCCCTGGGTAGTCAAGTAAAACCTGCATACCCCAATATCAAGCCCTCTCCAGCAAAAAAAAGAGCAAATGCAAGCCCACAGTAGAAAGACAGGCATTTCTAGACAGGCATACAAATTAATCACCTGCACATATTACTACTGTGGAAGCTTTCATTAGACTTTGCTTGCTGTAGCTTCATGGCAAATATCCAATGCCCAGGAAAACCAGTTTGAGGAACAGAAGGGGAGGATTAAAGGCCACATAATGGACTTATCAAATCAATATCCTTCTGCCAGCCACCTATATACAAGTCCAGAACTACTCTTCATTACATGAGCAAACTTTGCTTGCTGTGTTTCTGTGCAAATGGTGCCCAGGGGAGAGAGAGAGAGAGAGAGAGAGAGAGAGAGAGAATGTGTACCACAATGTCAGGAGAATGCTTATCAAGAAAAGTGCGTATACTTAGTTGAAGCTGAATTGAGGGAATGATAAGTGGCAGTGCTTCCAAAAGTCCAATTGAGCTTAGACCCGTATTGTCTCCTGTGTAGTTGCCCCCAACATGTGCTTATTGAGATCAGAGTTCATGCAACTTCCTACTGATGAAAATACCTCATACATACTTTGACCTTGGGAAAGCATGGACACAAGTCATTCTGGAGTATGAGGACTTTGCAGACTCGGGAGACAAGCAAAACACATCTTGCAAAGCAGATGGAACCACACAACACCCACCAATCAGTTTAGCTCCAGCTGCCTTCATCCGATGCCCACCTACGGCATAAACCTCAACACCAATTTGCTTCTTTGCTGCTTCCTCAAGGATTTCTTGCACAAGGGCTGCCCCATGAATATCCCCCATCACGTCTCCTGTGCTAATCTGCAATGCAAATGCTCCTCACTCATCCTTTGGGAACCACATCTTGGTTCCCCATACGTCCATACCCTAAACCCTAAACCCTAGTTCCATCAGCGCAAGAATGTAGAAACGAAAGAGAAGCGGGATGTAGAGGAAAGACAAAAGACATGAGGAAAGAAAACAGAACACACCACAATGCGGTAAGGTCTGCTCCGGTTTTGGTGGTGGTGGACAGAAGAACAACTAATGTCCGAATCCACAGACGTAACATCTTGCTCCTCTTGGCCATATGATGGTAAAGCTCGGCATGTATGATGAGTTCTCCCCCTCCTCCGTTGCTGCTCATCATGGGTGCCAAGCAACAGATGACAGGACCTAGAGTGGCTGAATCTCCAGCAGGATTGCTGCTGCAATTGTGCTGTATAAGCTTGCACAAGAAGTTGTTGGGTGGTTCTGTTGGTACTAATAATGTGCACAGCAGCAAGAGGAGAAGGAGGAGGAGCTGCTGCTGCAGAATGGACATGCACAACGCATCCGCTGATGGCTTCTAGCATGGACATGATGAAGCTCCCTCCTTAATTTCACACATCAAAATCGCAGTTTTCTTTCTGCTTCCAAAATCACCAAACATTTGGATTTGTCAGCCAGCCCTAAAACACGCTAGCCTCAGAATCAATCCATGGCTGCTTGCTTTGCAAAAAGCATAAACTTCAAGAGCACTGTGGGCTTTGCTGTGAGGGTTTAGGGTTTATGCTCCCCCTAAGGCCTCCCATAATTTGAGGGTCATTTGAGCCCTCAAATTAACTCAAGGGTTAAGGGCCCAAGAATTAGGGAAGGCCTTATGGAACACCAAAATGGGTCATGCTTGAGCTAAGCCCTGGCATTCATATTTGTTCAATAAGAATATAGTATCTTGAAAAAACAAGTGATTTTTAAATCAAGAAAAATGTTAAGTGAGCTTAATTTAACATCTAACTTATAAATGAAATGTAAAGTGTCCCCTTTCAAAAACAATGCTAGACATAACCCTAAAACTCGTAGTTCATACTATTTATTAATTAATTACATTTCATCTATTTCCAATCACAAAAATCTCATGCATTTAACGCATTTTCAAGTGACAAAAAATATGTTTTCAACTGGCTATAAATTATAACAATCAATTTGATTATTTACGAATTTGTGTTTCTTTATTCGTTTTTTCATCTTTCTCTTTCATCATGAATAATCATGTTGCATCCATTGGGCATATGTGAGGGATGACATACGCGATAGTCTTGTCGATGATTTTTAATTTAAGATCCAAATTTTAAATTTTTTATAGCTTTCATTTTGTTACAAATTTTAAGACAAGGTGTTAAACTTTGAGTTTTACAAGTGAACATTATTATCTATCTTATAATGTATTTGATGTCATTATATTTAGAACTTTTTGTTTATGTGTCAATGGCTAAAATAGAATAACATTTTGGTTTTGAGGCTTTTAAAATTATATTTTTCATATAAGGATTGATAGTATTTCATAATTCTCTTTTAGGAACTATGAAGATTCATGTCAACTACAAGTCACCAAATATGTTGATATTTAGATGAATAAATTTAGTAAGTCAAAGTATGAATCTAAAATCATACTAATTTGAAAGTGTTGCGTACGATTATTTTATGTTTTGTTGCAATTGTTTCATTATGATGATGCTATTTAGGCAAATGTGATTTTTCTAAAAGATTTTACTTAATATGATGTTTTGCACTAATCGAAAGACCCTTAATTGATTTAACATCCTTTTTGCATCCTAGTGTATGTTTAGATCTTTCTAATCGATACTTCATATAAGCCAACTAGTCACTAGCTAATCAAAAGAGAATTTTCAATCACATTAAAATGTGGTGAAATTTTCTTAATGTATTGGGAACACTAAAAACCTTATAAAGCATAATTTTTCATTTGTTTCAAGGGAGGGTTTTTCATTTTAAGGGAGGGGCTTTACACTTTTGTAAAGGCCCCCCCTTCTATTCCAATATTTTGAACAAAATAAATCTTTTGGTATTATATATTTTTTAATCTACCTACTTACATGCCTACCTACCTAATACGTGCTTAGTCACTTACTTGGTACAATATATTTGACATTCCTACCTAGTTGATATGGAGATAAATAGGTAGGTTGGTATATTTATCTACCTATTACTACTTAGGTAGGTAAGTGGTTATGTAAATGGGTTGATACATATGTTCTTAATAAGTAGGTAGTAGATAGGTAAGTACCATATAAGTAATATGTAGATATTTAATATTTCTAGGTAGATACCTAGTAAAAATATACATACATGGTAAGTGGGTAGATAGCTAGTTAATATGTAGTTATTTAATAGGTAGGTAAATAGGTACCTATTCATGTTCTAAATATAGTAATAAAATTATGGAAGTAAAAATTAGCACTATTACAAATCAAGGGTTTTACACTAGATTTTTTGACATAATAAAATCATATTTTTAGTTATATTAAAGATTGGACAAAAATGACTTAATCTAAACATACTAATCATTTAGGCTAAAAACTTGATTGAATTTATTTTGATTAATTTCATATTAGTGTTTGTTTTGATTGAATTGTTTCATGACATGTAGGTGTTCATTCTAATGAACATGATTAAAACTATTAGTTGAGATGTAGTAATAGTTTTTTTTTTTTTTTTTTCAATTTTTTATAATTATTTTTTTTTTTTTTTTTTTTCCCCCCCCTTGTTTTAAATTTATGGAAAAATCCAAACTTTTAAAT
>Ga0116231_10003156_pt1 | contig 34427 bp, 30 predicted proteins | sample S1TSphgellanicum_2_FD_89695 | JGI IMG/M metagenome (GOLD analysis project Ga0116231, IMG submission 89695) | Host-associated microbial communities from peat moss isolated from Minnesota, USA - S1T2_Fd - Sphagnum magellanicum MG | ecosystem: Host-associated > Plants > Peat moss > Unclassified...
ATTTAAAAATTTTGGGATTTAGTTTTTTTGGATGGTTTTTTTTTTTTTTTTTTTTTTTTTTCCAGATCAATTTTGCGTCATTGAAGAATGTCGAGATCCAAGTACCCGCTCCTAACTCAAAGCCTTTAGGGATAATTCCATATGCCAACAATAAACAAATAAATAAATAAAGGAAAAACATCTGGCAAGGGAACAAGAGAAGAAAAAAAAAAGAAAGTAACAAAGTCCAAACAAAAAATCACACTCCAAAGTGTAGAACGCACAGTGAGGGAGCCCTAAGAGGAGAAAACACAAAACCTAGGACCTAAACCCATCACCAGTTTTTCCAAAAAAAGTCTAAACAAATTTCATAATGTGGACAAGGTAAAACTAAATACTTAGATGTTTGAAACAAACATTAGGAATGAATGGATATGATTTAGATGAAAAGAGTTGGGAAAGTTATTCACTTAATTTTTAGTCTCATTTCACTTTCAAGTTTAAGAATTTAACATTTTCTTGTAAATTTTGTTGTTGCATTTTGGCTTTAAGATTTTCCATGAAAGATGTTTTGTTATTGTGCTTGATGGGTGTACATGTGGATCAAAAAAATATCCAATTTTTTTTAATCTTGTGGTTGATATTTATGATTTTTTATTTGCACATGGTCCATGAAAACTAATAAAAACATATAAATTTAGGCCACAAGGTGTCACAATTTTGGGTGTCATTAATTAAATGGAAAATGCAACATTCATATGCTACACTTTAAAGAAATGGAGACAATAAATATTTTTGTTATACATAGGAAGTGTGTTTGATATTTGAATGCAATATAAATTGGTTTGTGAAAATCTAGCCAATATGCTTCTGTTACACCAAATTTACATTCATTTCCTAGGACATTTGCCCATATATAGTCTAATTGAAATCCAACTTTTGTGGTGCTTTCATTGAATTGAAATTTTAATTTGAATTAATCCATGAAATCTAATAAATTTTGTTTATTTTTTCCATGGTTATTTTCTTTTAAAATGTTGACATTAAAATCTCCCATTATGATGATTAAACAATGTTTGAAAAATGTTGAATTATAATTTGAAGCTCATCTATGAATGTAGAGTTTGAACATGAATGAGTTTTATACACACATATAATAATATTATTTTTTGTGTATTAATATTAAAATTTGTTACTATATATTTTGAACCATCATTAGTTATTATATTAAAAAAATTTAAGTGCATGTGTATGTCATACACATGCCTCCTTAGATAAATGCACGGGCCTCTTTTTGCGTGCATTGCACGCATTTAGGAAATCCGCAATTCACTTATTTTCGTACACATAGATTTCTGTAACAAATTGTAGGATTCGAAATGGTGTTCCTAGCTGAGAAGGAGGTAGTGTGGGCACCATCTGAACAATGGTGGCTTACTCTGCTCATGCTTCACAAGATGTTGGATCTGTTTTGGTCAACGAGTGCCTCTTTGCAAGCTTCCAATCTTACGTTGTGACAACAGACATCCAACCTATCAAGTCTTGTGACTGAATTGAAGACAGCTATCGGTGCTACCCATGAAACTAGCACTTCTCCTGATCTAGCATTCGATGCACTTGTTGAAGAAGAACATAATTCCGACCTTCTTCTTATTAGGTACGGCCCGTTTACGTTGCTGCGAAATCAAGCAAAGCGGCATATCAAGGGAACCAATTTATTAGTGATGTCCATGGCAAATCGACTCCCAGCTGATGATTTGGAAGAGGTCACTAGGGATGTTTCTCCAGTCTATGTTCAAGTTATGTACTTAGTCGCTGCTATAGTTATTGAGCGTGATGCAAGAAACCAAGAGAAGACCGACGCTGCTCCTCCAGTACTGCCACTTGAGATCGCAGGACTTTCAACTATCGAGTTTACGAAGTTACTATTTGAACATGAGGAGAGGCTGAGGCATTCTTTTCCGGGAACTGTTGTCGAAGAAGTCGTCAGCAACGAGTTTGAGCAGCTTGTGCGATTGATATCTCGAGACTCAAACCTCAAGGCAGCCTTGACGAAAGGAAGCGAAGACTCTGATTTTGGGAAAGCATGGCGGCCACTCAATAATCGTTTCCCCTACATGCTTCGCTTTGCAGCCGGTTTGGCCAGCGTTATGCCTAAAACAGCGACTGTGGAGGTTGATTTCTCGACCATCAACTACGAAAAAGATGATCATCGTTTTGCACTCACAAGCTTCTCTCTAGAAGGCATATTGCACTCAAGGCAGCTTGAGAAGTTGCGACAAACCTTCAACGAGATGGCACTCCAAGAAGGGAATTAGCACATCGTTGTGTTGTCTTTTTCCTCTTTCGCTACTAGTTATTAGTTGTTATTAGTTGTTATTAGTTATAGAAGATGACTGACTGCCTCTTATTATCTCCAATAACAGTGGTTAATAATAAGATTGGGGAGAACCTTAACCCATAGTTAATATACTAGTGCACGAATCGCACACCTTCAGGGGTAGCAAGTGCCCGAAAAAACATCGAAATTGTACATTCGTGCGATTTCCGAACTTAAGGAGGCCTGGTCATACATCATCGTTAACCCATGATTGTCATGGATTGAAATATATGAATGTTTCGATGAATTTATAATTTTGTGCACATCTATTGACATGTGGTGTATTTTTGTTTCTATAAGACCTTAGATATGAAACATTTGAAAGTTATGATCATGGTTGATGTCTTCATAATGTTGGCATAAAGAAGTTGTATTCAAAGCTTGTGTAATTACATGAGAATTATGTAAGTTTTTCAATTGAAGAATTAATGGTATCCAAGTTACAAATGTTCTTAATCTATTCATTTTTATATGTACTTTTGGATCCACATATAAATTTTCATGTTGAAAAGTTAATAATTTTCTTTAAAAACATTTGGATGTGGGATAATGTTGTATATGTTAACCATGTTTTTTTAACATTAATAGGATCAAAAGCCAATTCATCTAGTGATAATCCTTGAGAACAATGGATGGTTTTTGGTGTTGCAAGTTGAATTGGAAATTGAATCCTTGTTATGATAAATAATTAAAATTTACCAACTATTATATCTTTGATGATAAGTTCAATTGGTGTCCATTTTGATTCAATGTTGTTGATATAATAATGACTATATTTTTTCTTGTGAATGTTCCAAATTTAGAATTTTGAAACATTATCCATATGATGGTTTTGTTACAATATGTTGTTGATGTTTTAAAAATGCCATCAATTCCATTCACAAGACCATCATACGTTGCATAGTTAATAGTAAATAACTCAACCAACATTTTTTTTAATATTTGAATCGTAGAATGTAAACCTATAATTTTACTTACATCATTTCAAAGTTTGTAAAATGGTGGGCATGATTGATGATTAATGTCCATTGCTTTGAAACTAAATGTCAAACCTAATGTATTAGTGAACACATGTTCATTGTTTTTTTGCACAAGTTTATTTGTATCAAATGAATATGGAATAGTAAAATTGTTGGGTGGTTGTCAATTACAAATTGAATTTATAAATTGAATATCCTTTGTATTTTTTGTTGTAATGTGAAATTTGTTCAAAGTTTGTATGAAAACCATATTAGATTGTCACATAACTTTATTTAATTCATAACATTGGACATATGTTTGCCAAAAATTTGGTGTTAATGTATTAACATTATTTCTGATGTTTTGAAAAATCCAATTATCTTTCACAAGGGGTGTTTAATAAAAAATCAATTGTCATGAAAACATCTGCACCATTGAAGAATTTGTTTTGAATATGTTTTATGGACCTTAACTTATTATCTATAACATTCAACATTCTAACACCAACAAATGATATTTCATATATCACAACAAATTGTAATTGTTCATATTGACGTGTAAACCTATTCAATGATTTTGTTACTAAATTTGGTAGACTAAATAAGAATTGTTGGACATTTATGCTCAATGTTGAATGTATTATTAAACCATCAATATTCAAGGAATCTTAAGACATGAATCATTCACTTAATTATTTATATCATCATTATAAATGTTAACTGGATTGCAAAGTGAGACACGGTTCTTGAAGCATCTTTCACAACACTTAAGTAAATGTTTATTTCATTCAAATCACAAAAAATCTTTACCACTTCAATCAAGAAGTATGTGATTATTTAATGATTTTTTTTTTTACCAAATAAATTATTTTGTAAATGTAATGGTCATTCAAAATACTGTTTTAAAAATGGTTTTGGGGCGAGACATTCCTTTTGTGTACTCCAACAATGAATGTATCATTTGAGTACATTGAATCATTCATTTCTTTTATATTTGGATACAACATTTGGTAGTTAAAATAGATTTACTAAAACAAATTTGCATATTTTCAATCATAGTTTGTAACTAATTTTCAGTTGCAAATGACATATGCAACTAAAATGATTTGTAGTTGCCTTGTACAAGTTGCACAAGACATTAGTTGCACATGATGATGTCATCAAATAGACAATGGATGGAATATGTATTTGAATGGACTATATTTTTCATTTGTTGATCGTATAACACATACAATTATCATGTGACTATCATGCAACTAATCACCAATTTATAATGACCAATGCCATGTGGCATTTTCAATAAAATAAAATAAAATCATATTTATTACCATTTTTTTTATCTCAACCTTTTTTTAGGGTTTTCTTATTCATACACATGGACAAATATTATTGTGCCATGTGGAAACATTACTGATTTTTGAAACATTTAAAATAAAAATAAGTAAAGAAGTCCAAAATTGGTAGGTAAGTAGGTAGGTAGGTAGGTTTAGGTAAGTAAATAGGCTTAGGTGGGTAGGTAGGTAGGTAAGAATAAATAAGTAGGTAGGTAGGTAAGTAGCCCAAAGTAGGTAAGCAGGTTCAAGTAGGTAGGTACCTAAGTCTTATAACATTTTTGAATTTGTTTCATTTTATTTTGGATTTAACCAAATTAGGGTTAAATTTCTTCAATTTATTCATCCCATTTAGCAAATATTGTGTATTTTAATGTTTACAATGCATCTATTTATATAGTTTACACAATTAAGAGGGAAGCCAAACAATATGGGATAAATTTTTTAATTACAACTTAGTTGATTAAAATTATTAACATATTTGTCTATGATTAATGAACACATTATATTAGTTGAATTAAGTTTTAATTCATTTAATGCAACTTGTGGTTTTAACACAAAATGAGAAATATTGATGAATTGAAATGTTCGAGATGAATGATATAATGGTAAAGAAAACACAAAATAAACAACAAGTTGAATAACCATTTGTTAAGCATTGAGAAAAACATTACCCAACTTTTGAATTTTTGTACTGGCATTTATTTATTTGTGATACATTTTTGTTTGATAGAATGTAGTTATGATGTTATTGATTTATTTATTTTTGTCATATACGATGTGCAATATGTTACAGTTGTATATGGCTTTAAGATAAATTGAATATTTATATTTGTAAACCACAAATGAGAAACAAGTGTATTAAATGCATTAGTTTTTTTGTTTCTAAGACTTCATTTTAAAAGAATGTGCACTTTGTTCATTTACTTCTCAAACTTAATATATATGTATTTTCATCAAGGTTCAAAAAATTTACAAACTTAGAAAATGATATATCTTCATTTAATCTCAAAACATGATCCCATAATCTTTCAATAGATGTATCCCCCTGATAGATTCAATAGATTAAATGAAGATATATCCCCCTGATCTATTAAAACTTTGCACAAGGAAAATAATGGATAATGAAACCTACAAACAACATTGTTTTTTTCTTACATGTACGCGTGTGTTAATGTTGTTGTGCATTTTGTAGTGGATTTGGTAATAATGATACATCACAAGAAATATGCATGTTTAGAAATTGTTCAATTTCTTCATTTGTGTGCATTTTATACATAGCCACATTTTTAATCCATAAAAGTCCATGGTCATGTTTGCTCCCACAATTTTGGAATTCAATGACAAAATAAAAATCGAAAATATGCCCAAAAAAATAATGATATTTTGTCATAAGTTTGTGGAAAGAAGATGTCTTATGATTATAATATCTTACACATGTGATAGGGTCATTTTGTATCAATTCCGCTATATGTCTACTATTTTATTTAGGAAATTTAATCTCAAAACATGTAATAATGTGTGCAAAGTTTTAATGAAAGGATCCCATAATCTTTCAATAGATGTAAACGTGACAAAGAATGTTGAAGGATCAAGTTGCTTCATCATTATAAATAAATTATCTTGTAACCTTTCAAAATAATTAGGTGAATTACATAAGTGTTATAAATCATGATAATCTAGGTATGACTTGAAAATATTATTTAAGTTTGGTTTATCTTGTACTTGAGAAACTTTTAAAGTTCTACCACATAAATTTTCTTTTTGTAATCACAGTCAACTTAAACCTATGACTTTTTATATGGAAATTAATAGCTTTAAAAAAAAAGATTTAAAATATTGGTTGAAAAATCCTTGGATTTATGAAGTAATTCCCATTGAGCGATTTGTTTATATAAAAAACCTTTTGAAAATTGTCAAGGTTAGCCATAAAACAATGTTGGAAAAAGTTTAGTTCCTTTGAATGTTTATCTTTAAATAAACCTAGAAGGTGAAAATGTTGACTTGGGGCAAAATGTCCACTAATGTAGAATCAAATTTCTCATTCCAATATAAACATGTTGGTTGTGACAATTGAATTTGTGGTTTTGCATCATTAATTTTGAAAAATATGGAAAATGATCCAAATCTATGTGAACTTTGGTTTCATTCGCTTTAAAAATAAGCAAAAACCAAGATAGACCATTAATTATGCAATTGGTTCAAAATGTTGAAAGCTAGAAGTAATATGTAAGGGGATAGATTGAAAATCTATTCCAAATCAAAACATAATGCATTTTGATATTTTATTCCAAATGTAAATTAGCCTTTGTAAATAGTTAGTTATCCAAAATATTGTAGTGAAATCTACCCACAAACTTCCCATCGTAATAATAATCCCATTTTGGTCACATTCTGATGTTCACTTGTCACCATACTTTGATGTAAATCAAAGAAAAAACTTGGATATAATTTTTAAATAGGACATTATTGGGATTTAAAAAAAATATTCAATAATAAAATTTGATTTAAATGTGCCATGCTATTTTGCCTCAATTGAAGAGATGACAAATGATTATCTAATAAATAATATATAAACTAAAAAAGACAGTTGCTTATTTCATATTTGTATGTTGAAACCAAACAAAGACCATATGAATGCAATACATGTTCAAATGATGGATCAACAAGATTTGATAAAGTTGTTTCCATTATTATGAACTTCAATTTAACTCAAATTTATAAATAATGAAAATTGCCTTCCTCACACATACACATTTAAAAAGACATGGAATCAATGATTCATTATAAGATTACATTGAATTATTTTTAAAAAAACTATTTGGATTGAAAAATTATTTATAATAATAAAACCTCCTTCTATTGAAAAATAATTTATATAAATAATGGATTATATTGAAAGACTGATTACATTGAAAAATTGCTTGATGTACTAGAAAACTTCTTCAAAAATTGATTGGATGGAAAAACTCGTATTGAAAAAATGCTTAGATTCAAAAATTGATTGGATGGAAAAATTGTTTGTATTGAAAAAATTCTTAGATTCAAAATTTGATTGGATGGAAAAACTACTTGTATTGAAAAATTACTTGGATTAAAAAATTGATTGGATGGAAAAACTAATTATATTAAAAAACTACTTAGATTCAAAAGTTTGTTTGTATTGAAAACTTGTTTGTGTTGAAAAATTACTTACATGGAAAAACTTCTTATACTAAAAAAATGTTTATATTGATAAAATTGCTTACGTTGAAAAACTTTTGTATTTGAAACTACTCACATTGAAAAAACTACTTGGATTCAAAAACTAATTAGACATTGTCACTAAAATTAATTGTCAAAGGATCAACCAACCCCTCAACATTCAAATCTTTTTCTACTTATGGGATAAATTGTTGTATGTCTTCTTGGAAATTAGTAGGGGCAAATGTGGATGATAATTGAAATTTACTATAAACATGAATTGAAACAAGGAGTTGAACTTGTTTTGAATGAACCAAATTTATGAATTCAAACTTTGTCATGTGCATAATTGCTTCAAACCATCTTCCCTCAATGGTCTATAATATACATCCATCATTGGTTGCAATGGAACCCCGAAGAAAACTTGATTTATGAACTTGTGATTTTGAACAATAAACATTACAATGAACATCACCCATTGAACAAATGATGACATTTGCTACATGACAATTTTCAAACTTTTTAGAATGGAAGTGTAGTATGGTTAGTTATGGACAACACCCTAGTCACTTCAAAAATAAGAACAAAAAATGTTAAAACAAGAAAGTAATGAAGAACATGGAAAAAAAAACGTTTTGTAAAAATTTATAACATAAAAAACTAAGGGAAAAAAAAATTCCCTTAAGAGGGACAAAATTAGGTGGCCATTCACTTGTGAAAATAATAATAGTATATATATATATATATATATATATCTTGGGAACTTGGAAGGACACAATTGGGTGGCCATTTGATTATGAAAATAAATAAATAAATGGTTTTTTTTACCTTGGGAGGGACATAATCGAATGGCCACTTGATTGGGCTCTAGGGAAACAACTAGAAAGTCGTTCAGTTGTGTCCTTAAGGCACAATTGGGTGCCCACCTGGTTAATAATAATAATAATAATAATCATCATCATCATCAATTATTTTAAATAATATTTCTTAACATTTTCATTTTTAAAAATATAAATGACCTATAGATGAACATTTGGCACCATCAAAATTATTTTCCTTGAATTTAAAAAAACAATTAAATGTTTTTGAAAAAAAAGAAAAAAAAGGAATTTATTTCTCTTAATGTAGTTCGAACAATTGATAATTCGTTATGCAACTTGAAAAAACAAGTTCGAATAAACTCATCAACAACCTTTGTGAAAATTGTGTATTGCTGTGTTCTTAAATATCAATATCCTTTGGATGTTGTTGGCACATTCTTAATGGAGATTAAAACATATTGGCCTTCATTATATGTTTCAAAATGTTGTTCATATTTTGTTATGAAATTATTGTTAATAAAAAAACATCTTGGTCAAATTCACCTTTGACATTTGCAATCAATAATTATTTTTCACCTTTGTTATTCCATGCTCCCCTTACACCAACAATGATGATAACAATAGTAAAAAAACTTCAATTTTGAAAAAAACTTCTAAATTCTTTAATGGAATCCATGTGGAAAAACATGGGAACCAATTTGGGTTTAGAATGAGTGATTGATGACACAATGGTTGTCGATTCAACTATAATGACAACATGCATGTCATCTTTTTCAAATCCCCTTTTGGAATTTGACTCAATGTTGAAATTTTCAACCTTCACAAACATGCCATTTTGCAAATATTATTCATGCATATCTATATGAGGTGATTTGACCTTAAAAATGATTGTGGTTAGAATTAGCTTGTCCAACAAATCATAACGCAAATATGCATAGCCTAGACTTTCCATGTTTATATTTGTAATTTTATCAAAGGTGCCATACCTATTGAACACTTTTGCCTCAAATGTAACATTTTAAACTCCAAAATCCAAATCATCCATTACAATAATTAATCAAACTCCTTTCATTGGAACAACAACCATTGTGCAAGAAAGAAAATAAAACTTATCAAAATCAATTTGACAACCAACAAACAAAGTAACCAAAAAAATGGGATTTAACAAACATACTCTTGCAAAAATACATTTGAAAAAATTCAAGGTTACAAAAAGCATCAATACAAAATGAAAGTTTAAGTCAAACACAATGTTTCTATTAATTTTTTAAAAAATTTACAAACATACAATGTAATATTTAGTATGGGATAAAAAAACCAAACCTAAACCTTTTACTTGTGTTCTTTGACTTAAACTAATTTTGAATACGTGGTTGATTGCAACTTAACAATAAAAAATTATATTCATGATTCAACGGCTAAATTATGGTCTAATAATGAACAAGGTATCCTATGAATTTTAATTATGCAACTCATGGATATATCAAAACCTTAATTGTTTCAATTCAAATTTGAAATACAACACTTAACCCTAAATTGTTTTTCATTGTTTAAACCATTCTTTTCCTTTTCACTTCAATATTTATCTATTTGGTAAACATATATATATCAGTAAACCTCAACTTTCGATCATTTACATAAGAATTTTGATCACAAAAAAAAAGTTGAAATTGAAATCTTTTTCAATTTGTGATTGAATGTATTCAATGTTCGATTTCAAGCACCTTTTTTGTTCATTTTTCTTAAAAATTTTGAAATTAATTTTTTTGTATAGAAATTTTGCCATGTTTGGTGCCCTCAGAAAATGACATTGAATTTTAAATAATATCTTCTTGGGAAAATATCCTTGTTAAGTCAACATATTATGACAAAGGAAAAAAGAAAAAAGGAGAAAAAGGGAATACACCTTCTTTTTTCCCCCAACTACCCAACCCACCCAACAAATAACTCCTTACACCTCCCAATATCATATTAATAAAACTCTTTTATTTATTCAAGTTCACTAAAGCCCCACATTTAAAATAAAAAAAAACCCATTAAGAGACTAAAAAAATTTAAAAATGTAAACCCCTACACTCTACTCACCCAACTTTAAAAAAAGAACTGACACCTAAACTTATCCATTCAGCCTACTTTTGATTCTCCGATCCCTATACCCGCTCAAAAGGTGTGCCACAATGTCTCTGAAGGATAGAGCCAACAAAGAGAGAGGGACCCAAGTCTGAGCCAAAAGAGCAGAACCCAGAGTGGGTCACTAACCCTAAACCCTAAAGTCATTTTGCTTTTTGTTTTATTACCTATGCCCATTCATTGTTTGTCAAAAACTCAAGTTTCATTGATGAATTAATAATAGCTCAATGGCTTATGTGAAAAAAATACTAATATTACCTGTATTTAAATGTTCAATTCATTTATTGTAAAATCAGGATCATGGGCAGGGGTTTCTTCTAATAAAATAATAATATTTGTGATATAAAAAATTTGGCAAAATTTTCCAACCCAATAGCAAAATCAGATGAATTTACACAAGAGAAATTTTTTTTTCCCATTTTGTGGGTTGAAGAAATGACAAAATATGTCAAGACTGATGATGGGTACACAAATCATGAATAATAAATAATAACATTTCTTTGTAATTTAATTCTATTTGTACCAATTGGCACCACAACTAGGATTACATCATCTTCCTTTTAAAACCAATCTTCATTCATTCATTCATTCATTCATTCATTGTCCCTTCTCTTATGTCAATGCCAAACAAGTGGCATTCAAACTAACCTCTCTTTCCATTGCATGGGATTTTTTCATTTAAAACTCTTGAATTTTTAAAAATTGTATTACTTTCAGTTTGATCAAATTCTAATAACACACATTTCAATCACAAAATAGTTTATTTCCCTCTTGCCTTTGGTGCTCATGTGATTCAATCCCCCACATATGTTTGAACATCCCCACCCACACCTGGTATGTGGCCATCTACCAATGTCTCCTACATCCATTATAGGTAGGTAATGTGCAAGTTATTTTTCCATCCTAAACCGTGTTTTTTCATTAAGAAATTATTTTCACCAACTTTAGCAAACAAACCAGATATGCGAGGAAAAAATATTTTTCAATAATCCTTTTATGTTTTGGCTATTGATTTATTTGATTTTTCAATCTTGTGATATTGCTTGGGACATGAAAATCCAATAAAAACTAATGGCCCAAACCATTGCACCGAACCATCACCAACCAATATTGATTGCTCTAGTGGTGATCGTCCATGAGAATATTTAGCCAATTTTGATGATATTCAAAATATGAAGGTAGACAAATCTTAAGCACCATTTCATGTTGTAGGCAGTTGTGGCAATTTATTTGTTTAATTTAATTTTTTTAATTTTAGAAAATTCTTTTTTCAAAAGACAGGCCATTTGTGACAGGATATTGTTTTTTGGCAAGATGGCAAGAATTTGGTACACAAAAAATTCACTGGAGACTCAGCCCTGTCATAGAAATTTGGCACTTTTTTTTTTTCTTAAATTGAAATCTGGCAAATTTGGGCTATTTTCTTCACAAAGAAGAATATTCCTATGTGCCGAAATCATATTTTTCAGGGTAAAAGAAAAAAGCTAAAAATTTGCCCAAAGCAAAAACCCCAATCGCAACTTCCAACACATAAACATGAAATGCATATTGGATAGTGTAAAAGGGAAAGACCAATTGAATGCCACACCACATGGGACAATTGTTATGCTTGATCAATCAAGGATAATCAATTTTCTCTACCAGCCCCTTTGTATACATGTGTTATTATTATACACACCCCTCCCCCCCCCACACCCCAAACAAACAATCTTTACTTCTTTATTTATTTACTCAGAATTGCACTGGTGGCTGTGGATCACTGTAAATGGCACTTAAATAGTAAGGAAAAACAATCTGTACATATTGGGTTTGTACATCAGCAATGCGCTTCTTTAGGTGTTGTACTGGGGAAGAGAATCCCATGCATTTTATCAACTAATATTCCTTCCTTCAGCTTCAATTGGATACAGGTTGTAACATATGGTGACAAAATTCAAACCTGCATGATTTCTCCAGCGCTTGTCGTAATAGAAAATCTTCCCGTCACTGTGTGTGTGTTTTTTCAGACCAGTGCAGATGGAGTGTTGGGGGAACTCAACATGCCCCATGACACGGCCAATCGCATGAGGTGAAGACGTTCAACAAATGGTTGCAGCATTGCTTCCTCGTGTACAGGTGCTAACGCCATGCATATGCTCAGCTCCTGCACAGCCTCACTATATCTCCTGCACAATCGACTTCCGACTCTTAGAATGAACAAACTGCACATCACTTTGTTTTCTATAGTTCATCAGGCAAGAGCACAACCAGATGAGATCTCTGCATGAAGAGACAGGATGCAAATTCTGTACCGGCTGTGGTAAAGTAGCAATCCATGTTCCTTACGTAGAACCCAGTTCCGAGGTTCTAGCAGAAGTAATCGCTCTGATGCCAATACGGACAATCTGGGTCAATTGCAGTAAGTCAGCAACATCCTCTTTGAGCGCGTTGAGAAACCATTTGCTTGCATAGAGATCTTGCAGTACAAAGTGCTGGAAAAGACAACATAGATATATTTTGCAAACATTGTCTTTTCCGGATCCTCTATATAGAATAAAGAATGGTCTTTCTACAGTATTGTGAATGAGAACTGTGGTTCATGCAGTGCCTAGAATCATAACTGTCTGTCCACGATCACAGAACTTATTGACAGCTTGGACTCTAGGCCTAATTCTCCCAGTTGCAAGGAAAGCAAGTTTCTCAATACCGTAGGTCTTGAGGACGTAGAAGAGCTCCAACTGGCAGGTTCATTTTGCCAGCATTACTGTCGTGCTGTCCAGCTCCTGGCAATTGCAAGGGTGCTGATATAGTGAGCCCTGGGCGTGCCCTTGATGCCCGCTTCCAGTAGACTGTCTGCAACATCAACAGGAATTTCCAATGTTAGCAAAAACTGAAAAAAAAAAAATGTGGCAATCCTCACCACAAATCAGACAATGCCTTGCAAATAAAATCGTTCTGTAACAAGACAACACACTCAGGAACCTACTTTCAAGTTTCTCAGGACAATGCCAAGGATGTCCCTTTTTGAAGCTGGCTCCAAAGATCTGAGCAAACCAATATCTGTTGTGGAACTGGTTGATACAGGCAGACTTTTGCTTTGTTCTGAGAGTGCTGATCTTTGAAGAAGGCTAATCTCATTATGTTCCAACATCCAGCTTTTGCCACCTTTACATGGCTCAAAAACCATCTGCAAATAAACAGTGCATAAGTTGCATAAATGCACAGTTTCAAGTTTCACATTGTCAATCTGCACACTAATATCATACAGAGCAAATAGGTCTTGATGGCTCATAGAAAGAAGAAAGAAGCAGAATTTCTCCAAATTTGCACTAAACAAATATAGTCCCTGTATCCTCATGCACAAGGATCCTTTTCTTATTGGAAAAATGAGACGATGCTGGTGACTGTAGGACATACCTGTGCACAGCCATCCAGAACAGGCCAGACCACAAATTCCTGCCCTACAGCCGCCCCATTGACTTCCAGACCCAACCTTTGACAGATTTCCATGTAGATTATGCTCAACATCACCCCTGCAATTCCCCCAGCCAGCTTGTTAGCAGAGCATTTCGTAATGACAAATCAAAGTGTTGCACATAATAACTACAGAATCACACAAAACAAAACCAGTGAGAGTAAGGGGGGTAGAGAGACACCAGTGCCAGATCCACGAATGAATATTTGGTCCAAATATGAGCTCTGAGGATTGCCAAATGGGTTTGATCGAATGAACCCTTTCTTCTTGAACAAAACTGTGTTGACTGCCTTCAAAATCTGCAGTGGTCGATTCCTGCCTTCATTGCACTTAAGGTGGACTTCTATCTCCTTTAGTAGATCATCAAAGCTCTCCATGCAACCACCAATGGTCATGGCTCCAAGAGGGAGAGCACCAGCATTTACAATCCCAGTCACCCTAGGACCTGCAGAAAATGAGTGGCCTTCATTTTGCAAAGCCAATATATCCCTCTCTTTATCAAGATCCACAAAAGCTTTGTCTTCTGCTGCTATGAGCAAGGCACCCTGTAGAAAAAGACAACAAAGTAGTACTCAAACCACATGACTTCACTTGATTACTGCATCATGTTGCATGATATGACCTTGTACAGAATTGAACAAATCCTGTTGTGGCATGCCTACAGACCACCTGTCCTCAATTCTTCAATTCTCTGCACATTAAGAAATTTCAATCCATATCTCTCTATGAACACTGTGGAATAGCTGTTATTCCATCTCATAACCTCCACTTAGGAAAGGGGAATAGATGCACATTATATGGATGCCCAGCCTGTGATGGGATCTTTACTCATAAGACTCTGCTTCACATGGCCTTGCTACAGAAGAGTCTTGACATGAAATAAGCACACACGAGCTTGGCATGTTGGGAAGGATAGAGGTGTTTAAGGAGCACCTTGGGAACAGAAATGGTTTCATCCTGCTTCCGAGAATGGACTTCCTCACAGAAGGCCTTTCTTGCCAGCTGCATCACCTGAAAATTGCATCAAGGCAAGTTTAAGTCCCCACAGCTCTCCATCCTGTGCAAGCAATTTGTCCGTCCACCCAAGTCTCCACAAGGAGGTATTAGAGCATAGGAGGTAAGATTGCATTCTAATCTTGTTAAGCTTTCACCCCCTTCAAACTGTGTATAAACATGTATGATGACCTCTTCATGGAATCACAAGGTAAGCAACTGATGTCATATGATCAAGCCTGAAACAAGTGAAGGGCGGAACCAGACACTACCGACCTCATTATCAACATGATTCTTGGCCAGACCATTGCTCACATAACTTTCTCCACAGCAAACAGTTGCTTGCCTTCTAGAGTATGACACACCCACTTTCTTTGCTTTCAAACATGGGATTCTGCTTTCAGTAGAGGGTGGCCTGCAGCAAGAAATGACAAGTACAACCGGTTCTCATCAACTCTTGATCTGTAAATAAACCCCTTCACCCATGACATACCAACAAAGATGCCAGTGATGGGTCAGGGATCTTCATATATTGCTGGCACACCTCAGATGCAAAGAAGAACAAATCATCCTTGCTAGCTGAAAAGAACACTGACAAAATCCTTGAACTGATGATCCTAATCCTGACAGCAGGATAGGAACAAGCTGGCTCATTGCCAACCAACCCACTGACTGGAACAACTCCTGAGACAAACAAACTATGCAGCAGATAGTTGCATCAAGAATAAATGTACATCACTTGGATGATGTGGGAGGAGGAACTTGTATACCATAGACTGAAAGACAGCAATGCTGGCCGAGCGCTTATCCTTGGCTGAAGAGACATGATAGCAGCAGGTGCCCAAGCTGCTGCTTCTGATGATGACAGGTTTCCAGAGAGACTCGCACTATTTATGGCCATCTTCTTGTTACAGTGCCTGTTTTTTATTATTCCAACTCCGTAGTCCCTCTGGACACAGACAAAACAATCTAACAATGAGCAAGTCTTGAATAAGATTGGCAAACCCACAACCAAGCATGATGGGTTTTCCAGCATATTGCGAAGTCTCTTCATTTTGCCCCTCTCTCTCCTCCCCACCCACCCACCACCACCTGGCTCTTGGAACCATTGATATCAATGAGGAGACAGAGACATCTGCACAACATCATCTGAAAAGCATAATGACAGAATCATTCCTTCAGAACATACCCACTTGTTTAAGGGTTGGCTTTTGTGTGTGACGTATGTGTCCTAACCTTTCAAGAATGACTTTTTAACAGTCCAGAATGCACATGACATTCTTTCTCATGCACCACATGATGAAAAAACTCACATCGTGTTTCAAGAGAAAGTTTTGCAATTGCACAGCAGAAGAGGGGGGGAAAAAAAAGCAAAATGAGGAAGAAGAAGCTAATCCTGTGCCCAGAAAGGATGGCAAGAGACAACAATTCTTTAGGAGGAGGAGGATGAGGATGCAGGGCGCTCAGGTACCTATTCAGATATGGATTTGGCCTGTTCTTCGGTTTTCAGATTCCATAGTGACTTGTCCTCAACAGTTGCACAGAGGGAAGACTTCCAGAGTAGCTTCATCATATCAAAAGAGAGAAGTCGTTAGAATATCAGCGGGTTCGGTGTGCAATAGACATTATAGCTATCTCTCTCTCTCTCACAGAGCTTATCAGAAAGAGTAGCCTTTTCTTCTACTGGTTTGTTCGTAAAACGTGCGCAATTCCGACGTTCGAAAACAATAATGCCGCTAAAGGGAAACAGATGCGGCAGGCAGGCATCAAAGCTTCAAACAACAAAGCTTCAAGCTATGTCACATCTCCATAAGCAAGTGCCAGCATGTTGCATCTCTCGGATACTCTCTCTCTCTCTCTCTCTCAGAGCTCATCAGATAGAGAAGCTTCTTCTTCTTCTACTGGTCTTTTCCTACGTTCGAAAACAACAATAATGCCGCCAAAGGGAAACAGATGCGGCAGCAGGCAGGCAGGCAGGCGTCAAAACAAACATCTCCTTAGAATTCACAAACTTGCAGCACCGAATTAGCGCAGATTTGTAGGTGCAAATCCAAGAAAAACAAAAGAAACGAAACAAAACAAGACAAAAAGAAACAAAAGCCTTCGTAGCAAGAAAGCTTTACCGGTGGCAACTTTTTCCAAGAACGAGAATGGCACAACCTCGACGCAGAATGGAATCCGTGCAACAGTAGTCTTTGTCTCTGTCTCTCACCACCACCACCACCCCTGGAAAGTGTTCACAATGTCATAATAGCATCATGCAGATGGAAATCTTGCTGCATCTTCTCCCGATCAACTCCGAAAAGAACATGAAGAGCGTCAAGAAGATAAACGAAACAACAGCAGCTACAAAGAAGAAAAAAATCCTCGCTCCGGGGGGGAAAAAAAAAAGGTTTCTCAATCAATGAGAAGAGAAAAGAAAAAGACAAAACAAACACTCCTCAATGCAAATTACAGAAACCGAGAGAGAGAGATTTAAGTCAAGGAAACGGAGTTGAGATCGGAAGCTCGAGGAGATTGTGAGAGAGGCATGGACGAAAAGCTACAGAAGGAAATGGCACACAATCAATAGGCTAATAATATTACGCCGGAAGACGAGTTTCAACGAGGGAATTTTTTTTGTCTTTTTGTTTCTTTCTGTGAATCTCGAGGGAGTTGGAGGAGGCCACAAAATCGTTGCAGGAGACGAGGGCTTTTGTAGATGCGTCCAAGAGCTCGCCTCGAGGAGGCGATGCGTGCAAGTGAGCGACCGAGCGACCGAGGCGATGGTGGCCATGGCGTTGCAACAAGACCTGCTACGCGCACAACAACAGCCGGGGGCCACCAGCAACCCCCCTGCCCGGCGCATCCAATCGAACGTCCAGTGGAACTTTACGTTCCCAATACTAGGGAACAGTAGACATGGGCGACCTACAATGAGCTTTTAGGACTCTGAGAACTTTGAGAACAAATGGGTCAGCCACAAAACAACCTTGGGAACATACGGGTAAGCCATAAAGAGAATTTTAGTTCCCAATAATAGAAACTGCAAAACACTAAACAATGCTTTTACGGACTTTGAGAACTTTGAGAACAAATGGGTAAGCCATGAAGAACATTGGGAACAAATGGATAAGCAATAAAGAACCTTGGGAACGAATGGGTGAGCCATAATAACGAGAACTTAGTCCAGTGGAACTTTAGGTTCCCAGTAATAGGGAACGGTAATATACACTGGGCTAGCTACAATGAATTGTTTGAATTCTGGGAACTTTCAGAACAAAAGGGGTAAGCCATAAAAGAGAACTTAGTCCATTGGAACTTTAGGTTCCCAATAATAGGGAATTGGTCACCACTAAACACTGCTGCTGAGAACCATGGGAACAAATGGGTCGGCCATAAAGAACCATGGGAACAAATGGGTGAGCCATAAAAATAAAGAGAACTTAAGTCCAGTGGAACTTTAGGTTCCCAATTATAGCAACGGTAATTAACACTGGCTGGCGAGTATGAGCTCTTTGAACTCTTGGAACAAATGGGCAAGGCATAATAAAGAGAACTTATTAATTAATCCAGTGGAACTTTGGTTCCCAGTAATGGGAACGGAAATAAACACTGGCTACCTCCAATGAGTAGTCGTTGTTAGGACTCTGGGTTCTTTGGGAACAAACAGGTAAGTAATAAGAGAACCTTGGGAACAAATGGGGTAAGCCGTAACGAGAACTTAGGGAACAAAACGTGCCGCTCCCCTAATTTAGGTGCGCAGTTCAAAATTTCCAAAATAGACAAAGCGTCTGACCGTCTGAACGGTCGGTCGGTCGGTCGGTAGGCAGGTAGGTAGGAAGCTAGGCGAGACATTGGTAGAACGCACGGGCAGTTTAACCCAGAGTTCGAACCCCTCTGGGTACACACCTACTTACCTAGGTAACAATATCCTGGAACATTCCCGTTTGGCAAAGTAACTTTTTACTGTACCATTTCCGCACTCGTGGCAGTGGGTTAAAAAGTTAAACCTTGTGAAGCCGCCTGCATGTGCGTTTTTCTTTCTTACCTAAAGGGAAATAAAATAAAATAAAATAAAATAATTAATTTCTTCAAAAAGTGGTCCTTAAATTGCACTGTTTAGTTTATAAAAACCCATTCAAAATTACAAATACAATTTCCTATTTTATTTTATTTTAAATGCAGAAATGAATTGGAGGGTTTTGAAATGAACTTGAAATTAAGGAAACTCTGAGGGGGCCAAAGAATTTTAAATAAAATTATATCTCATATAAATATATAGTGCCCTAATTTAGGAACAAGGCTCCCCCATAAGTGCCCACATTAGTGGTCACTAGGGACCATCATTCGACCGGTTTTGTGTAAGCAAAAACTAAAGTAATCATATTTGAATTAGGCTCCAAGTAAGTTACTCCATTGGCTTGCAAAGTTGGTTTTTTTGGAACATTTCTTTTATTGCAATAAAAAATATAAATAAAATTGAAAACCTTCATTTCAAACCTAAATCCACAAAAATTCAGTTGGACAAAATTTATGTATCAAGGATTGTTGGTGAAAATTATATATTCATTTGGAATTTTATATATTCTAAATTTGTATAATTCTTGTAGTTGACAACTTCTCAATACTTGTGCATCTTCATAGGTACTAGTTATTAAATAATTTTTTTGAAGTTCCAAAAACTAATTCCATCTAATTTACTTGGATGAATGTGTCACCCTTCCATCCCTTGCCACATATCTCTTAAAAAATGTATCATTAATTTGGAGTAATTCATACTTAGAAAATGAACAAATGTCACAACAAAATGGATTTAGTTCTAAGGAGAGTTCTCCATGACACAAACTTACAAACTATTCAAGATTGGTGTGGCTACCTTTGTATGAAGATTATTTTGTGTAGTGGAAGGCTTTAACTTCACATCTATGACCAATTTTATTTTTATTTTCAATATAAACTAGTGAATCTATTAATTTAATTGTGTGAAATTTTATTACAATTTTTAAAATTGGATTAATCTTCTTCTATACATCTCAATTATGTACTTGTCAATTGGGAGAATGAAAATTCTTCACTAAATTTGAGAACAAGCTCAAGGATGTAATTTTGGCACCATTGATAGAGAGATGAAGAGGAGATGAAACTTTTTTCATAAAGAACAACAATTCTTTTGGCACATGGGACATCCATCCCTCCAAATCCATGTAGACAATTTGGAAGAGAAAGGAAGAATGTTCATCATTTGAGCAAATTTATTTCCAAGAGTTCTTTTGAGCCACACTTGGTACACAAAATTAACCCTCCATTCATAGTAGCAAAGAATGCAAAAAATAGATTTTTTTTAAAAACACACAATTTAGGCACAATGGGAAATCATGAAAGCTTCCATATAGGTACTTCTTGGCTTGCTAAGTCTTCCTTTTCTATCAGCCTTACATAATTTCTCTTGATAGGTTTTAGGGTTGGTTGGAGCTTTAAGGTCAAGTGTGTGCCAAGATAAGGCCTTGATTGATATACTTGGGGGAATTCAACAATACAAGGTGTGGACTTGGTTTAAGGGTTTCACCTAATGAGTTGGAGTAAAACCTGATCTTTTTGCACAAAAATCAAAATTGCATTCGCATATGTATGCAATAGCCTTAGAATATCTCATTTCCAAAGTTGTATTTGAATAACAAAAGCTCCAAATGGTTGAACCGTTCAAGAATGAAGAGTTTTTTACATTCAAAGATCAAGTGTCAAATATGAAGTTCAATCACCAACATCATCATCATTTTATCGATGGGTGGAAACCTTCAAACTTGAAGTCATACAAAACTATGTCAATTTTTTAATAAAAAATACTTCACTTTCAATTGCAAGATATAGGAGCTTTGAAATTTTGGAAAAATGCCAAACCAAAGCTTTTCTCTTACCCGAGTAGAGATATTGGGGTCGAAACATCTTGAATCCTTTGACAAAAAGGACCAAGCATCCAAAAGGATTTGGTTGAGGCATTGTTGGTCCACTCAAAAGACTCATTTCCAAATTGCAATAGCAATGAATTTTGTGTGCCAAAATACACACTTTCTAAGTTTCCAAATTATAATAGCCATGACTTTTGTGTGCAAAAATACTCATTTTCGGAGTGGTTGGATAAGTGTCGGCCACATTCCTTTATGGCCTAAGGAGGGCCCGAACTCTATTATGGAATTTTTTAATAATCTTTTGAAATAGGAGGAGAGGCAGAACATAGGACACGATCCACCATACTTCATAGAGGGGACCACCCCCAAACCCTAAATTTAAGGAAGTTCAAATGCAATTACTATTCTTCAACACAATTGTAGAATTGTGATAGTTTTTTTTAAGGAAAAAAGAAGAAGAAGGTGAGACATTATATTATATTAAAAAATTGCACATATAATCCACTATAAAACCAAGGGGTTCCACACAATACACCACATGGTGTCACAACCCTTCATTGATGTAATTTTATGCCATTTTATTGAAATCAATACACCAAAAATACACCACAAAAGGTGGAAAAAGTACATATGAAATTTAAAAAAAGGCAAAAAGGGTAATCTAAGTTCCAACTATTTTTTAAAAGGTAATATTAAATAAATAAATAAAGGAAAAACCCTCCGTAAGGGAACAAGAGAAGAAAAAAAGAAAGGACCGAATTATTACATTTGGAAAACACTTTAGTCATTCCCATTTGATTGATCATGATGACAAATATCACATGGTGCATGTGAAGTCTCTTCCCCAAAAATGCAAGGCCAATACATCATCCTTACAAGTTCATACATCATTCAATTGCAAAATTTACCCTTAGCAAACTCATCCACTTGGGGGGTGGGACATAGTTAAAGTTTTTATAATGTCTAGGATTTAGGATGTAGGTTTCTAGGGTTTAGAATTGAAGTTTAAGGTCTAGGGTCCAAGGGTTTAGGATAAAGTTCATCCTTTGAAAAGTATTATGAATTATTTAATAGTTCAAATTCAGTTACAAATCATATTATTAGGATAGGTGTTTGTTTTGCTTTGTTTTGTGACCATGTCTTAACCCTCACAAATTGTGAAGTTGCTCATTGCATTTTTGGCATTGTCAAAAAGCCTTTGACAAAATGATGTGCACTTTTTGTTGTTTCACAATTTTCAGACCAGAGCAAACATTACAAAATTTTGATTGATTTTTTCCCCCAAATTTTTAATTAACATATTTCAAATGATTTTTTTTTTTCACAATTGGGCTTTTTTGAAGAATTGTATTTTTTAAAGCTTTGAAATGGATTTTTGGAAAGATGTATCCCTAAGAGCCATGAAGAGGCTTGTTTTAAAATCCATTTATATCTACATATTAATATACATGATTCTTTGTTAATAATTCATATATAAAGACTGAAATTAAGCCCACATCAACCAAAAAAAGTATTGGGATGGGCAAACTTACAAGAGTTTTAACATACTTGGGCCTCCAGAATAAGGGCACAAATTCTTATGTACTATACGGAACTGGCATGCAACTATCCATTCTGTTCAATAAGATGCATGTGACGATTCCGGTAGGGCAAGACCAGAAGCATACCTAGAATAATGGGGCAGCCACACAACATTCCATAATTTAACATCTTGTGGTGAATGATCAAGATGCACCATGAAAATGCCTATAGGAATGACATGGGGACATGGGAATGTGAAATAGAATGACTTTGGGGCAACATGAGCACACACATAAAACCCCACCCAAACCAAAACTTCAAACACCGACCTCACCAAAACCAGGAGATACCCGTAGTGCTAGTTCTAAAGAAGAAGGTATTGTAAAAAGTTCCCTGAAAATCATTTAATTCATTCGATCGCATGGATAAATGATGCTAGCAACTTGCAAGATGCTCACGAGCTTTGCTTCTAAAGCAACATTCACATAAAGCTTCATGAGGTTTTCTCAATCTTATTGGGTCATTCAAGACCTAAGCACGGGTGACTACAAAAAAGGAGTGTGGGACATACTTAAAGTTTAAGGTTTAGGGTTCTAGGACATATCCCCCCCTATTGGGTCATCCAAGACCTAAGAACAGCCGACTATAAAAAGGGAGTGGGACATAGTTAAAGTTTAGGGTTTAGGGTTCTAGGACACATTTTCCGCCTATTGGGTCATTCAAGACCTAAGAACAGCCGACAACAAAAAGGGAGTGGGAGATAGTTAAATTTTAGGGTTTGGGGTTTAGGGTTCCCTAAACCCTAAACCCTACCCCCCCCCAAGGAAAGGAATTCAAGAAGGGATATAGGGTTGGCACTCAAACGCGTGAAGCCCACTTGCATGGATTTCTCGCTCAAATTGCCTTTTGGAAGAAGTTTCTTTGTTGGGGGGTCTTCTAGGGCCACAGTGAACCAGCATCCACCAGCGCACCACGAAGGATGAACGGTAAGTGCTCAGGAAACAGTTTTCTGTTGGGTTCCAGTTCCCTAACTAACCATGGTGGTTAGCTCGGTTACTTTGTTTTTTACCACACCTATTAACAACCCCCAAGCAAGCAGGTTGTTAGTAGATAGGTAATAAAAACAGCCCTTTACCTATGTATAATCCATCTACTTAGCTAGAAGTTGCCTATTTTTCCTACCTATGTTCCAAAGGTTTCATCAAATTGTTTAAAAATTACTTGGGATTGAAACCATGGGTTCTACGACGGAACCCAAACAAAACGAATTAAGTAACTTGAATGGTTAGTTGTACAAGGGGAGGAGGTTGTATCAAATTTTCAAAGTAACCAGAATCTGGACCAGAGGTTCACTTCAAAAGTTAGAACTAAACCCACTTGAAATGTTCAAAAAAGCGTAGGGTTAAGGCACGAGGACAAGGGCATTATGAAATGAAGGGCCAAGGGTGAGGCGGTGATTGAACACCATCTTGCTTTTGGTAATGACCTTGTTTAAGTGCAGCCCTTACCCAACATAAGGATCGTGCCACAAAATTTAGATGGATGAGATGATTTACTTCAAATGGAAGATGATCCCTCCAAAAACAAAAAAAAGCCCTAAAAAAGCTGAAGATTCACAAACAAAACCCCGAATAATTTATTTTAGAGAGCTTCCCTAGCCTCACACTTGTATCCAAATTTCTTGAATAAATTCCTCACACTTCTTACTCCAAGGAGCTTTGTGAGATGGCAATTTGGGTGTAGGTGGGTAGGGCTAGCTTGGTGTTCCAAAAAGTGAAGAAAAAGAACAAGCTTTTCAGGCTACCAAGGCCCTCTTTTTCTTCAACCAACAACATACCTACCTACCAATTAAGGAAATGTTAGGGTGTGGTTGTGAGGGCAACCAAGTGTCATACTTGCTTGGCTCACCACCAGCATGTGAAGAAGGAAAAGGCTTGTGATTTCCTTTACACATGTGTGGGTATCATAGGCCTGGATTTTGATTATTTAATGGAAAAAACCTTATTGGGTCACTAGCTAGTGTAGAAGGTTTAAATGAATCCAGTTTTTTCTTTTTAAAAAAAAATTCTGGGACAAAGCAAGTAGGTACCAACAAGGGTTTCTTTTTTTGTTATCTTCAATTATATGGTTTTCTAAACTTTCAATTCATATGATTAATTATTAAAATGAAATTTGTTTGATAAAAATAAAAATAATTAGCTTCAATTCCCTTAAATCTATTAAAATGAGATTCTTGAAAAGTTGATTTGAAAGATTATGCAAGAATTGATTAAAATAAACTATGTTAAATTTAAAATAATATAAAAATATTTTTTGAGATGTAAATTTTTAAAATTAATTTGATGTTATTTAAAAAACTTGAATAAGGTTTTGATGAAGATTTAATTTTTAAAACATCACAATGAAATTAAATTTTAATTGGTTAATTAGTTTATATTGTTGTTGCCTTTTATGTTATAAAAATTTATTATTGCCTTAAGATATAAGACATGCATGTATGATTTTAGCTTTTGTCAAGCATGTATAGGGCCAACGCAACTAGTTAAATTATTTTAGATTTAGAGAATTGTCACTTGTGGTTATTTGAAAAAAAACCAAATCAAAAGAACTATGTGTTGTGTGGTCATATCAAAAACCTAATAAGCCCATGGTTTTCATGAAAGAACTGACGACGATGAACTAGTGGTTTTATGGCCAGTTATTTGAATTTTTTTGCAAAATTTTGAGAACCATGGTTATATACCTCAACCAGGTTTTTCAATTCTTTTGAGTAGTGCCATGGTTATGAATCCTAAAACCCACCCTCATAACCACAACTCCGTTCCCATTTTTAATAACCACCAAAAACTCATATAACTCCATAAGCACACACCCCCCTAATAATGTCTTTTTCATGATTAACTAGTCGACTTAACAAACCCACTAAGCTCTAGCTAGATTAGAAATTATAAGTAACATCTTAGCCTAATGCAGAATTGATTCCACATCCACTAGCAATGGGGTTACCAACCATTTCAGCTATTGGTTCGATATTAACTAGAGTTATAATAAACAAGATAATGGAAGAGCCATCACTTTTAAAGACATATGCCTAAAAACCAAAGAAACATGGTGTATTGCATGTTTTGGATTTGAACATCATGTAGAGACCATATGGACATTCTTGTGAACAAATTAGTGAAATTTAAAAGGCTTATTTGCAATTTATGTGCACCATGGAACATGATTAGGGTTGAATTGTTCACGTCTCAAAAGTGACACTTATATCTCCAATATTTACAAAAAGGTGTTGGATATGGCTATGTCATCATCATTTCAAAACATGTTATAGGGTTTCCTAAACAACCCTAAACCCTAAACTTCACCAATTAATTTACCCTTCAACCCATCCATCTTCCTACATGGTGACTTATGAATCCCAACCAAGTGGGCATTGGGTTGATGCTCAAGTATCTAGATCAATAAAATCTCAAGTTCCAAGCATTCTTTTTTGCCATAGATGTGCTACTTCCTTGTCAAGTAGAAAGCCTAAACACAAAGAAAAGACCATGGTGCTATTGCATAGTGTAGTAATATCTTGGCAAGCTTCGACACTAACTATATTATTTTCAGAAATGTTGAAATTTTCAAAAATATAATATTTTTCAAATCAACAGAATTTTGTGAAGTAAATTAGAGAATCTTACAGAATATTCCGAAATATTTTGTTTTCGCCATAAAATCGTCGAAGTTAATTAATTATTCGATAGACATGTGTTGAAGCTGCCCTTGTATTAAACAATATTTGAAATCGGACATCTATTCTATAACATATAACAAATGAGCAAGAAGGAAGGGTTGTTGACTATTGATTGGACCATGGACACATTGTTGGAGCTCCAAAATGGTGCAAGAGTATATTCACAGAAAAGCAAGATATGGTCCCAAAAGTCGTATCATGGGCTCCAAATGTGCTATAGAAATATGTGGCCCCTCCAACATGTTTTGCACCATTAGGTAGTGGGTGTTCAAACCTTTGCTTATCTTAACAAGGGGTGTATCGCATTGAGGACTTGCCATTTACATCTTTTAAAAAGAGTAACTTAAGGCAAAAGAAGAATTATGGAAACTCAAATATTTCACCATACAAAAATATAATCTTCCAAAAATCCTCTAAAAGAAACCAAAATCCTTCAAGATATTATAACTCTATAACTAAATGGAGGATATAATCTCCTCTCATTGTTTCCTTTCAAAGACATAAGACAAGGGTTGAAACCAATAAATGATTTAACTAGAATTGGGGAGGCAAAAAGAAACTACATTCTACCTCAGCACATTCAACACTTCGGCGTAGGATTTTAAAGATTCCATGTCAGGAAATAAAATGTTCTAAAACATTCTCTAGTTGAATCTCAAATTTCTGTTTGTTTGAAACACAATTTTTTTTGGGTGATATAATTAGTGTCAAGGCTGCCAAGGTACTGCAGTATTTGTACACAACAGAGCTTGGCGAACTTGCTCCTGTTAAGAGTGAAAGAATCCCAACACCATCCTGACATTCGTGGACTTTGAAGGTCCGAAATAAGCAAATCTGTAAACATTTTGGTGCATGTTCTAAGGAGTAGCAGTGTTTCAAACCTCAGGCACAGTGGAAGAAATTTTAGTGCAAGGGATGTCAGTATGGAGATTTCATGGTGACCAACTTCCAAAACTGATTTGACAAGAAAACGATCTCAATTCTGAACACATATGATACAAAATATGAAGTTAGCGAGATGTTCAATTTAAAAAGAACGCATATGATACAAAACATGAATTTGGCAAGATGTTCAGCGTCGGATAAGACGGCTTCTTTCCCGTTTCCGGAAACGCTCCAACATAATTTCATCTGTAGCAGCTTGCCTCCTGTTGCCCATGTCCCGCACACCCTCACCTGAAGGGTTTGCTGCCCCTCGCCCTGCCCCATGGCCATCCTTCTTGTCCTTGTAAAGCTCCGGATGCTCTGATCAAACACCACCAGCCAAAAGAACACACACATGAGCTCCAAACTACACCTGTGCCACCTACTAGTTATGAGTACATCCATCCACCTATCAAATCTATGTACAAAACTACCATTCAGTTGTTGGAACCATGCAAAAGTCATCAACTATCCTGAAACCACCACCCATCAGACCTGGTCACCAGATTGCTCATGCCTGAACATGATCAACCCAATGGCATAAGATTTCAGATGACCTCTAAATCAGCAAAAGATATATCGCTCACCACACACATCATCCTGCAGAAGATCTCACATCGGATTCTGAGTCAGACCAACATACCTCCACGGAGTTTTTCAGCATACTCCCGTCCTCGTTGGAAGTAGTCAGCACTGTAGCTGGATGGAATACTACTTGATTGTGACCGACCTCGCCCAACAAAAGGCCGCTTGTCTTGCAGCTGCTTCTTTGCGGCCTCTGTTTCTTCAATATTCTTAAGCTTATACCTGCATGTTCAAAACCAGACAGCATTGAGATCAAAGAATACAACTGATGACAATGTATGCAGACTCCTTTGAGGACGCACTCCAGCACACTGATAAGTTACAAAACAGCCACATCTAATTCAGTGTATGAACAGTGTATTCAGTGTATGAATATTTCAACAATAAACTTACTCAATAGGTAGCTGGACTTCGGCAATGCCAGTTGTCCACTGCGTGGAGCTTTCCTCAGCATTTCTTCTCCTCACCTACAAGAAGCATAATACAAAGGATCATGTGCTGAGCAAAAACCAATTGACAGAATACATCAGAGGAGGGGAAACAATAAGCCACTTATTAGTTCACAAGTCGCCTCTCTAGAAAGTCTATACTGATGAAGCAACTGTAAATGAATGATCAAAAAATTCAAGAGGGTAGCAGTCAGTCATACCTTCAGATGCTCTGGAATGATGTACAAGTCATCTTCTGCAGGCTTAATTTCCTCTGATGTCATGCCCAACTCCTGACCTCTCTTCTTTGCTAACTCCTGTTCTATGTACTTCAACCTGTCACAAATCATTTGACATGTTTTGAAACATGAAGTATGGCATTAGACAAACATGAATTGTTTAGTCAAAGGCTTCAGTTTGGTTTAAAAACAATTAGACTACCCCCTGACATCATGAATAGCTGCCATGACTACTACCCCCTGACTTCTTCAACTCCTGATGACAGAGGGTGTCAATAAGTATATAATAATCTGCCCAAAATTTTGAGCAAACCATCATATGCAGAATCTGCATCCAAAGTTTCTGTCACATTTCCAGAATCAATTGGGAAGACTACTTACTCAGTCACAATATTGGCTATCTCTGTAAAGACATACATAGATATCTCAACTTGGAAATCTGCAGATGAACCAAACATTGGAACCATCTAAACTGTACAAATGCAATTGCAATCTCAATCTCACATCCAGAGCTGAGAAAGGCAACATATGAGCAGAAACAGCAAATTTCATGAATTCTGCTTCCTCCATAGCATATCTTCAGTTTGGTTAGCACAAGAGAAATGAAGTTCTCTACTCTTGAAGTTTGATACATGTGCAAAGACAATTGTGAAAGAGAAAACGCACACGGGATGTTCGAGTCTGAAGAAATTAGGGCCTCAAAGGACAATGTGAAAGAGAATACGCATGGGAGGTTAGAGTCAAGAAATTAGGGTTCAAAGGACAATGTGAAAGAGAATATGCATGGCAGGTTAGAGTCAAGAAATTAGGGTCAAAAGTACATTTTAGGGGCTTCAACACTGACTGCAGTCTCTTGAGCCAAAAGTATGTTGCAGGAGAAGCTCTTTTCCTTACATGTTAGGGTCTTCAACAGTCACTGCCGTTTCTTGAGCAAAAGTGTCTTGCAGGACAAGCTCCTCCTTTTCTCCTTCCCCCTCTCCCTTGTCTGCAACTTTAGGAGCTTGACCTAAAGGTTGCGCCAGCTGATTGGCCACCATGCGCACCCGCCTTTCCCTCTGCTTCTGCAAAAATTTCACTTCTTCCATCGTCGATCTGATGAAAGGAGATTGTTCACCGCCACCCCCAAAATCACAAACCCTAAATTTTTTTTTAAAAAACAAAGGATGCATCCAGCCTTTTGCGATTTTAACACCGCGACACTCAAAATCAAAAGGGGAAAAACGAAGCCAAACCTAGAAGCAAAAAACTTAAGAGCTTTCCTCCACCCATCCATCCACCCACCTACCACAACTCCGTTTCTTCCAGAAAAAAAACCCCATATGATTCGATATTCTCTCTCACCTGAGCTCTTCTTCATCTTCAGCTCCGGAATTCCCAGGACTCTCGCTCCTTGTGCGCTTCCGAAAGCACTTTCTGTTGGCACCCATTGTCGAAACCCGCGATCTCTTGCGATTCCCACCGATCCAGATCCGACTTGCAACAACGTAAACAATGGTCTTCCGTAGAGAAACAGAACAGGAAGAATAAGCGGAGTGGAATTAGGGCATAGATCCTTCTTGGACAGAAAGCAGGTGACCAAATTTTAGGGCTTGGGGTATTTGTGATAATCCCTTAGGATTTAGGGTTTAAGGATTCATATTGAATTTTAGGTTCTTGGGACATTCCTTTGTTGGCTCGGCTCGGTTGGGCATAGATTTGTTGGCACTGCCTACCAACGCAAGGCAGGGATATTGTGTGGAATACCAAGCGTGAGGGATTGTTTGTGAGAGACAAAGTCTTCAACAGCGCTAGAAGTGTTGTGCTTGGACAGGAGCACAGACGGACTAAGCTTCTTCTTCTGTGCAAAAGTGGAATGGGTCGCAACGCCATTGGGTTCTCCAACTACCACATTGTGGATGCCTGCACGCGGCAATGGCGGAGGAAGAACAGGTTTGTTGGCATTCTGGCTAATTGTTGAATGAGATACACCTGTTGTTCCCATCTTCGCGGGGTCATTGCTCAAGGAGTTCTTGGACGGAACCGCTGCGCGCTTTAAGCAATTGGGTGTCGTAGGCGATGAGACACTGTTTGACGGCCTGCCAGAGGCTTTCTACGAGAGCTTGGGCGCTGCCCATTCCTAAGCGTGGGTACTGTCATGTCCACTGATTTGTTGAGGGACGGCCGTGTACACAAAGAAGCACGCTGAGGATTCTCACTTGCAGCAGCTGAAGTTGAAACAAAAGAGAACAAAGCTCCACGAGATTGGTTGGTAGTGGGTATAGAAGAAGGAATGGGAGTCACGGATGTGCGTGTTGATGAGCCCGACAAGCTCCAAAGCAAGATCATTTTTCCTGCTTTGTTTCTCGATTGCATTCGTACTATTCTTAGAAACCAACTTCGGAGCATCACGAGCATCACCGCTTACTTCCAGCAGGCACCGAGCTGCAACTTTGGCAGAAGATAACCTCAGAAAAATTTGCAAGGAAGGAGGAGGAGTCCAAAAGGTTGTTGATCGAGAACTACTACTACCATTGCTCCTCTTCTTCATCAACGAAGAAGACGATGCAGACACCCCTTTGGATCCCGTACCACTTGCTGCAGCAGTAGACTCTTCTCGCTTGCTCTATGGATCTTCATTCCCATACTTTCTTCAGGGAGAGACGATGCAGCAGATAAAAGAGCCTCAAGTTCCACGTCCGTTACCAACCGCTGATTGTTCAAATCCTCTTCCTCCTCTTCAAATGCTCCACCACCCTCTCCTCCATTCTCCATCACAAGCTCCTCCCCAACAAAACTGTCACTAAATGCCTGTGACATGATCATTGTGGCTTGTGACAGCAACAACTACGATGGGTATGAATCCATCCATCGTCAGACATCATTGGAGCAACTGTTGTTTCTTGCTGCAATGAAATCATGCCTAATAAATGTGAGAAAACCTTGTTGGACATGATGGTGAACATGTGTGTTAGTATACCGGTTACTTAGATGTTATGTTTGTACAGTTAGATAGGAATTTGTAAGGAAGCTTCAAAAATTGACTCAGTACATGTAGTGATGAATTTTGGCACAAACACACCTTAATGATGAAGGTGATTAGGTACTTCTATTTAATGGTGGCCAGAAAGCTCTAACTTTTGTAAGGACATCCCCAATGTATGTCCATTACATCTCGTTGCTGCAGTGAAGATGATAGATGTTGGTTAACTTGCTTGTCGGATAGCACATTGTTGCATGCCTCCAGTGAGCTATTTTATGAAGTTGTGTCAGTGACAGACAGGCTGTGAAGTGGAACTCTTCCTAGAACAGTGCATGCACATTTGGAGAGTTTCATGTTTGGCATTCCTTTTTAGCACATGAGAAGGATGATGGAAAAAGGAGGTTCTTAGAGAAGCTTGATAGGATCAAAGAGCCCAGGTGTTAGCCTCTCCAAGCCCAATCGTATGCATAGTGACACAATCAATGGCCATGGGCAACTATTGCCAAGCTATGTGAAGAAGACAAATTTCTTTCACTCCCTCCTGTGGCTTTAGTTGGAAGGATTTCTCCAAAGTTTCCAAGGTGCATGGATGGAAATGCATTATGGGTCGGAAGAACCTCAACAAATGTATGTTTGTGTGACATAATTACTACCCATGGTCTGAACTCTTGATGATGATCTAAAGATGTAGTTTCTTCTGGTTTGAAACAACTGGGTGTTGTCATGCAGTGGGATTGCACAAAATACTTTCACTGCTGGAATCTGAAGATATTAATATTTGCATGCATCCTGTGGAGGTGTTGGCCAATCTAGATCTTGTAGCTGAAGGTTGTTATAAACACTATCTTTTTCTGATCCATGCCTGTTAGAACAGAGTTTATGGCCTAATTCCCACCAATGTTGTAAGAATGTCCACCTATTTTGCTACGCCTTTAGCCAATGCCAAGATTCAAGAGAGTGAGGGGGTCCAGACTGCAGTAACAGTTTTTTAATTTGTTGATGGTAAATGATTGTGATGACAGAGGTGTAGATTGCCTATTTTTCTTACCCAAAATTGAACACTATTTTTTAGAATTGCAAGGAGTTATTCATGTACTTCTGATGTTTATAGTGATGGTATTGGAATGTTAACAGAAGCAAATCAGGAGAAGGTTGTTGAGGCAAGGGGCTTGGGCTCTCTTCTAAATCTCTTGCAAAGTTCTGAAGATGAAATCATCAGACAAGTGGCTACTGGCGCTGTAGCGAACTTGGCCACGAATTGTAAGGTTCCTCTGTTTGCTTATGAAGATTAAAGTCATAGTCCTTGTGCATATATCAAAATTTCAAGCTGGTGAAGATGGATCAGATTGGTTAGTGATTGGAGCTCTGATCTTGGGTTTTTGATACATTAGAAAAAAACCAATAGCTAATAATGGCACAAGGAAGAATTGCTCTGTTGGCACGAACTGATGACGTAGAGACCCACAGACTCTACAAATGGTGGCTGGAACCATTACCAATTTATGTAGAAATGGTAATTGTGTATCTCTGAGCAAGAGATCTTTTTACCCCTTTCTCTTTTTTCTTTTTTTTGTCCCTTTTTCAGTTTCTCCAAGAGGCATTGGTGAGCTAGTTTGAATGTGTAGGACTTTTGAGTTGTGATTAGGTTAAAGCTCATTCATTCTTCAATACCTTCTAAAGATGAATCACAATATGTGTGGGTCAGACAAGCTGCAAATAAATTTAAAAGAGGAACATGGTACGCGTGCATTGCTTGGCATGGTTTGTTCCCACCATCATCATGTGCTTGCCCAAGTTGCCTGAGGTATTGCAAACTTTGCAAAGTGTGAATCTCAAGGAGCTGCTCAAGGTAGGTTTCCTGTGATCACCTTGGTTTCCTATGCATGTGCAGAAAGTATTTAGGAAGGTATGCATTTTTAACAACTTATCATGTAGTTACTTGTGGGATGCAAAACCTGCAAGTTGATTAACTGATGGATCATTGGGGAATGTATTTGGATATCGGGTTGCAGGGTATAAACTGGGAGGTCGCTTCTTATTGAGGTGGTGTTTTGCTGTGGATTGTGGCCAATGCAAGCAATGATGCATCACCTATGTGGCACCGCATTGAGCTAGCCCTTTGCCATTTGGCACAGCATGGTGACTACCTACTTGTCTTTCAACCTATTGATCTTGAAATATTCATCTTGTACATGTTTGCATGATAGTCTTAGCAAATTAGGGTACATAATTCAGTTCAGTTATGTAAAAGGTCTTCTGTAGTGCTCTGACATCCAATATTAACTTTAGACCATCGTTGGATGTGTGCTGTGTCCTGCAGAGGTGAATGCAAAAGATTAGTGGCAGGAGGGGCTCTCTGGGAACTGGTCTGTATCTCATGGGAATGCTCACAAGAGGATATCCGCTACCTTGCCCAGTGCACACTGAACACCAGTGGGACCTTTCAATCCAAGTTGAAATGATTGCATTTGGTCTATTGAGTAATTATCCTCCCCCAAAATTCACAAAGGCCCAAGAGTCTCGGTCTCCTCAGCCTACATTGCTTGTTGGCAACATTTTGTTTGTGCGTTATTTCTGCTTTTGCCTGTGTTGTTGTGTAGCTGAAACTTCGAGTCTTTTTCGTTGTATATTTGGTGTAAGAAAAGCTCTTTCCTTCAGAAGCTTGTTGCAGCTTGAATGAGGATACTGTTGACTTTTTTGATTAGCAATGTCTCTGGAGTGCTAGCCAACATCACGTCTGAGTCTTCCCATTGCTTCCGGAAAGGCAACAGAAACTCAGGACGCAGATTGCGTATAATGGTTTGCCCAAGTTTTTGGGAAGATTATTATATGCTTATCTACACCCACTGTTGGGAGCTGATGAACTCAGTGGGTAGTCATGGCAGCTCGTCACTGCCGTTTGTGATGAAGGTGA
>Ga0116231_10003157_pt1 | contig 34426 bp, 23 predicted proteins | sample S1TSphgellanicum_2_FD_89695 | JGI IMG/M metagenome (GOLD analysis project Ga0116231, IMG submission 89695) | Host-associated microbial communities from peat moss isolated from Minnesota, USA - S1T2_Fd - Sphagnum magellanicum MG | ecosystem: Host-associated > Plants > Peat moss > Unclassified...
AATACCCAACCTTGTTAGAGGGTGCCACTATTTCTAAAAAATTTTTTTAATGAAAAAATTTCAAGTAAAGGCCCCCCCAAAAAAAAAAAAAAAAAGCTGAAAAGTGGTTGAATTTGGTTCACCTTGACATTTAATGGTTAAACCTTCCCATTTTATGATGGGTTTAGGGTTTAAGATCCATTAGGCAGCAATGTGATGCTGGTTGTCTGAAGTCCACAATAAACCAAGAGGGAAGGCTAAAATGACCTGGTTTCTTCACATCCCAAGAATTAGAAAGGAGAACCCAAATCTCAATATTTACAAAGTCCATGGGATTACAAAATTTGGTAGCAAAAAGAGAGTTAAATTTGAACATCCTCCTGCCATAGTCAACTTGACCTCCCAATCCATCCAACTGTCTATCATCTGTCCATCCATCCATCCATCCATCTCTCTCTCTCTCTCTCTCTCCCTCTCTCTCTGTCTGGCTGGCTGGCCATTCAAAGGGGGAAAGAAAAGAAAAGAAAAGAAAAGTACAGAGTGATTGCCTGACTGACTACCAGAACTCTGTTTTTCCAGCATCTTTGATTAAAGTTTAGTGCCAAACCGAAGCTGTGCTCTTTCTTATGTGCATCATCTAAGATGTCTCTAGCTAGCTGTATATAGTTCTAGCTAATGAGAAGGTGAAGGTGTTGGTTGCACAAAGGCCGAATGAGGGTTTTTTGTTTTTGCCCATACTGTGTAGAGCTGGTGTAAGCAGAAGACAGGGGTAAAGACAGGAGGACATGCGTAGGAAGATTGGACATTGGGTAGATCGATTGTTGTTGGAAAACACTGATTAGTTAGGTTGGATCAACATGGGCTGACAATGGGTGCTTATAAGACTCAACAAGGAGAAAGAAAAGAAAAGAAAAGATGTATTTTTTCCATTTTTGTGAAGTCCATGTTGTCTGACTTGAATTCTCTTTTTCTTTGCTCATCTTCTTCTTCTTCTTCTTCTTCTTTCCTCCTCAATAGGTAAGGTGTTCTTAAGAAGGGCTTTTAGTCCAGGCCAAAAATAGTGGCAGCCAATTTTAGGAACAAAATTTCCATGCGACTAACGAGAAGTCTTGTCATGGAGTGAAGGGGCCTCCCATTTTTTCTTGTGGGTTTGTGAGGGTAATCCTTTTTCAAGTTGTGTTTGGAGTGGAGAGTGGACAGTCGACTTTCCATGCAAACTCTTTTTTTGTCCACAATATTTTGTCATGAACAACTCTGGAAAGAGAGAGAGAGAGAGAGAGAGAGATTGAGAGAGAAAACAGAGCTAATCTCTTTTGATATTTTGTGTAAGGTAAGGACTAAGGATCAGAGAATGGGGGCCATTTTGAGGTTGAGGGCCTGATGTGAGGCTTGAGTTGAGCATAGGACCTGAATTCCCAGAAGTCCACCCTTGCGAGGTTGTTATCAACCCACCATATAGAACTGGTAGAATTTTCAAGGGCTTTGATTTTGTTTGTAAAGCCAAGGAGGCACCCTTTGGTGGAGGGTTTCTCATTTACACCTAAAGTTTATAAATTAGGAAACTTTCCATGGAAGGTGCCGTTTTTTTTTGGTTGAGGCCAAAATATTATTGATCGTAAGGTGCCCTCCCTCCACATAACATGTTTGGGAGTGGAAATGTTCTTTAACTATTGCATAACATTCATTAGGGTAAACTGGCCCATCGTCAAACACTAGCTTATCGCTGAACACTTTGGCAGATCTTTCTCAATTCTTCTCCATTTTGAGGGATTTAAAATGTTATAGGAGTGCCTTATGAAGCTTTACAAATAATATCTTTGGAACGTGTTTTTTTTCGTTTTTCTTCATTTTGACCCCTCCTACTTCATCAGTGCATAACTTTCTCATTTTTTTGTTCAAATTGAATGATTTAAATTGCTTTGAAATCATCATCTCAAGCTCTATAAATCATCTTGTAACTCTAAAGACAACAAAGTAATATTAAAATATTTTTTGAGGGGTTCGAAAATAGGCTATGAACTATTTGATCAAAATAATTTTATAAAAACCTAAACCCTACTTCGGGGGCCATAACTTTCTTGCCTCTATTCCATTTTTGTCGATTTTTAGTGTGATAGATGCGCAAAGAGGAGAGCTCCATCTATTCTTTGGACACGATAAACAATGGGGCCCTCCTGAAAAAAACGGTGAGAAACCCTACCTTAAGTGTACTATCAACAGCCTCTCTACACTATTGCAAGTGGCATTAAACTTTTCTTAGAGATTCAAGTCTCGAAAGGGTGAAATTTCATCAGTTTCAAACTACCCATTTTGGTGAAACTGAGATCCCATTGTCCCCAAGTTCCAGCCACTTGAATAAACCCTATAAACTTTATTTATTGCAAACTTTCAAGAGACTCACAATCTCATATTCAAACACAAGGGAATTTATACTATACTTTCCCCCCATGAATATGAACTTTGAAGAAGAGGTTTGAACTTTCAAAGGAATAAAAGAAGCTAAGGTAGAAGAAGAAGAAGAAGAAGAAGTAGTGCATGTAAGTTAATGGTGCTAGGTGATCATGCCAGAATAATGCACTCCAAATGTGTGTTTTAGGGTTATTACTGAGCAGTTGTAAATCCCTTGTTCACTAATGGAGACTGAAACCAAACGTCATGTTTCTGGGATACAGCCTGAATTATTGTGCTAGGCTAGTGCCATCAAGTTGTCATATACCTTTTTTCATTTCTTAATCAAATTTGGTTCTGTAACTTGCTGATGCTGGGCTTCAAAATGGCAGAGCCAATTTGGTTTTTGGGTAGTGGTGGATGTTGCTTGGTTTGTCTTTTCTCACTTGTGGGGCCAACTTTCTAGTTATGGTCTTTGGTCAATCCTTAGTCTTATAACTTCCTATGCTGTTTTTCCAAAATGGCAAAGAGTTGGTTTTGGGTGCTGGGCAGAGATGATGAGTGTATATTATCTCTTTCTCGATTTTCTTGTTCAAATTTTGCTTCTGTAACTCTTGTTGAGGAGGAGGAGGAGAAGAAGACCTTGAGGCTTCTCCAATACTGCTTTATGGTGAGCCTGCATTGCCTCAATTGTTCTAGACTATTCCTCAAGTAGGGTTGGTAGTGTCCCTTTTTTTTGGGTGGGGCATTTTGGAATGGGACAGGTTGGGGACTTCAACATCCAAGATGTTCCAAATTTGGGCATCCTTGATAAAAAAAAAAAAATTAGGTTTGGGATCAAAGTATTTTGGTTTAGGGATGTCTTGTCCAAGTTTAGTGGAAATCAAGCAACAAGGGGTACTAGGAAACATGATGGGGGCCTTGAGAAGCATGTTGGGTGTGATAGGAATAGGTGAAGCCCATACCTAAATAATAACTATGTGTTTTTAAAAAGGGGCAAGTTCAAAAAAACATTGACTGCTATTAATAAGACACCAATTAAAGAGACCCTCTTTTAAATACAACCTTCTGGCAACTCTTTTCTTAAGGCATTTTCATTGCATTGCACATTTTGAAGTTGGAATCATCATGTTAGGTGTCTTCATGTAGGTAAATTATATCATTAAAAAGCTAAAGCACATGTGTCAAGCGTTGTCCTTTTAAGTGACCTTATTTTCTCACAATAAAATACATTCCATTTTTTTCATATAAAGCAAGCAATGATACTAAACAAGTTTAGTTCTTAGTTTGAGGTACAATGATTATTTTGATTGTTTAGAGTTTCTACTAATATGGGATGGGTATATGATCTTGCACCAAACCCCCCATTGGGTCTTCAATTGGATATATATACGTACAAAAGAGTTGAAGGTGAAATTGGGAAAACTTTGATTATGCCTCATACCCTAGTTTTTCACCTTTTCAAAATTCATTGTCACTTGCACAATCTATAGCTAAGTATGACTTTGATGTGTTACTAGTATGTTAAGGCATTGATGTGACACCACTATGGTGTGATAGTCGACTTCCATATCTAATCTTGCATCCAACCAAAAGACAATCAAACTATGTGATGCTACCTTCCCTTTCCAACATTTGACATTCATATGTCTCAAAGGAAAGACAAGTGGTGCAAGATACATAAAGACCTATAACCCTAAATGAAAACTCTATCTTCAACTATGCACATGGTTCATAGGTCTATAGTGATTTCTTTTTGGCTTTCCAAGGTTTTTACTATTATTATTATTTTACGATATTTGTTGTTTTTTCAAGCTACTCAAAGCTTTGTTGGTGGTTTCAATTGGTCTCATTTCTTGATTTTAAATGTTTCAAACTGATGTCAACTCTTATCACATGTTTGATATTTTATCTTTTTGGATTTCAAACATTTTAAATTCATGCAACAAGTTATATGCCACCTCTTACTATTTGTTCAATTTAGGGTTTAAAAATCTAAAACTTCATTCAGTTTTAATCATAGTGGCCTCTCACCTTCCATAATATTGGCAACAACTCATTAACTTTCAACTTATATGTGAAATGTCAAGGATGGCGGTAAACTTGTTTAAAATTATCTTTCACCAAGAATTGAATTTTTTTTTATGTCCTTGTTTTTTCAACTCTATCACCCAAATTTTTGTTGCTTTCATTTTTAATCAAGTGTCACATCTCACCAAAGTGTGATATCTACTTGAGTGTGCATGTTAATTGCATTTATCATTTGTTGGGTGCTAAATCCTTTCATGATGCAAAACTTCTTGAAAGAGATAGAAGTAGAACCTTCATTCAAGTTCTTCAAATCCTTTAGTTGATTTTCATGATTTGGATGCTAATGAATTAAACTTGCCAACTAGTCTTTGTAGGCTATGCTATCAATCACAATACTGAACATTTACAACTAGTGCATGAAAATGAAGGTGGAGAACATGATGAAACTAAAGCTATTAATGTGAAAATTTTGTTATTCTTGACAAGCACCTATGGAATTTGAGGAAGCAAGGTATTACATGGAAACTTAACAACTAGTAATTGGCCTATATGAAAATTTTATAAAGTGAACAATAACCAACATGTTGATCATGTAGTTTGTTTGTCACAACATGAAACATAGGTCCTAATTTTTTTGTAAGGTGCTAAAAAGGAATAATTGTTTAACACAAGTTATTTATGGCATAATAACAATGAAAAAACACATAGAAAAGGTGGAACAAAGCACCTTCCTAAAGGACTATATAAAAGATGGAGGCAATCAACATAGAGGTCCACTTGATTATGATTCAACCAACAAGTGGCCACATGTTTTGCCAAGTGTAATTATTGGATTTTTCTCTTAGACACAAATCAATTCAAAAAAAATCATGAAATGTAGATTGGGTATTTCATATTGTCAATTAATGACCTTAAATTATGTGGGTGTCTTCATGCTAAGGAATACCACTTAGGATGTCCCAATTGTAGTTTTAAGAAATTTAAATTGTTGATAAATTATCAAAATATTGCCAAAATGAAATATTAGGTCATTTAAATATATACCAATGGTTAATAATTGATCAAATTTGTATTTTTACATCCCATAAAGGTGAAAGCATAATTAGGTGGATAACTTAAACTATCACAATTGTAATTTTTTTAATTATAAATAAATTTAAAATGTAAAGTTATATTCAACGTTGACATTGTTTATTTTTCAATTATCCATGTGTTATACTCTAATGAAAATCATAATAAAAGTTATGAGTGAATTACAAAAAATAATGAATTCATAATGGAGTTTTGAAATGATGACATTGTATTTGTCACACAAAGAAAATGAAAAATGTGGAATCAAAAAGTATGTCATAATAATGTCAAAATAAAAATTAAAAAATATAACACCTTCAAATGAAAAATTTAAGAGTAAAATGTGTTGAAACTTTCCCAATACAATAAATTCTCATTTTATAAATTTAAAATGACATTATTTTCATCATTTTTATCATTTTTTCACATTTCAAATTGAAATCTCCAAGATTTCACATGAATTTTTTGACCAATCAAATGTTTTAAAATATATATTTAAGGTGACATATCAATATTTTTGACCCAAAAAATAAGGGATAATTATAGGATTCATAATTTGATAATTATTATAATTGCACAAATTTTAGCTAATGTAAGATGTGCAATTTTCAAAATGTCAAAAGTGAGCAAGCAAAAACATTCTAGTGTATTTGGAGGGCACATTATCCAAAGTAATTTTTTTATATAAAGGGTGAAGTATTTTGAAAAGTGCAAGGATCAAATTTTTTTTCCTTTTTTTTTCCCATGACATCCATCAAATATCTGATAGATATCATTGAAAAAAAGTTAAATAATTTTATACAAGTGTTTTACATTGGGTAACAACAAAGGTGCAAGGCATTTCTAAAATAAGCATGTTTTTATCCATAAATTGATAGCTATGGAATCCTTTGTAAATAAAAGGACTTTTGTCACAATTTTTTTTTAAAATTCCATTCTTAGATTTCATTTTTCACAATGTACATGATTAAGTTTTTTGGTTGGAACTTATTGATTTAACTTTTTTTTATTACAATTATACTATTTTTAAAAAATCATCATATGACTTCAATTCTATGCCCCAAAGTTCAATAAGACTATGAAAAGTCCTTTAAAAAGTTTTAAAAAGAAGTCCTATGTGCACCTCCTTAACATGAAAACACTCATGTCCAAGTGGACTTTAAAAATAGTAACACATGGAATGTTATCGTAATTATGAGTTTGTATATGGATTTTTAAAATGTGAATATTGTTGTGACATTTTTTATAAGGATTCAACATTAATATCCATTGTAAAAAATGATGGTGAATATAAAAATGAAATCCTTTTTGAAAAGTAATTTGTAACACTTTAATTATGGAATTTGTAGTGGTCAAAATTGTTTTGTTCATTAAAATGCCTATATTTTTTGGGGAAAAATCATTTTATTTTGAATTGTGCACACATGTACAAAATAATATTTCCTAATTGAAACTTTTCATGATTGGAAAAAATTCTCTTGGAAGTATTGGATTATTATTATTTAATTATTTAATCATCCTAGAGCTTAAAAAAATACAAAGGGAATGGACTTATGAGGATATTATCATCTGCCATTTTTGGTCTTCTCATTCATGCAATTCACCCACTTGTGCTTATGAATTATGAAATACTTGTGTTGTCAAGGCCAGTTACTCTTTATGTTGGTATTATTCTTACATAAGCAAATTTTTTTTGACATACCATACTTTAATATGTTGTTTGGAATATTTAAAGGAATGAAGTAAGAAAATTTGGTGATGTGATTATATATGGATGTGTAATAGGGGGAAATTTTACATGTGGTTACCCCCAATTGATGGTACTTACAAACAATAATGTACTTATGTCATTATAGTTGGTGGAGGTGAGGGTGGACAAACACCTAACCTAGATCCAAGAGTCTAATAATTCATCATGGAAGTGTTGAAAGAGGTGTGTCAGCAAGTCAAAACCTTTGCATATCCCACCTACAACACCATTTACTTATGCCCATATTCTTTCAATACATGTGTTGAGTGGAATAGGACCTATTGAGCTAACAAGTATGCATGTGATAGGGTCTACTAGACCAATAATATTTGACCATAGTGCCACATGTATTTGGGATTACAACTTTCTTTAAAATGGGTATTTCATTGTAAGGAATAGCACTTAAGATCTCACAAACATAGTTTTATTGCACATAAAAATCAAAAGAGTTCTAGATTTTTTATCGATTATTAAGATATTATCAAAATTAAATATTAGTTCAATGTAAGTACATACCAATGCTTAATAATTGATAAATTTTGTATTTATTATTTGTTATCAATTGATGGTTACAAAATCTTTTGTGGGTAAAAATACTTTTGCATAGCCAAAAAACATCCATAACAATTCCATTTTTATCAATTTACATGATTTTTTAATTGAAATTTATTCAGTCTACTTGTTATAGTTATACTATTAAATAAAATTCACCATATGCCTCTAATTCTATGCTCCAAAGTTTAACATAACTTTTTAAAATCTTTTAAAAAGTCGTAGGTGGAGCTCTTTAGTAAGAAGATATGTCATAGTAGTTTTTGAGGTAATTGTTAAATTGAGTAAACCCCTTAAACGTATGAAGTACCCATGTCATATTTGTGGCATAGTTGGTCACAGGATGGTAGAATGTCCACAGTTTGGGGAGATGTAGAACTTGTTTAAAGGCAAGAGTGTAAAATAGTCAGAAGTTCAATTAATGATTGACAAGAAAGTTCACTTATTGCTTCAATCAACATGGTTGTAGTGCTAACCTGTACCAAGAAAGATGAAAAACACAAGTGTTCAAAGATTGCAAGTTGTTCAAAAACAAAAGTGTTATGTAGATTGGACTATAGAAAAGAAGTCCAAGAACATGTTTATGGAAACAATCCAACATGTATTGGTACATGAACAATTGATAACCATATGGTTGTCATATAGGTGTAAATTGATAAGAATACCATCAATGATGTATCCTTGGATGGTGGTTTTGGAGTAAACATCATTACAAAATAATTAAGGACCAAGTTGGGATTGCTTAAATCCAAGCTACCTCCATATAATCTATCAATGGTGGATTAGACCACTACCAAATTGGTGGGGTATCAATGATACCAAACATGAAGATTTTAGTGCATGGACTAGCATATGTAGTGTGATATTTATTATACCACAAAAATAGTGTAATGGACTTCAACTACTCCATGCTATTGGCAGTGTCCTTGGTTACGAGATGCCAGGGTTTCTCACAATTGGGGAAAAAATCTTGGTGATAATCCAAGGAAATGGTAATGTCATGGCAATTGCTATGATGAAGCAGCTGGACAATGACACAAAAGACCACAAGCGTTGTTGGTATGTCAATCATGGATGAGGACAAGGATGTCGTGTTCAGAGTGGAGCTAGAGTTGTTAAATCTATTGGTACCATGATAGTACCTGAGGAGTCAATTTCTTTGTTCACTATGGGTACATTAACAGGTGCTGCACAAGATCATGAGGAGGAGCAAGCTATTGAACTATCAATTGACCAAGGAAGAAGTACTCTCAAACAGGCAGATGTTGGAGTTGTGGTATCCAGCAACCTATTATCACCATGTACAACTAGTGACATACATGTCGGTCAGAAACCTATACACACCATTGAGGTATAGAGTTTACAAGCGGCTGGTTAGATTTTGAGAAAGGAACAACAACAAATGTGGCTGAATCTGGGAACAAAGGAGCAGCCCCAATGCGTCAAGGTCAATGCTCACTTGAGTCGAGAGCAAATAGGTGCTTTGGAGGTACTGCTTGCTGAAGGAGTTCAAACATATCTTTGCCTGGACATATAAAGATTTAAAGGAATCCCACCAGCGTTAGTTCAACATAAGATTGAGTTGGATACCTTGATCGACCACTGGCTCATCAAGCCAAGTATTGAATGAATCCTAATATGTAACAATAGTGAAGAAGGATATTGATGAACTATTGGCTGTTGGGTTCATACAACTGGTGGAGGAAGCTACTTGGCTGTCACCTATAGTGTTGGTACCTGAGAAGAAGAATGGGAAACTTTGCATCTACATTTTAGTGTTGCAAAAGCTAATCTCCTCATCTGTCCGGTCATGCTAATTTGTGGTACATTCAGGATTCTGTAAAATTAGGCACTTTAGAGTCATTTATGGATTGTATCTCGGTAAGCAACATTGGTTTTAGCACAAATTTCATGGATTATACGTACACCAATGGTTGTTCTGGAGCAAGCAAGAGTGCAGTATTAAAACAACCAGATTTAGTCTATTTTTAAGGGTGGATGTGTATCTTCCTACATCGTTGTTGCAATTTCCACTACAATAAGGACCTGATAAAGAATTCGTTTTGTGTTCAAGTGAGACATCTACTACATTTCACACAAAATGCGTTCCACCTGTTGTATGGTATTTGAACCTTGAATTGCTGCAACTTCCTCTTCAAATTTCCTGGTGGAACTGAGAGTAGCAAGTTGGATACCTCGTGAGTTGAAATCATTCGGATCTTGAAACCTCCTACTATCAGTAGACATCACCTAAACTTGTACTAAATGTCTGTCTGCAGTTTTTGTTCATATGTGAAGTTCTCTGGACTTTATACGGGTCGTAGCAATTTGCTCCAGTCATTTGATTAATCATTGTCATCTACCTGTTGAAAATGGTCAAAATTTCGGGTCTTCAAGAGAAAATTGTTACAGCCTTGTTTAATTTTAGAGAGCTGGATTGGAAGTGGAAATTGGTTGTTGGCCACAGCAAGTGTCCAAATTTAGGGACAAATCTCTGATATACCTTGTTTCTTTCTATCTTTTGCCATGGCAGTGAGTGCTCTGACAAATCTATTTGTAGCTTTGATATCCCCTTCAAGAATTGACCAACAAGAATGGAAATAGAGGTGATCCTTGTACACAGAATTCCCTCGGGATCATCTGCTCTGGACCAACATCACAGAGCCATATGTGAAATCCATCTTGCATTTCCTTAAAAGCAGTAGCTGTGCTTTAGCATTCATTCTTCTAAAACTTCTTAACCATTGTCTTCATTCCATTTGGTCAATTTGCCAGAAGATTGATTTATCATCAATCATCCCTTTGGACCAAAAAAGGAAAGCTTCTTTATGAAACCTTCTATTCTAGACATGAAGTCTTAGTGCTGTTGAGTTTCTGCTGCATCACTTGGTCCTCTGTCTGCAATACAACAAACTGAAAGAGCTTATTTCTTTTCTAAATGCAATATGGTGTGGGCCTCTACAATGGGGATGTGGTGCAGTAATTTGCACAATTTGGGTCTGAATGGAAATCTGGGATATATAAGCTTGGATCAATTATATGAGCTTTTTGGTCTTGTAAGTTCATCCTGCCAAACTGTGTTGTCTGTCAATTTGTCCAATGTCAGATGCTCAATTTCTTGACGTCTTATTCTGTACTTTGTGCTTCAATTTTGCTCACTATGTGAAGAATCTTAATACTAAAATTCTGCAATTCTTTGTGGTATCACATGATGTGAGCTCTGTAGACTTTTGCAATCTACTCCTTGCATAGGTTGCAGATATTGGATTAGTCATTTGCATTGGGTTCTGATGAATGGTAGCTGAAGGGCCAATAGCTACAACAACTATTACTATTGAAGATGGCAAAAGATGCTGCAGATGTCTTTGTCTGCCATTTCAGATCGAGATCACAAACAAGATGCCATTTTCTACATTGAAATTCAGCTGACTGCATTCCTATTTGTTAATGTGCAGTGATGTGGGCCAAAATAACTTTAGAGGAAATTTACCCTATCAATTGCTCCCCTTTAGTTCAAAAGCTGTGAGCACACCAATTGCTTGTTCTCATTGATATTGTGTGCAAACTTCATGCATGAGGATTTCCTCATTGAAAGGAAATTGGGTTGCAGATTGGATATGACCTTTACTGTTGGACATTTTGCTCAAGATATCAATGCATGTTTCACTAATTCTTCTTAAAACAACAGGAACCTTGGAGGGAATCGGTTCACTGGCAACATATGTTAGTTTCCTTGTAAGGTCTGAAATAACCTTATTAATCAGGTTAACATAAATCATGATTATGGAGAAGTTTTAGTACTTATGAAGGTATTGATTGATTCATGGAACTAGTTCACAAGTGAGTGCTATGTTGTGAGAGAGGAACCTGTATGAAAGCAGTAGCTTCATTTCTCACTGTGGACAAATATCTGGCTTGATTTAGGAATCTCAATCACAATCTGTTGGGCAAGTGTATCCCAGATATCTTTGCAATTTTTTACCAAGCTTCAAAACAGTATAATAAGTCTGGCAAACAGAGTTGTGGGCTCTTCCTCCATTACTATCTACCAACATATTTTACAGAGTGACACATAGCTTAGTTATTTTGTGCAGGTTCTTGTTAGCAAAGGTGTCAAAGAGGACTGAATCCATGCCTAGATGCTGAGATCTAGTTGGCAAATTGTTTGGCAACTACTGTGGTGCCAGACTTAATTCCTGTGAGGTGTGCTTCATTGTGCTTGTCATTCCTTTGCAGAGGTTTATCATTCAACAGTTTGGCCTTTTACTTCTACTGTGCAGCAAGGTATGTTCCATAATATTTTTCATTTACACCAATTCAGGTTTGCAAGTCCAGTATGGTGTTCCAACATGCGTTTTTGTGATTATCTTTGAACACCATGGTGAACATTGAAAGAAACAAATCGCTCTTTTGTTCGTGTTCTAAGAAGACATTAAAATTTAAGAGACAAAAGACATGAATCCCAATGCGTATCAGTTTTCAGACGATGACCAACCACAGTAACACATGTTCTATGTTTTGTATTACTGTGGTTGGTCATCATCTGAAAACTGATACACATTGGGATTCATGTGCTATTTCTGGAAATGAATATCAGAAATTCTCTGCAACAGATACATTGAAAAAAATTGGATAGTGAGGGATTTTCCTGCCTGGATATATGCATGCTTTTTCATTGTTGTGGGTTTAAGGATCTGGTTGTGGAGAGCTGACTGTTGAATTCTTGCCATTTGCCTCCAGGTTCTTGCAGTGAAGAAGCTAGACACATCAGCACCTCTAGTCCAGAATGAACACAACTTTTAAGGGCTTGTGGGCAACATTGCATGTCTTTGGCATGCAAACATTACTGACTTGGTGGGGTATTGTATGGAACATGGGCAATGGTTGCTGGTTTATGTGTATATGAGCACCACAGCAATGAAGATACTGTGAAGTGCCCTTTCATTGCAACCAAGTATGATCATACTCACTTGATCATTGCAAATTTGACTCACAAATGTGCAATGATCAAGAGAGTTGATCTGGGAATTTGTGGTTCCTGCCTTGTCAATAGACCTGTACTCTGGAGCTTGCCTCCACTGCTAGGGTGACATCTGTGCTATTGAATGGAGCTGGTGAATAAATGGTTGGCCTTTGGGACAGCATCTTGCAAATACATTGCCCTGCATTGGCTAGGTCTGGGCATTGTGAGGAAGGTCCTGAGCCTCCTCACAGATACCATGTCTCAAGTTTATTTAGTTGGATGTAAGGAATGAAATTATGACGTCAATCCTCTAGGAGTATTCTGACAATCGTTCAACTTGGGAAAAGCTACAGCTTTTCCTTCTTGGGGAGGTGTGATTTATAATTTGAGGAATGTTAAATGCCTGTCTCGTGTAAGATGAAACTGCATATCAACAGAAGTGGAGAAAGTATATTTGTTTGATTTACGTTCTACAATTCCTGGGTGGCAATGTACAGGCACCTGCATGAAGTATGCCCACCAGCAGGTGTGCACCATAACTTCAAATCTCAAAAATATCCTACTGGATGATGAGCTCAAGCCACACCTCTCTGACTGCAGAATTTCAGATCTCTGCCCCCTTGGTTCAGATCACCAGGTATATGTTTCTGTCTCTCAGTCAAACGTCTTAGAAAGGACCCTCTTCATAAATGTGTAACACATAAAAATGCATGAATTTTGCCCTCCTGTGTCAGAATTAGTGCATGCCCTGGTCCAGCTGATGCAACAAGCAAGTTTGAGCAAACACAGGTCTGGAGATGACTTTGGCATAATAAATCAAGGCATTGATCGCCATGAGACCATGGAGATCTCTGGTGAGTTTCTTTTCACTTGGTTTCTAGACAAATGTCTTCTCCACTAGAATCTATTTTCAGAAAGGAGTGCCCCTTTGGACTTCAACTGTGTCACTTTTGGGTGGATTTGCCAGTGCTCACAGGAGAGATAGGATCAAAGTGCTGGTGAAGCTGATTCTGTTTAACGGTATCAATGACCCTGTGTTATCATCTAGGATGATTGCATCCCGATCCCAGTGTGAGTGTCATCTACCATCCTCATGATGTCTTCCTCCAAATTGGTGGTGCTAGTGGAGGAGGTATCTAGGTCATGATCTTCTAGTGAGATGATATCCAATGCTCAGATTACTTTGAACATGATGCACACATGGATTAGTCAGAAGATATAGCCAGCTTTAGCCAAGCGATTTAAGTAAATGCAAGCAATTGCAGTTACATTATGTTTGCCTGTAGCAGTTGCAAAATGTGTGCCAAGGGTTACAGAAATTATCCGGTGCTGAAAGCAGATCATAGTCTAGAGCATCATCATTAGAATTGAAATAATGTGGTCTTGTAGCTATCACTTCATTTCCTGGAAATTTTTTTGACTTGCATTTGAGTAGGCAGTTTCTTAGTGCAACTTTGCTTTTGACATTGTTTTTGCATGCTGTTTGGTTTCTAGTTCAGCTGAATGGTTCTCATACCAAGTACAAAACAGTTATAAGAAAAGAAAGTGTGATCATTTCCTTGGCAATTGTGTTTGTTTTTGGAAAGATGTGATATTTTCAAATGTGTTTGATTGATTCCTAGTTCAAACTGAATTGTTCCAATACATATAGATGCAGTTATAAGAAGAGATACTGTGTATACCAAATATAATGTTGGACTGATCTAGGGTTTCATTTGTCAAGTGTCAAGACAAATGTTCATGGTGAAAATGATGATGCCAGTTTCAGATTTACAAAAGATGCAATTTTTTAGGTTCACAGTATCTCTTATGAAGCATGGATTTAAAAGCATAAAGGATTTGAGTTTCTGGAATGAAATATAAATCAATGTCACATCTGGGGGCTTTACTGCACATAACCAACCTTGCCATATCAGCACATTCTGTTAGAGTGTCTCTACATACTTTGCTATGCAAAGCTCTGTATTTTCAACATGCCTGTTTTTGCTCACACCAGCAAAGGACAAGATTTCTGTTGTGGCTGGGGGATATTGGGTTTTGCTTGTGGCTACAATTGGATTTTATTGGGGAAAATATAACTACCTCCAGAAACCTTCAGAGTAGTACACTATTTTACACGAAACCTTTTGTCATCAGCAGTAAGCTTCTTTGGAACCATGTTTTTCTTTGATAACTACATACGCCACTTCGGCAGTTTACCCAGATGAGAGAAGAAATGCTGTTGTGTGTGGTTCAATCTCAAACCTGAAGAAGGACATTTCGCACCACTGGAATGCTGAGAGCCACAGTGGACACCACGCCCAAAAGGATGTATGAGATTGCACAGAAAGGCAGTAGGTTAAACTCCCCTGATGAAACTGCTGCCGATCCATATCCATGTGAGCTGCCATCCTCATCAAAATTAAAAAGTGTAAGTCTCCTCCATAGAAATTTGAACTAGTTGGCAGTTGAACATACAGAAGACATACTCAGAGTTTTACATACTCTTGAAAGCATAGTTTTCTGTTACCACAATTGGGAGTTGAGTAGTGGGCGAATTTCCAACACTAAGTACTAAGCTTCAGATTCACACTTTGAAGCTGAGCAGTTTCAGATATTTGATGAAAGGTGCAATATACTGAACTCCAAAATCATCATAATATGAAAGAGTAATATGACAGAATTAATTAAAACAAGATATTATGTGAAATCCTACACTTATCTGTTGCAACTGATGAAAGGCAAGAAAACTTTTAGATCAGCAACTCTAGTTCCCATGAGATTTTGCAGTCCATGGAAGGAATGCTAAAATGTGATGGAATAGTTTCGCTGAAGGGCTCAGGCAGTTCACAGTATGCATGTTGGACTCAACCTCATTTATCTATTGGTTACCTATTGCAAGAGCGGAAAAATGTGCAAAAATTTAGTAAAATGAGAAATAACTCAGGAATGGATCAGGTGGTTACCTGCAAGCTACAGCTACGGAACGTGCAATGCCATCATCAACCTTGAATGCAGAAAGTAGCAGTGGGGAGAAATTGGCACCCAAAAGGCCAGTGATTACAGCAGCAGTAGTTGCAATTGGCACATCCCCTACAAACAAATCACGACACAATGGTTTGTACAAAGTTATTTGCTGAAACTCCAAACACTGAAGTTCAGCTTTCAAAATTCCTTCTATTCTATGGAAGTTTGCTTCCCTGAACCCATTCATTACCTTCAGGAGCCACTCTGCTGTTACGGCAAATCCAATGTGAAAACAATTCTATTATCAGGCCTGTTTCCAAGCTGAACAGAACTCATTAAATTGATCAAAGTACCTAGGTTGTGCAAAATTTGCTGCCATACTTTAAACTAATTGGATAAATTTTGCTGTCTGTTTTTGGACCTAAGCCTGTTTCTAACTGTCAGATACGCTTTGTTTATAGAAAAGAGAAATCATTAGTGTCAAGAGGTGTCAGATACACTTTGTTTATAGAAAAGAGAAATCATTAGTGTCAAGAGGTGTTAGAATAAGACCTCCTAAGATTCTCGTGATTGGGACTGCGAATGGCGGTGATAAACTCCGACCCACAAATGAGCTTGTCAAGCTATCAGCAAGTCCTAGTTGACGTCCCACAAATATCGTGATGAAAATTGAGAAGAGCCCTGTTAGTGGGATCACTGCTCCTAATTCAGGTGCATGGCGTCTCACAAGCTGCCACATGAAAAGACATTCAAGCCTGGCAATATTTAGCATACATCTAACATTCAGCAGAGAGCATCACCATCATGCACTCAGAGACATATACCTCTGTACTACATTTGTGAATAAGACAATGGTGTTGAGAACATCATTGCATACCTCACGGTGATGAAAAACTGTGAAGGCATATGATATAACTAGTGGGCCCAAAAATGCTGTCAACACATCTCCAGCCCCAGGTGCTCGTAAATTGTTTGTCACGTACAAACCTGTAAGAGATCATGTAATAATTAACATCCTAGTGCATCAAATGGTAAATTGTCTTCACCAAAAACAAAAGAAGAAGAAAAAAGAGAGAGAGCCTTATTGCTTATGTACAATATGTTATTTAGGGTTGTGCAAGTGTATATGTGCAACTCCACACTCAGATGCTTGAATAACTGGAGGAAACATGATGTCTAACCAAGTGCAGTTTCAAAGCTTCGATTTGTGAGCAAGCCAACAATATATGCAGCCACATTCACAACAATTGCTGATGTGATCACTGGGTGCAAAAACCTTTTGAAAGCTGCTGGTACCCTGCAATCAAACAGAAATGCTGAGATCGAAGGTCAGCACCTTCAAGGTGGTCAGCCCCCACTTCAATCAACAATCGCAAATTTTTCAAGACAGTTTCACATAGAACTTCCACAAATTCATTAAAAATAGCAAGCACCAATTAGCTGTATTCAGAGCTCAACTACATAATTGTTGCAATGTTCAACCATCTTAAGCTCATGAGTGGCAAAAGGGACTTACTGAGATCCAAGATGAAGTCCCACAACTGTAGCGCACAAGAAAAAAGGTGATGCAACAGTTGCATGATGCAAGCCGAATGCTGTTGGTGCAATGTAAGCAACTAATCCACTTACAAAACCCACACCAACCCATGTTGAAATCTCCCACAGGTTATTATTATTCTGAACTGAAGGTATGTTTACAGAATAATCTCTAAGCTCTGTTGATGTTCCCTTCCTGATGACCGTGGATAATAATGCTGCTGCTATCAATGTCACCGCCCATGCTCCAACTGCATTGAAAGAGTTCAATTTAGCTGCTGCAGTGTAGGCAGACTGTCATGACAACTACAAACAAAAGTGATGGATAACGCTGTATCTTGGATTTCATCAGCTGCATGTCGTTGGTAAAAAATTTGCAATATGTACTAAATTTTCTTGTCAAGTGCATAGCTCTTGGAATTTATTTTACACAAGAAGTCTAACACTGAGTTGACGATCTCTACTCTCTTGCTTGACAGTGAAAAACTAAGATTAGAAATCCAACTCCAACAATCCTGACATATTTGGGAAGAACCATGTGTTACAAACCTGTAAGGCTGAGTGTGCGTAAACCAATATTGGCTCCTCTAAACCTTGGGGCCAATACTGAAATTAGTACAAGAGGTGGTGTGTAAAAAAGGGGCGCCCAGTGGTGGAGGAGCTCAATGGCAGGTGCAAAAAAAGATGTAACGGATTTGGAATAATCAGGATTCGCGTAGTCAAGGGCCAAAAGAGCTGCAAGCACCAGGAGCAGAGAGAAAGTGGAGCTTGGGAGTGCTCTTAGGGTGCTGGGTATTGCATCCCACCGCTGGAGTGCTGTGGCACTGCCTTTGTCTAGCGCTACTAATGCTGCTCCTGCCAAGGCAATTTTCAGAGGCCGCAAGTCACGTCCCTGTCCTGATACCTGGCAACAGAAACATGAAGTCCATTAGGCCTTGATAGCATGAAATGTATGAATGAATTCAGCTGCTTCATTCATGACAAAGCTATTCATGCAAATTTTGTGCATTGTAAGTGATTGCATGCCCCAGACCTGTTCCGAGAGATCAGCATCCTGCAAAGAAGCCAGTGTCTTCAACACACGGCACTTCTGTTGCCTGCTCCCACTCCTTGACCCATGCAAAAGTCCCTGAATTCCCCATCTTGGCACCATAACCTTGAAGCCCTGCACCTTCGAAACAGAAGGGATTAACCTTAAGGATGTATGTGTACAAATGGAAGAAACAAGATTTGAAAGAAGAAACAATGACAAATTATCACAGACATCGTTCACAAAGGCCCATGAATACGGAGTTGAGCAGTGGAACTCATCCTAAAGACCTGAGATCTTGACCAAATAGAATCTAGTATAACTCAATAGGAAGCCGAACTTTGGAGACTGTCAGATTCTTCTATGAACATCTAACACAAGACACGTATTTCATGCAGCTGTGCTACAGCGTGAAATCTGCATGCAGAAAAGATGTGAAGATTCTCCCCAATCTTGAAAAGAATCACAAAACAACTATGCGAAAAAAAATCATGCAGCCAACAAATTAAGTGCAGATCAATAATCTACCATGTTTCTGGAGAAGCTTACCAACGGAGTGTTATGGCGGATATAAGCATCTCCTCCTCCACTTTGGAAAACGGTCCCATGCGTTGGCGAAAACTCGTACTTGTGTTTCCGAATCGGAGCTCTACAATTACTTGAATTGGTGGCGACCTGCAGTTTGTTTATGGATGAAGGAAAGTAACCCACTCTGCAGGAGGATCCCAAAGCATAATATGCACTACAGCTCGTCGCTGCCATATCTGCTTAGCTGTTACAGAAAACAAAACAGTGGAATAAGCGAGGCTCAAACTTTGTCTGGTAACCCAATTCAGACATCAGCAGTAGTTTCAACAACAATTCAAGAGATGCACTCCATAGAAGTCAGAAGAAGCACAATCTGCACTCCAAAAATGGGCTCAAAATCAGCACTTAGACTGAAAATCAATGAAAAACCAGATCCTCGATTTGAAGACGACCACCATCAATGGACAAAGCCCTAGGTGCTCGATTGAAACAAAATTGGACTGAAAAATCAGCAACCTTTTCGCACTATTGAACCTCGTACTAGCACCTTAATATAGATCCAGCACAGAACGTAGTGCTCAAAACGTGCAGTTACACACAATTATGAAGTAATGGGCTTCGAGGTCGCACCGATCAGACTGGCACAACAATGGGACTTGGAGACTTTGCCTTGTTTGTTGAACGTATAATGAGCTCAAGGGCAGCAGTTCTGATCATAGCACAAATTGAGCTCCGATCTGATCTCTTGCAAGTTTGACACAGAAACTCAAGAGCACATTGAACTGGAATGAGCTCATGAGCACCAGGTGTGCATGGTGGCGTTGTGCTTAAATCTAAAGAATGAGAGTGAAATCAGTTCCTAGCTGACATTTGAAGAGTGGAAGGACGCGTGAAAAAATTCTGAAAGCTTACAATGTGAAAGTTTCCGCCACCCAAGTCTTGTTACACTTGGTGTCACCGTAATCTACTTCAACTCATTCAATCTGATGAGACAATTGATGCTGTTTGTATCAACCTACTCCATGGCTTTTACCCAGTGCCACATGCCAGTCACATGATCGCATAGCTTAAGGGTGCAATGGGGGTGGACTTCAGCATGTTATCGTGATGTCGCAAGAAATTCTTATTGGCCCGACTTTATGAGCTCACCTTGTCTACACTGGAAGGCCACCTCATAAAGATTAGGTTCCACATTCTTGACCCAATCACACTGGGTACATGACTAGAAACTGGTGGAAAAGTAGAGCACAGCCATGGTAAGTTCGCCACCTTGGCCTAGAAAAACCTGAGAATATATGTAACACAATTTGCTTTTTGAGAGTCTAGGAGTAGAAGGACCTATCACTGCTATTCCTCAATTCTTGCACACCATTATTTCACTATTAGGTAATGAACACTGTTGTTCACTATCCAAGTTGCACACAAAAGCCCTACTATGGCAGCCCATACTTGTGTTTCCTGTCCCTTGCAGAAGAGCCACTTGGGTTCTTGTCACAATCTTCTAGAGTATAATAATATGGTGTGCAATGAAATTTCGTGGTAGGATTTGTTTTGCTTTGCAGAAGTGCAGCCAATGTAAGAGTTTTTTTTGCTTTGCAATGAATGAGGTGTGCAATGAAATACATGCATGCAATCATGGGGTAAATGGAAAAATGATGAATTGAAATTACATTGATTAGTTATAGATTGCAAATTTTCCACATACTAATCATATTAATTTGCACATTCTGAATTTTGGGTTTTTTGTGTCCAACACAGGCCTGTGCTATAGATACCAAATTTCAGCAAGAAATGGGTTTTTGTATCATGAGAAATATATTTGTTTAAACGTGTTCTTAAAAGTGCAATAATAGGATCAGCTAGCTACTACTCTAATATGCTACTACTGATTGATTGGGATGAGTACTGCGCCAATGTCGCGAAGCTCCTTCCCATAAACTGCCTGATACTGCTGACGTGTTGTTTTTATCTGGAGAAAGATGGTGAGAACCCGAGCACAACGCGACGCGACTGCAACTCTGATGGTGGAGAATCTGATGTTCGAGTTGAGGGACGCCACGTATTAACCTAATCTAGATACTCCTTTGAGCAAGAACCTATTGGATGAGGAGGCGACAAAACAAGATTTTGGATAAGGAAAGAAGTTGCTTAGCCTATGCGTTGTTCATTTTGACTCCTGTTGCTCACAGCCTGGTGTCTGTGCTGGACAAGATCTTCTGTGTAGGAGGGCATGAACATTAATTAAATTTGCACTTGTGCAGATCGCAATAAACTTGCTTCAAGGTGTTGTTGTTTGTTGGCTCTTCCCCTCAGGGAGACACTATGGAACTAGGCCTTAAAATTGAAGAAGGCCAACCCTTTGCCCTTTGCCCTTCCTCTGGAAGAACACTTGCGCTTCCTGTTAAGGCTACCCTAAATCCTAAACCCTAAACCTAAACCCTTGCTTGCCCTTCCTTTTGAAGGGTTTGTTGGCCTTGCCTACCAAAGCAAGGATATTGTGTTTAGATTCACTATAGAGTATAGTAGATTAATGGATTTTGGCCCCTACATAGTCGGTCTATTTTTATATGAGGATTTTTGAAACGTGATATTTTGGCTTGTGTTGAAACTTGAGATTAGTTATAGAGTTAGTATGATATCTTGAAGGATTTTGGTTTCTTTTAGAGGATTTTTTTGAAGATTATATTTTTGCATGGTGAAATATATGAATTTCCATAATTCTTCTTTTGCCTTACGATACTTTTTAATGTAGATGGCAAGGCCACAGTGTGACACACCCCTTGTTTAAACTTTGCCTTGGACGATGAAGGACATGTCACAATTTTGCCCTTCCCCACATTTTAATTTTCACATGTGTATGCTAACGCACCAGGGCCAAGGGCTTTATTGAGTAAAGACTACACTTGGATTTTATTTTTAATTTCTGGGTATCATAGGAAAAAAGGTGATACTTGATAAATTTTGACATTTATCAAGTACTTTTTTGGGCCATATATGAAATTCATTCCTACATTTTATTCCCTCGGTCAATAAAATTTATCAAGTACTTTTTGGACCATATATGAAATTCAATCCTACATTTTATTCCCTTTTTCAAACTCAATGTAAGTCTGCACAATGAATGATCCATACAAAGTATTGGAAAATTGTTATTCTCTGTGTACAAATTCTGAGTGCTCCAAAGCTTGGCCAGGGTGAACCAGCACCCACACAACTACCTTCTCCTATTTAAGTGAGGCCTCTTAGTAAGTGGCCATGTATTTAAGCCCAGAAAATGTTAGATTTGAACTTAGACACCTCAATTTAGTCTAAGAACAGGATAATTCTAATTTTTAGAAGAAATTTAAATGGATTTTGAGCTTGTTAGTTTTTTTGAATGTTGTTCGGATTTTTTTTTTTCTAAAAAACTTTTATCTCTGTTCTGACAACCAAAAAAAAAAAAAAAAGTCAGTCGGTTTTTTGGGTTTGGGTTTGAGCCTAATTTTTGCTCAAAGAAAATGAGTAGAGAAGCTTGGGGTGCAAACAAGACAACAAAAACTAGACCCACTTGCTTGGGTGACTGGTTATTTTAAAATATTTTTAAAATATTTTACTCAAAAGTTGAAAATATCAAATCTAACCCAAAAATATGTTAAAATATATTATCATGTAGATATTTGTTTAAAGAACCTTCCCCAAAATATGGCATGTTTAAAAATCTCTCAAAAATAAGAATTTTGACAATGTGTAAAAGAATTGATTACAATATTTAACGAATGTTTTCAAATATTTTATTTTCATTAGATTCATTTCAAATCATATCACATGTTTTCATGATATATTAAAAACATTGTCATGAATATTTTTGAATGACTTGCAACATTAGTACAATTTTTGACATCAAAAGATAAAAATTAAACATAGATCATAATTGCTTTAATTATTGTTAATGTGATCACACACTTCAAAAGAAGCTGAGGAAAAAACATAAAAGCAAAGAAACTTGAGTTTGGAAAAGCTCTATGCCCAAAGAATTTTGGAGCTCCGGCGTTGAATGTGAAGGAAAAGACTTGCAACATTTTGACATGTAACCAATTTTCATACAAAAACATGGTATGAAATAGCATACAACAAATGGTTGTGAAATTTTTATTTTGGGGTTGTATATAGTATGTTGGGAGTACATATGGTGGTACCCATATATAACTAACTCAATTACTAAAACAAATAGTGTGAATGTTGGGACTTTTTTTGTTGGAGAATGTTTTTTCAAAATTTTAGGTTAATATAAAGTCAATTTATAATTTTTTAATATTGTGTTGTTTCCCAAAACTTTTGAATATTTCCCACCAAATTTGTTGCAATTTCCCCCACCAAAATTTTGGTGTTGAAAACCTTAAAATAAAAAGAATGAAAAAAACACATTTGAGTTAGTTTTTCCTCTTACCATTCTAATGGGGTTTGAACTTTTAATGTTGGGAAACGTTAGATGGGTTATCCCAAATTGTCAATGACAAATTGGATAAGGGTAATTTTCAAGTGTGATGATGAATTTCCTCATTGGCAAATGGTACCAAGAATTCATAAGAGTGAAAAGTAAGAACTTGTTCTCCTAGAAACTCCCATTGCTCAACAAGTCTTCAAGCCTAACATGAAAAAGCGAGGAAGATTTTGTATGGTTGTCAATGAGTGTTTTTAATTCATTCACACTTAGGTCACCTAGGGGGAACTACCTTAGGTGACCTTGGCAACCTAACTTCAATTAGGAGTTTCTCACCTTCACTGTGAGAAGTCATGTCCTTAATCAATAAACCACATTTTCATAGAATGATGATTTTGACGTAACAAAATCATAATGGTGATTGTCACTATCAATTTATACCCAATTGCTTGTATTGAAAGAAAGCCCATCATTATGAAAAATGAGAATGTAAAAAAAGATTTCATCACAAAAAAAGATTGTGAGAAAATAAAAATAATGAACCCAATGTTAGGTCATAATGAATGGCCTGTGAAAAATTTTGTTGTGAAATTCAACTTACTAAACAATGGTTATGACCCTCGTGGGGGCATACTAAATAGTGTGACAAATTAAAAAGACTTGATTATATCTATGTTTAAGAAATGAAACCTAATTAAATGAAAACTTAAACCAAATAAGCAACTCACTTAGGTAGACTATGCATATTTTTCCATTCAACACAAATTGATTTACATGCATGCCCATTAATGATGATTATCCTACCATTTTTGGCAAAAGTGGCTAATCAACCACAAGGCACTATAGTAATTCACGATTTTTCAAGATGTTCAACTTGATTACCTTGTCCATTTTGATTAAAAATTTGATTAATTTTATTAAAGATCCCTAGGTGTTAAAATGGCATGTCTTTTTAACTAATTTAGTAGATTAAAATGACCTTTTTGAATACTAATCAATGTGACATATAGTCAAATATGACAAATGTAAGTTTTAGAAACAATGGTTTTATCAAATGAAACATGGAATCAAATAAAACATGTAGTCAAATAGGACAAAATATGAACATTGTTAATAAAAAAGGACACAAATGTAATCAAATGGAACATTGTAATCAAATAGGACATGTAGTTATAACATTTGAAAAAAAATATTACATAAATATTTGTAGGTTGTGTGTAGGTCCTAAATAGGTAGGGAGGTAGGAAACTATAGTATGGTGGGTATGTAGGAAGTTTATATGGTAAAACATGTAATTTATACAAGTAGTTTAAATTTTTAACATTTAATGTGGCCCTAGGGTTACCTTTCAAGAAGGTTTGCATTATAGGAGGAGATGAGGATGATATTTAAGTAAGCACATAGTTTATTTACAAACCTAATAGACCAATGGAGATCCTTGCAAGAAGACAAAACAATTTTACAACTTTACAAAAGAAACTAGATGAAGTGAAGACCATAGAAACCAAGTGCAAAAAACCTTGGGTTTAACTAAATGACCTTAGTAGTAGAAAGTATGGAACAATGCTTACTAAATTGGTAAAAAAATTGAATATTATTGAAGGGCATCACAAATTTGTTCATCTAGATCATTGAAAAAATTAACTACTAGGGTTGCAATTTATGAAAAGGAACATAATCTAGTGTTAAAAAAGCTAAAGTCAATGGTTGATGAATTATATGTGTTAAACTATGAAACATTTTTAACCAGGGTTTTGACATCCAATTTATTACACCAAATCCACCTCATGTATTATGTTCATTGTTGTGGTGTCCTTTGTAATTGTTTTCACAAGTCTATCAAATGTGAGCAAAATATTAATATGTTGTTCTTTGTGTTTTCAAACTCATGGTCATGTTTTCGGTCCTTGTGTTTTAAAGTTCATGGTCATGCCATGGGCTCTTGAAGATCCTTGTGTTTTCAAGTTCATAGTTATGCTCTAAGTGTTCATTTACTCTTCATCAAATTCTCAAGTTTATGCTCATGTTTTGGGTCTTCATTTCCTCTTGGTGTTCTCAAGTTCACGATTGTGCTCTCTATCCTTTGGCAAACTTATCCTTAGGTGGTATCATTAAGAACGTCACACCCTAAATTTTTGAGACCCATCCAACTTCAAGATGACATAAGACTCGCATAAAAAAAACTTTTCATTCCAAAAAATTTATCAAAAGGTTACCCAAGTCATGTAGAATTCAAAAATCAAATTAATTTTACAAAAAATGTGTTTTGATGTGAAAAATGAATGCATAAGAAAAAAGTTTCAAGAATGTCACACAAGGGATTTTTTCAATCAGAAACACAAAAGGAATATTTCTTTCTTTTTTAATTATTGGATGTTAATTTTTAATAATACTTCAAATGCCAATTTACTTGATGTCTTTTATAGATAATTGATTGAATCAAATCTCATTTAATTATGAATTTTTTAAGTCAAGATTGTGAAGTCCTAATAGGCCATTGATGTCAAGAACACAAATGATAACTATTTTCACCTTATGTTGTTTTAAAGACTAGTTTGGATCATTCCTTGTGCATGTACTAAATAAACAAGAAAAAATATATAATGTGTAAGGACAGTTAAAAGAAAAAAGTTAGGAACTGGGTCAAAAATGGGTCAAGAATGGTTTAAGAATCAAAATGTTAATGCATATTATAGATTTTTGGGAGTTCATTATTTTTCATAAATGTGTGCATAGGTGGGGAAAAAATAACCCGCCTAATCCAATCAAATAAACCAATGTATAAATAGATGGAATTTTATTTCTTAATTGGGTCCAACTTTCCTATGATTTTGACAAAGTGGTTCCTAGTGGTACCACCCAAAGAAAAGTTTGCCAATGTGTTGAAAAGTACTACACCATAGTCTACTTTCACCCATGGGTCTTCATTACTTTTCATGTTCTCAAGTTTGCAGTTGTTCTAGCTCTTTGTCTACTCTTCATTTTTTCAAGTTTATGGTCATGGTTTTTATCTTTTTCTACTCTTGGCATTCTCAAGTTTGTGGTCATGCTTTGGTTCCCAAAATGATGTTTCAATGTTTTTAGGTTCATGGTGGTGTTCTACAAGTGTTTTGACAAATTGTGAATATGCTCATGATCATAATATATGAACATATGTGAATTAAGGAATATGGTTGATCCACATAGAGCAACACAAAGAACAATTCAAATTTTTTGGTCTCTATTGCAAATAACTTCTTTATCAATTATCTTTTTTTAATTTTGAATGTACATGTCACATTTTTTTGTTACACCTTTAGTTACTACTTACAAGTATGTTTTTTTGAATTTGCTTCCAATACATATTGTAATCTAAGTTGCAATCAAACACTACTTCAAATCCATAAAGTTTTTGGTTTATGATTTGTAAATCTAAGGTGGATTTACAAGCATGAGTTGACTGGTGACCATCTACAAGAAAAATTCACCAAGTTTATCACTATGGTGTCTCTATAATTCTCAATGATAACATTAGAATATTTTCATATTTTTCTTTTCATATCATCAAATTGAACCTTGACATTGTCCTCCCAAAAACACCATTACATTTTTTTTTGTGACAAGAAATTTTCACAATTTAAAAAAATTAATTAATTTTTTTCCTTGATGTGTTCATACCAATGTTTTTTTTTGTATTCAACATTCTCATTTTGTACAAATAGAAATTTTTCTTTAACAAAACACAATATTTTACATTGAATTTTTTTCTCAAATTTTTTTTCACAATTTTTTTTTAAAAAATCACCACCAAAAAAACCATTTGGTTCATATATAGATGTTCATGTTTGTTGTGTGAAGTTCTTTTCAAGTTGGAACTAAATGTTTTTAACACCAAACTTGAATCAAGAAAAAATATTTTTTAAATAAGTACATTAAAAGAAAATTAATACCAAAAACTTCTTGGAACATTTATTCTTCCCAAAAACACTACAAATTTTAATTGACTTTCTATGTTGAAAATTTGTGTCATTAAACATTTTAAGGTTGAAGTTCAACATTTGAATTTGAATCTTGACAATATTTTGGTGTGACCATTTGATAATGTCTAGGTTTTTTATGTTATTTGAATACATTTTAGCAAGGATATTTAAGTCAAATTCATTTTTAAATATATACATTGGTTGGGCAAAAAAAAAAATTTCTCTTTTGAACAATGCCCAAAATGTGTCCATGCTAATTAGATGACACTATGATTACCCAAAGTTGAAAGGATTTTATTTTGAAATATCATGTGAAAGGTTGTTTGGATATTTTCATGCATTGGGACTAAGGATCACAAAACCCATAATGTTATGAAAATTTTAATTAGTTTTTTGGTATTTGGTGCAAATACTAAAAACAAAAGCAATATTATGTCTGTGTAACCATATTGCACATTCTTGATTTATAAAGTGTTTCATTAAAATGTAATCATAGTGCAAATCATATCACATGTTCATTTATTCAAGCAATCACATTCTCATTTTGTCATGTATTGTTTCATTCAATCAATCACATTGTCAAAATTGAGTTATCAATTTTGCAAGTCTCCTTTCAATTGTGTATTATTTCATTCAAGCAATCACATCTTCGCTTTGTCATATATTGTTTCATTCAATCAAACACATCATCACATATATTGCTTCTCATTCAATCAATCACATTATCACTTGAATAATTAATTTTGTAATCTTCCATCCAATCTTATCATGCAATTCTTCCTTCAATCAATCACATTGTCATTTCATCTATATTTTGTAAGTTTATATGATATCTTATGATGTTTTGCTTCATTTAATTACTCTAAAATCACATTTTCATTTAGACTACCAATTTTGTAATCTTCCATCCAATCTAATTAAGTATTACTTCATTTATTCAAGCACATCCATAATTGCAACTATACCACTTAGGTAGTCTTATATTCAATGTTGTTGTTCTTAATCAATCACATGAATCACTTGTTATATTAGATACATAAAATAAATTTTGAACATTTAGTAAGCATGGATATATTTACTTTAAGACTTGGGTTTTGGTATTTTTTCCTCCCCTAAACTTTGAATTAATTTTTAAATGATTTATTCAATGTGGATATTTCTAAAGTTCAACAAGTAATTGTACCTCAAGAGACATAATTGTCACGAATGACATCACATCATTGCCAACATCATCATCAACATCACCATTAACATCACCATGCACATAATTCATCATGAACGTTCTCCTTTCATGCTTTCATCTATTGTACATTCATAATGTTCGTTTTTTTCCAAAAAGATTCCTTAAGATGTTTTCACACATTTTGAAATATTTTGAGGCAAATTTTAAAGTAGGTTCAAAGCCAAACCCTAATAGTTGGCAAATCTTTATTAGTCACCCCATATTCCCCTTAATTATTACTAGTAACACTATTAAATAATGTTTTAACTTGGACCCATCAAATTCCAAAACTAAAACTAACAAAGATTCTTAAATTGCTCCATTACCCTCCATAATAATATTCAAAAGAAAAGATTTATTCTTAATTACATAGTTGATAGCCATATAACCACTACTATAATACCCATGTTGAACACTATATTCTTAATTTATATTCAATTTAAAAAATGAATTTATTGTATTGGACTAATTTTGAAATTTGATCATTGGGAAAAACAATCATCTTTAAATGGTGACAACCTTCATGACAACTTTTAATGAAACCAACATTTTTCATGATGATGAACAAGGCTGAAAAATAAACATGAAAACTTAAATGTATAGTAATGGTTAATTGCAAAGTGCATCACCAATAAAAATATTTTTGTAAAAGGTAAAAAATTGTTGCATGCAATGCACATCGTCACAAGATGGAAGGACATATGTATGCAACATTATGTATCAAAAACATAACAATAACATGTTTCACATTGCTATCATTTTTGTGAATATCCATTAAAGGTGTGGGGCACTAATAAGTGTTCTTTTCCATCATTAAAACATGATAGAATCAAGCAAGAAATAATAATCAAATGTACATATATTAACATGAAACCTAATGAATATTGTGTTGAAAATCAAAATTACAAATAAACTAACATGAAATTTTATTATAGTTATAAAATTTTAACTAATTTTTTTAAATATTTAAATTTTTTTTTTGCTATTTTTAATTTAACAATGGTTGTAATCCAAATTTAAAATATTATAAATAAATTTTCATTCCACTCATGATTTATTAAATAAATAAAAATAAATAATATTTTTAAAATAAATTTCAACTTACTTTTTTTAATATTTTCATCAACACCAATTGATCAAAATTTTAAAAAAACTTATTCAAACTAACATTGAAAATTAAATTTTTTCAAAACATTTTATCAAAGTTAATCTTTACATATTGATGAAATTTTGCACCCTAAAAAACATGGTGAGAAGTGACATCTAACAATGTTTTTAATATCAATTATACATGTGACTTAAGGGTGGACATTTTATTTTTCTTTTTCTAACCATGCTCTCTAGGATATGCTTAACCTAGGGATGTCCTTTTTAAAAACCCTACAACCTACCAAACATCTTGAATTTGAACATCCTTAGTAGAAATTTGGATCAATAGGGCATTTTGATTCAATGGCAACCCAATTAAAGTTGTTTTCAATAACGAAAACACAAGAGGATGCTAAGGATTGACAAAAGAGTGAAAACATGGTAAAGTATGCCAATGAAGAATATAAAAACATTTGTGAAAAATATTCATAAATTAAACCTTAATACATTGAACTCATGACTATTTTTTATTTTAATGATCAATAAGAGGAAGATCTTTGACTTCATTGCATAATATTGAAATATGCATGTTTTAATATGCATTTAAATACATTTTTAAAAATATAAATATAAGGAAATAAGTATCCTGCTCTTGTTTTAAGTATATAAAAATATGATGAAAATACAATTGTAATTGGATTTTTTATATTTTCAAATGGATAAAGCACTAATATGTATCAATGTGTTTTAAAAATTTTATATTACAGTCATAATTTTTCAAAGTTCTAATGTAAAAGCATTTTGAAAAGTTTGAAAATCTAGCTAGTCTAAAACATAATTTTCATCCATTATTCTTATATTAAAATTCCTAAACCTTTATGTGTAGCTTATTATGAACTTAACGGAGTGCACCATTGCTTCATATTGAAAGTTTAAAAAGTTTTGAATAGGTTTTTTCATGGTTATGCCATAAATGTCAATGTGATTACATGTGGGACTACTTTTTTAACATATTTTATCATGCTTTCACCCAAAAAATGACAAAATAATAATAATAAATATGGGAACACCAATGAGGAACAACAAAACAATGATGGGGGACAACATAACCTTGAAAAGGCATATTGATAAAACCAAGGCTACAAGGTGGACAAGAAAAAGAATTGGGGCAATAAGGGACTCTAAGGGATCTAAAGTCACATAAATAGAAATGCCAAAGTATACTAAGAACATCAAGATGTATGCAACTAGGATCACCAAGGTCAAAGAGATTTTATTTTTATTTTTTAATTTCAAACCACAAAAGAGGGAATGGTTTCTGTTTTCTTTTCTGATTTTTTCAGGCAATGAGGAGTGTCAAGAAGGATATTGATGACTATTGGGAACTACAACAAGAACATTAAGAACAACAAAGGATATCAACAAACATTGGGTTTGCCAAAAAGATTTATGTTTCAAAGGCAGAAATTGAACTTCATGTTTAAGAATTAGTGGAAGTGAAAATAATTTCATGGACAATCTATACTAACATAAATTAAATCAATAGTTGATAACTAATCTTCTCCTCAAAATCATTTAATCTTTAAAATATATTATCATTGTACTCCAAAAGATTCAGCATTGAGAAAATTATTATTTGAATCACCAAAAAAAATTAAAATTTATTGGTCGAAATGCCAAAATTTTGAAAAAAATGAAATGCCTATAACCAAAAGCTTTGAAATTTTAAACAAGGCACAAGCAAAATGGCTTTCATGACACACAGTTGTGAGCTTTGGACAGGAGCAAGTGCAGAGGGAATGATGATGATGCTCTAGGAGGAGAGCATGATGGAGATCATGCTTGGCATTATAAACAGTGGGAGAATCCTTCACATATGAATCCTGCTTTAGACATGCCAACATCAGCAAACGGCACTTTTGTATGGCCAACAATTAGGTTGAGTCTTTGCTTCCACAGAAAGAGTCTCATAAACACATTGCCTAGAACAACCTCCATGTAAAAATAATAAGCTCTATGAAATCATATATAGACATTACTACTTCACAATATCAAAAACTTCTCCCTCTGAGTCAGATAGAAAGAGAGAGGGTCCCATAATAAGATCATTGAGATTTCAGATCTGACATGTCAGTCCATAGAAGAGTGCCAGGACCCAACACTAAAATAATAACCCCACAAATTCTCAGGAGCAGTTTGAACACTACCACCAGTGACCTGCATGTTCAGTGACCTTCAACAGCTAAATGTATTGAACTAGCTACCAGCTAACATGACATGTGCGTAAGCAATAATTCTAGACTTGCCTTACATGAAGATCTATTTCCCTTACAAAATCTACTTACCTCTGCCTGACTTGTGTATGAAACCCTGCAAAATGGTCACACCAAGTGTTAGATTAGGGTATTAAAGTATCCCCTTACAGATTCATGCCCCAAATCGAATAAATTCTTACCTTCATGCAGGTGATCAACGCATTGATCAACGGGATGTAGATTGTTGAAGCACATCTTATGCCAAGGATGTGTCATTTACTGGGTGACCTCCTATTCAACATCAAAGAAGGCAACTAGTTTAGTCTGCATAAGAAAAGAAGCATAAGTCCCAAAAAAGTCAGGTCCATTGTTCAAACAATTCTGAAACTTCTGAATTATGTGATCATGGGAATGACTCTAAAAACTGAACATGATAATTTTCTCCAGATGCATGTTGCATTCACAAAGAAAACGATGCCTTACTGGCATTTCCCATGAGGGTGTTGCTCTCTCATCTCATACAGTGTGTGACTTCCACTATAATTGATCTTTCTATCATTTTCCAATGAACCACACTGAGCTAAGTCTTAAGAGCTGCTAAATACCTTGAACTCATCTTCTCAAAGACTCAAAACAATGATGTCTTTGATGACACAGAAACAACCACCAGAAATTCTGTATGTGCAAGGGCAACACCAACAGAACTTGATAGACAGACATATATCACACCATTATGCCATGTGATTGATCTCACCTTGCATGTCATCACTCCCTCCATACCTCCTCGGCACCATACCTGAAACTGGATGTTAAACTCTCCAATTCTTAATGAGTTGCTGTTGAAGAAAACCCTGTCAACTCTGAGCTGTAGACCAAAAGCTATGATAGCCTATTCCTATCCCTGAGCATTGTGGACAGATTTCAACCTTTCTGTCCCCAATCATCCTTCAAGGAACTGCTGAACCATCAAAACATATTTGAAACCTCAGGCTCTCAAAAGGTGCGTTTGGATTCCAGGTCTAAAATCTCACTGGAAGAATTTTGTTTCAGATCTATGGATATCACCCTACCTGGTTTCTGTTTTCAAGGACCTGTTCTCCAATTTCCTGCATCTCGTTCTGGACTCTCTGGAATGGAACTGAAGAGAAAAAACCCTCTCCAGAAATTCATGGTTCAATCAATTTTTATAGCTAGATATTGGGCATCTCAAGGCTTTTGTTGACCTGCAACTTGACCAAGATATAGAAGAAAAACTTCACAAATTAGAGCTGGATTCAAGGTCCCAGGTGCCACAATGTATTCCTCATCAGGACCACCAGTTAGAGCATAAGTGCGTTGATTTGATGGCTTTGGTCATGTTCATTCTGCTACTGCATGCACCCATGGATCACCCTAGAACTACCATATAAAATCACTTCAGTGGAGCCAATACTTCTACATTCCTTAGGAGCAGGGTAATTAGGTCATGTATTCCATCTAGTAGGAACTGAAACTGGAAACATCTGGAGAAAATTTTGTTCATGGTACACAAAGTCTTCAGAAACAATTATATTGCCAAGAAAGTATCAACTGCAAGTATCAAATGTCATGTGAGAACTATGAGCTAGAATTTTGAAGAAACTTTCTGACCACCCATCATCTTCCAAATGAAAGAGATCACGGCAATTAGGAAACTGCATGCAACCCTACCACATACTCTTGAAAACCCTAAAGTCCAGGACCCTGAGTCTTCTTAAAATGAGTGGCAAGGAGGGTAGTAGCAGCAAGATCAGACACTGAAAGTGGCAACTCCTCCTTGATCTTTGAGGACAGTATTGGAGAGAAGTTCACACATTATTTCTCAGCTGTGGACACATCCTGTTGCAAGCTGCTATGGCCATAAAGAAGAAGAGGAAGCAACGATCCTTTCTGCAGTCCTTGATAAAGAACACAGGGCCCCCGAGAGTTGGGACCCTTATGCATAAGGTGCGTCCTCTCGTCTCCAATAAATCACTGCAGTCAGAGGATTCTACAGGTTTTAAACTCCAGATCAGGACCTTGAGAAGGGGGCTGTTCTGGAAATTCAGGTCCCAGTGTGCGTCCCTGTGTGAGCCCTCTGAGGCAAAAACTGAGAACACGGGGCCTGAGATAGGGACCTGAATTTCCAGAACAGCCCCCTTCTCAAGGTCCTTACCCTACACATACAGTCTAGTCGCCTTGTAAAGCTATTATTACCTGACCTTACTGGTTTTTTCTAAGGGCTCCTTGCCAACCTACAACATGACCCAAATTTTGATGGTTTTGTTTTTTGCTGCACCCAAGAAGCGTTTTGTCTAAATCAGCCTTCCTGAATTTTTATTACCCTCCACTCACCAGCGTTTTTTTTTTTTACTGGCTAAATTCCAATAAAAAAGTGAAATTCACAATTGAAAAATAATTTTTTTTTTGGAGGTTTTCAATACCCCCAAAAGTGAGGGGAAAAAAATAGTAAAAATTGACGTATCTCTATATTTGAATTGTCATATCTATTTGCTTTTCAGTGTGTAGCCAAAAATATAGAAGGATATTAAAGATTTGTGTTTCATATCTCTAGTTTATAGCCAGATTTGGCTAAATCTTTATTAGGGATGATCACCATTTTTATTTTTTACATCTTATTATTTATGTATGATTACCACTTTGGCTGCTAACAAAAATCCCAAAAAAAAAAAAAAAAAACAACAAATAA
>Ga0116231_10003158_pt1 | contig 34422 bp, 21 predicted proteins | sample S1TSphgellanicum_2_FD_89695 | JGI IMG/M metagenome (GOLD analysis project Ga0116231, IMG submission 89695) | Host-associated microbial communities from peat moss isolated from Minnesota, USA - S1T2_Fd - Sphagnum magellanicum MG | ecosystem: Host-associated > Plants > Peat moss > Unclassified...
TTGTATATATATGTGTGCATGCATCTCTTTTTAGTTGATTAGTTTATACATTTGACTGGCTTTAATCTTTTTGTTTAGTAAGATTTACTACGTATTTACATCCTTACGACACCGTACGTCACGACACTACACATCACGACAAGGTAGGTAAATAAGTAAAAAGGTAAAAAAATAGGGTGAATTAAAAATAACCATGTAAATATTCTTATTTTATTTTGTGTTTTCTTTTAGAGTTAAACTTCTTTGAAGTCATCTCAACTGGCACATGATTTATATGTGAAATCTTAAAAAAAGGCACATTTTAAAAATACTTTGTAAAATTACATTCAAAGACAAAACATATGGGTTAAACTTTTTGGTTGCACTTTAATTGCGAATTCAATTGCAACTAAAAATGATTTTTCCACAAGTTTTGTAATTCTTTTTACTTTTGTAAATTATACAATCAAATAGGTAAAAAACTAAGTAACTAATTAATTAACTAAATAATTAGCTAATAACTAATTACCTACCCACCCACCCACCCACTTACAAAACTACTCACTATATATATATATTTAGAAGTAGCATGATCATTACTCTTTCATGGTTTCCAATAACTAATGAATTGGTTCATATAAATAAATCAAAATTAATAATAAATTACTTGAAGAAAAAAATATTTAATGTTTCATTAATTAATCAAGTCACAAATTAATCATTTAAGTTTTTAATATATCTAATTATTTGGCAATTACTTCTAGAATAATAATTTTTTATTTATTCAATTACATAAATAAAAATACTATTTCTACCTCTGAAATAAACATTTTAAATTGATAGTGATCAACTAATTAAATAAGAAAAAGGTGTTAATTGATTATCTAACAAAATAAATGATTAAATAATTTGTAATTCCTGAATATTAACTATAAATTATTAAATTCAAACTTATTAACTTAATTAGTAGATATTAAATCATTTTTAATAAACCATTACTATTTATTAGTTAGTAACCATAATTCTTGATTAATAAATATTAACTATCACATAGGTTAATAAATATTAATAAAATAAAACATAAGTTACTATTTTATATTGAAGAAATATTAACTAATTAAAAAAAGTATTAATATATTATTAATTTTATTATTTATTAAGTAAAATTGAAATAAGTTTTGATTAATCATTAATTGTAACTAGACAATTTAATTTTTAAAGAATTTATTAAGTATTATTCATTGGCTAACTAAATATTCACTAATTAGAAGTCATTAGCTAGTAACTATAACTCTTGATTAACTACCTAAATCAGATTATTGAGATATTTCAGAACTAATCATATATTTCAGAATTAATTAAATAAGGAATAATCAGATAATTACTATCTGAGTAATTATTTGAAATACTTAGTTATTTCATAGTAACTAAATATGAAATATTATTTAATAAGTTATTTACAAATCATTGATTGATAAATATGAAATATAGATTATTTATTTATAAACTTATTGACTTGTTGATAGAAATAAAGTAATTTATAATTAACTAACTATTATTTCATATTTCTACATGTTTCATAATTTCGTTTTTACATGAACCATACTAAATCAAAATGATTTTTTTTCAATTGAATACACCCATAATATGGCCAAACATATGTTTAATATACTTTGAATACGAACTAAATATCTTACATACCATGAATACAAATCAAATATGTTTAATATACCTTGAATAAAATTTATATAATATACTCTGAATGTAATCGACAAAACCCAAGTGTATATTAGTAAATGTATAAACACATCATTATAGGTAATCAAATTACAATTAATTTTGCAACTAAATGAACATAGGAATCTATTCTTGGATGAAAAATTCAAAAAACTAGTCAATATGGAAAGATATGTAACTTAATAGTGCACCATAGTCGCAAAAATAATCGTAAAATTTAAAAGACAATAAGTAGTTGTAAAAATGATAAAATAGAGTTGCAAATGATAGGTAGTTGCATATAATCGCATGTAAGTGCAAATTGAATGGTTAAACATTACAAGATTTCTTTTAATGTAAATTTGTGAAACATTTACAATGTTTCCATGCATCTTGTATTGGCCATAAGTTTTTAAAAACTACTTATTAATGTGGCATTTGCTATTGGCCCAAGTGTAAACTTGTTGGCCAACTAATTGAATTAAAATTTTGAAATTTTATTGAATTTCCAACAACAAACATTACCCAAAATTCCATATGTCTTGCAATTTAGGTCAAAAAATTTAGGAAATCACCTCCATAAAATCATTTTCCAATAATGCAAAGAGCACACACTAATTCCACTAAAAATTCTAGTTTTCATTTTATTGAATTTTCAATGACAAAATTGTTCAATATTTAATAACTCTCGCAATAGGTAGGTTTAGATATTGCAAAACCACCTCAATGCACCCATGGTGCACTTATACTCATTGAAAGCTTCGAATGATACCTTGACTGTGGTGAGAAGCATCATGATTGGGAGATTTCAACATGACAGACAAACAAATTACCTTCCTTAATTGATAGATGCACAAATGCAAAGTGTTCATCAAAATTTCTTCATGTGAAATCAACAATAAAAAAACATCTTCAAAGGTGTGGACAAGGGTTTTTTATTAAAATTTTGTCTAGTAGGTGGACTAGTGATCATCCATTAAAGGAATGAACCAAAGTTGGCTAGAGGTCAGATAGGACATGAGAAAATTTTGGGAATCATGTATAGTTTTGGTGACCTACAGGAACTGACAGTTTAACTTCTAACTTTTATTTCCCTCAAAATCTAGCAACTTTTATATATATATTTCCCCAAAAACCCTTTGTAAAATTCACATTGGATTCTTTTTGTCAACACAAAGTGAAAATTTTCCCAATAAAATAATGTTTCTAGACCATGTCTTTGGATTGGACAATTTTTCAACATTTTAAGGAGAATTTTGAAAGGTGGATGAAAGAAGGGTGCACGACTATATATGAAGCACATGAAACGGATGTTTTAAATGATGGAGGCAAATGCATTGCCCATGTGATCATGGGCACAAAAACTATAATGACCAAAGAACTCTCAACTTGCATAAAATCTAGAATGAATCAAACATATGTAAACCTAAATCCAACAACTCACAAAATGTAATTCAATATGAAATCATGAAATATTTTTAAAAAATATTTCAACTAAATTTTATTCATAACATAGAAAGGTTGGAAACATGACACAAAAGGAATAAGAGCATCAAGTCATAGCTCAAACTAAAAAGAGAAAAATAAATGTAAAGTTGCTAAAGAGTGAAGGAAGCATTGTAAGAGTTAAGATGAATGTTGCACAAAACAATGAATTAAAATCCATAAGCTATTTGGAGGTTTCCATGTTAAGAAATAAAATCTGCATGTCAATTGTTCTTTAAGTAAATACTCATCAATGAAAGATGCACCCAAATTTTTGATACCTTCCAAAGGGGTGGATACAATAACAAGGAGAACAAAATCAATGCAAAAGACTCATGGGGACCAAACTCCACATTTTTTAATTTGCATCCCAAATCTCGTCATTATTAGTTGGACAATTAGGTACTCAAAAGGTTGATGACACCAAATAAGGTGGACCTAAACTTTACGAAAGGGTCCTAAAAGGAACTAAGCAAACAAAGGCCCTCCTAACAAAGGCCTTGACAAAGACTCATGTCCAATGGAATAACAATGACATCCTTTTATTGTCACAAGTCATGATTATATTAGGATTCACTAAAATTGAAGACAATAGCATATCGCTAATTAGACAATAGAGCTCTTCCACCATGGCAATTGGACAAACTCCAACAAAAGGTTTAGCCATTGGTTAAAAGACATATCTAAAAGAACAGCCACTCTACATACTAACATGTCCAAATGCAACACGAAATGTGCCCCAATGCCATGTGAAAAGAAAAATGAAAATGATAGTGGAAAGTTGTATAATGTTTTTGGTGAAAACAATCATGTAGGTGTACAAAAACTATCACTATTGAACCACTAGCTACTGAATGAGGCGCATGATTGAGCATCAGCTTAAACAATCCACATGATTTTCTTGATTGCTTGGCCCATACTAAAGCAAGGTCAGATGTCAAAGTACCATCACCGCATGACTAGGGTATGAGTGACTTCACTCCCCCAGTAGAACTTTGTGCCACATTGTGCTACAATGAAAGATCAAAATTCGAATGTGCATTGTAGATTAGTCTAGGTACTTGTTCTAATCATGAACCACATTCTCTTATTACTTGTGTTTAGAAGATTTCATGTTCTCTAACCAAACCTTGAAAGTGCAAGTTTCCAGTTTCAAATCTGAGACTAAAGCATTTGAGCTAGCTATCAAGTCTACACTCAGACATCATCTAGGAAGTTGACTTGGGTATTGTGTAAGTTTTTCCCACATTCACGTGGAGCACATGCAATCGCCACATTGTTGCAGATGAGTTGCACAGCCTAAAATCAACATTGTGGAAATGCAATGCACTGCAGACATGGATTCAGAAAGCAACTCACAGATGACCTGCACAGAACACACCTTACACATGTCTCATCCAAATTGTGGCAACAAATAATTAATGTTTCACAGTATTATGAATGGATTGAATTTGGAAGATTTATTTACACTGAAGAATTCAGTGAGAAGATGAATTGGGATCTCTTTACATACAGTGCAGGGTCCATTTTTGTATGGATTTGTACCTGTATACCAAATGTCAATTTCTCCTTTCAATTCTGACATTGCCATGGCAAAAGTCTTGACCTACAAATGTAGCATGCTCTATCCACTATGATAGTAGTAGCATGCAATTGATGCTACCCATTAATGTAACTATTCTTCCTCCCAGTACACAAGCTCTGTTGCTGAGTAATGTGCATTTACTTAACCACCAAGGGAGCGCATGGCACATGTGCAGCTTCATCATGCCACACCCAAGTTCCCTCTTTTGTTGACCTAAAGTGTTTAGGGGTCCAGACAATGCCTGATGCATGCCGCTTCTGTTCCAAATCCCGCTGCATGTCCTCTAGTCTCTTCTTTGTTTCTCGCATTGCTTGAGCACTCTCTCCATTGATGACAGCATCAGTAAGATCTGACCATACATTCACTGACTCCATTGATGATACACCCTAATCATGTTACAAACAAAGCAACCAACATTTCAGATATCAAACAAATAGAGTTTTTTAATCTCCACATTGTATATTGCTGCAGCATGTACCTTGGAGCCATGATAATTCTCAAGAAACAAACAGAAGTCACATTTTTTCTGTGTCCTTTAGTTCTCAAAATAATGACCTACGAAAGAACTAAAAAAAACAAATGAAAAAGGGTTTAGGGTTTTTAAATCAATTCTACCTTCATATTCTCTACAACAGGCGCATGGATGTCAACTATGGCAGCTTGGGCATCATACAAGTTGCAAATTTCCCCCGAGTGCTTATTCTTCGCAGTCACAACCCTGCCAACATGATGGAACAATGTCAGTATGGACACCAAGAACATTCTGAGTTTAAAAGACCTCTTAAGGCAACTTAATCATGTATTTTAAGTGAAAAAGTGAAAACTTGTATGAAGCAGAGAAAAAGATTAGGAGCTCACTTATCCCATGATCCATTAAGTTCATACAAGACTTTCTTTGTTGAGATCTCCCAGATTTTGCCCGAAACTCTGTTGCTGGATCCACGAAACCCAAAGAACCCCCTTCCTTTAAAGCTTACAGAAGCCTCTAGTCCTGACTCGATGCAACGCACTGTCGTATTGCCAAGCCACTCATTGGCTGGCATCGGGAAGAACCGTATAAACAGTTTTGGAGAAGAGGTCTCATAAGTCTCATGATGTTCTGTTAGAGTCAGCTGCCGCTGTCCCAGAATTGTGATCTCAACCCCATTTCCTGCAATGCCAAAAACATTAGGTCATATTAGCTTCCAAGTCCAGAAAAGAAGAAGAACTCCAGCATAAAATCACTGTCAACAGGATGAAGTTCCACTGAATTCAGAACTTAACTTGTTCTGCAATCCCATCAGATGACCTTACTCAGATAAGGAGGTTCTTGCCTTCATCCACAAAACAGTACCAAAGTGTAACATTTCATCTACCAATCACTTGTTCAAAATTGGCAGATTGCATTGTCCCTAAACACTAAACCCTGAAGAGAAAGATGGCATCATTCCTTCATTTGTTTGTGGCAGAGATTAGAAGAAAGGACAGTAACCAGGTGAACACAAAAGGTTTGTCAGTAAACCAGTTCACAAGTGAAGAACCAGAACAAAAAGTAGCAGAGAGTGTTGTTACATTACCACAGAAGCGTGGGACTGCATGATGCCACCAAAGCAGTTGAAGCTTCTTTGAGCCACTGGTTGCATACAGAGCACTCACAGGCGGATGATGGGACACCTGCCATGTAAGCCACAAAATGCCATGCATGATTGCATTACAACCTATGCTCATTCTCATCATGTCCATGCTTCTATACTGTTTGATGAATTTTGTATCCCCACCATGCATCCCACTCAGGGTTTAGATTTTCCAAAACCCAACATGTGATAATTCTATTGCAGCCATCTACAGAAAAAAATGGGTGTGGTATGCGTGTGTATATTTTTTCCTTAGAAAAATATGAAAGAGAGTGTTCAAAAAAAGCAAACCTGTTCACAAAGCACATTAAGATCACCAACAGAGACATGGTGAGTTTCTCCAAGAATAGGATTGTAAGGTGCTCTCGCAAAGGGCGCGGGCCGAGTGGTAGAGATGTGCCATCCAACTACAGCTAGGAATCTGTCAAGAGGAGTGGCACCAGCTGCGCACATGCCAAGCAAGTCTTGGGCACAACAGTAGACTGATTCTCCATAAGCTTGCAGCTGGGACTTGGGGAGATTGAACTGGGGAGGTAATTGGAACCTTGTTAGGTCAGATCCAGGACTGCAGCCTTTGAAGAGATCAAAGACAGTTGCCTGAATAGAGCTTTTGGATTTCTTCAGATCCTTTGCACCCGCCCCTTGACTTCTCTCTATTCTGCATGGAGCTGTCACCACAGGAACCTTGTTGGTTAGGTCTTCTTCTTCTCCTGCTTCTTGTTCTTGTTCTTCTGCAGCAGAAAAATACTCTTGTGGACTTGTGGATTCCACCGGTCCATCGTCCACGGGGTTGATTGTTGATCCTGCCTTCGTATGAGAAAAGTTTGATCTCGAGTCTGCAGTCTTTCCCACACTTGCGCTGGGGCCCATTTGGAACGAACTCTCTTTGGTAGGACAAGACCCAATCGTGTCTTTCAATCAAAGACAGAAGAAGCAGCACCCAAATCTTACAATGGGGAGGAGAAACACAACAGAAAGCAAGAAGAAGAAGAATGGTATCACCAACCCAACAGAAGTCCTACTAATTCCTTCTTCCCAAATCCTAGCAACCCACAAGAAAAAAACACCAAAACAACAATAATAATAAAAATGAGACCAAATTCAGCAACAGCAGCAATGCGATAGTAAGAAGATCTCAAAAGTCTAAAAACAGTAACAGGAAGATTACAGATGACAGAGTCCAGACACCACCCACAAAAAGCAACAAATGCTAACAAAAGCTACTACTACTACGCACAAAGAATTACACACAAGAAGACTGAAGCTTTCTCAGGTTTGTTAGTGACATGTTACAGTAACGCATCATCAGCCAGTTGCTGCAGATTGTCCTCAAAAAAATATCCAGAGGCACTTGTCACCCACTCTGAGTAAGTTAGTGAGAAAACCAATCCATCAAAATCAAAACAAAAAAAAAGGAGTTTCTAAAATTACACACTGGACGAGACTCCCCCTTTTGAAAAAACAAAAACCAAAACGAAACAAAGCATAAGAAGAAGAGCACAACTTATTTGAGCTCTTCACAAATTTTACAGTGATGAAGGAACTTGGGTTTGGACTGAATGACTGATGATGCCCAACAACAAGCTAGCTCTGGAGCTTTAATTGAAATTTCATCATCTCCAATTGGGTCACAAAAAGAACTGAAATGGACACTGGAATTTCCTGCAGCAAAAAAGCAAACCAGCAGCAGCCTTTTTCTTTCCTGGCAATAGCTCTGGAGCTTGAATTGAAGTTTCATCAGCCAAAAATCTATATTAAAAATTTAAAGTGCTAAAATCCTCCAGCCCACAAAAAATTTATACAACTTCCCAAATAAATAAATAAATAAATAAAAGGTAGAAATAAAAGAAAACAAGCAGTCAAACAACAACACCACAATGCATATACTAATAATAATACTTTGTATATTATTTTTGGATTGCCAGAAACTGTGCCACATGGCAAATGCTCAAGGCGTCATCGTCATCTAACTAGTACTGTTGCATACTGTTATTGCCTAGTGGCCATAAGCCTGCACACCCAAAAAAGAAAGCCTGGGGTTTAGGGTTTAGTGGCCTTGCCCACTTACTACCAAGGCCTTTAAGGATATTGTGTTTAGATTCATTATAGAGTTACTAGGATGCAGGGCCCATGGAGGGGGGGGGGGGCTCCAGCCAATCACGAATTACCGAATCAAGCATGTGCGGACACCAATTCTTTTATATATAGAGATAGTAGCCTTCAGGGATTTTGGCCCCTAGGTAATATAATAATAGGTCTATTTTTAAATGAGGATTTTTGAAAGATAATATTTTTGGCTTGTGTTGAAACTTGAGATTAGTTAAAGAGTTATGATATCTTGAAGGATTTTGGTTTCGTTTAGAGGATTTTTTTTGACGATTATATTATTCTTTTGTATGGTGAAATATATTTGAATTAAGATACTTCTTTTGCATTAAGATACTTTTTTAATGTAAATGGCAAGGCGATCAAGGACAGTGTGACACACACACACACCCCTTGTTGATTTCACGATACGAATATCTTCAAGAAGAGGAAAAAGGGTGGCCCCTTCCTTCACTCACTCCCATCACGATGCGGCTTCTCATTGTTTGCATGGAAATTCTATTATTTTTGGCCTGGGAGTAACAGCGCTTTCTAAGAACGCCCTAACCTCTTTCATCACCGAATGAATTATAAATCACAACAATCTTCAAATCCATGAGTAAGCAGCTTCCACGCACAAATGTAAGGATGCGATGATGATGATCACGCGGAGCTAACACCCAGTACTTGTTTAGCACCTGTCTTTCTAACTGTGAATTGGTGGCACAAAAAGAGATTGTACACGGCGTCGCTGAGCAGCCGTTGGTTTGAGTCGGCAAGTTTTTTAATTTCAATTTTGTGATGTGGCTGAAGCGCGTGATCAAATCCATAAGATGCTTTAGCCAGATTGGCAATTATTATTTTTAAATGAAAGTTTCTTTTTTTTTAAAAACTAGTATCTGTCTCTTTTTTTTGGCAACCTATTAGAACTTAGGATAGGATCTAGCAAAAAAAACTTATTTGAAAAAAACCGAATTTTGGCAACTAAACTCCCCCCAAAAAACACTAATTTTTCACCATTTCAAAAAAGAAAGAAAGAGCTCACTCCCCAATCAGAGAGTTGTCAGGGAAGTTATCAAAGAGCCCTTTTTAATCAGCGAAATTTTGCAAAGAAGTGAAATTAATAATTTGCAAAATGAAGTGATTTTGGAGGTTTTCAATTGCCAGAAATGAGGGGGGGAACTGGGGTCCCATTTCACTAAAACTGGGGATGAATCAAAAGTTGGGATGAAAACAGTATACATGAAAGAAGAGGGGACCAAACTGGATATCTCACTTAAATCGGTCCTCACAGGAGTTTGATCCCCAGTTCGGATTTGCATTATCTGTGCCTTTTCACTGCCTGCTAATATTCTTCATTACAAGCTTGTTTTCAAGTTAAAGGCCAGTTCTGATTTTTTCTTGACAATCGGTTATCAAACACCAGTTTTCTCAACATAATTTTATCTTTCAAATAGATAAATAAATATTCCAATTGAAATAATTGCTGAAAAAAATTTGTGCTCGATAAATATAACAACGCAAAAAACCAAATAAACACATTTACAAAATACATTGAATGTCCACAATTGTTGAAACAACAACTATTTTTTATTGAAGAGAAAAATAATGCTTACAAAATGCCAAGCTACTTACTTCCGAGCAAGAAAGGTCCAAAAATAAATACTATCTAAAAAACAGCCAAGTCATGGTAAATAAACCATGGACGGTGGTAGATCCATTTCAAGAGATCAGCAGTTGCACGTAGAGATCAGCAAATGGATGGACGGTGGGTCCACGCGATGCAATTCATGTCTATCAATCATAATTCTAGAATTTGAATATTTTATGTTATTCTAGTTGCTAAACTAAAAATTTAGGTTTAAACATGCATCAACACCTTCCCTCAAACCTAGTTCTTTTCTAGACTATTTTAAAATAAATGTGCATATTTTTTGTATCTTCTATTTGTCATAGTCAATGAAAAATAGTAAAAGTATTGAAATATACTAGAATAACAAGTTTCCTCAATTCTTTGAACCAGGTGATGCCTAATGGCTTGGTAAGCAAGTTGGCTTGTTGAATGGTTGTAGGCATGTACAAAACTACGAAATCTCTAGCATGCACATGCTCCCCAGATGTAATGGTGATGGATTTCAATGTGTTTGTTCTCACATGAAACATTGGATTGCTCACTAGCTTGATCATGCTCTGGTTGTCACATGTTGTAATCATTGGCTTGTTGTCCAAAAGATGCAACTCCAAAAGTAGGATTTGGAACCAAATCATTTCTTTTGTTGCATTTGTTAAAGAACGATATTCCAATTCAGTACTAAACAATGAGATAATGGGTTGTTGTTTATTAGACCAAAGAATTGGTGACACTCCAAGCTTGATAAGTATTCCAGTTTTTGAATGTTTGTCATCTAAATCACGAGGTCAATATGAATAGCTATGGGTATTCAAAACTAGATCATTCTCATGCAAGTACAAGATTCCATAGTCTAGTGTCCCTTTGACGTACCTTAGAATTTGTCAAAGTGCTTTGATATGTGTTCACTGTGAATTCTTCAAAAACTTACTCACAACATTTACAGCATAGGCAATGTCAAACTGAATGTGTGTGAGAAAGATGAGACTTCCTACAATTTGTTCATAAAGAATTTGATTTACCTCTTTTGTTCCCATTTCAAACATGAAGTGAATTCCTTCCACCATTGGAGTTTGAAATTTGTTACAGTTGTTCATTTCAAACCATTCCAAAATCTTGACCATATAGTTGTGTTGAAAGAAGAATATTCCTTTTACCACATGGATGAATCAGAGCCCAATGTAACTGTTCATAAAACTAAGTTTAAACATTTCAAACCTGTGAATGAAAACATTTTTCAAGAACTCCAAATGTTTTTCATCATCCCCAATTAACAACAAGTCATCAACATACACAATGAAAAATGTATAATGATTGATGATGAAAAAGAAATACAAATTATGATTAGTAGCACTCCTTTTGAGTCCATGGGATTGTAGGAAGGCATCAAGACAAGAATACCATGCCCTTGGAGTTTGTTTCAACCCAAAGAATGCCTTCACAAGTAAACACATTTTGTTTTCCTTCACTTTTTCCACAAATCCTTTCAACTACACCATAAACACTTCTTCATTGAACTTTCCATTAAGGAAAGCAATCCTCACATCAAAGTGTTTTATCATCCATCTTCTTGATGTTGCAAATGCTACCAATGTCCAAATGTTTACCCATTTAACAATAGGGGCAAATGTTTCATCAAAGTCAATGCCCTTGTGTTTTTAGCATCCTCGAGCCACAAGTCATGCATTCAATTTCTTGGTATCTCCATCACTTAATAATTTTGTCTTGTAAACCCACTTTGAAGTGATTTGGTTTCTTCCCATGAGGAAAGTCCACCAACTTCCATGTTTCGTTTCTATAAATGGTTCCATTTCGTTCTCCATTGCACGTTACCATCTTGGTATGGAATTGCTTCTTCATAAGTTTTTGGGTCTTGTGACTTAAAGAGGAAAATGTAATCTAGTGATGTTTGAGGAGGACCTCATAGTTGATATGTCCGAAGTTTGAATTCTGCTGGTTATTTTACAACTATTTGATGTGTTGAAAAGTGAAATGAATGGGCCAATGCTAGTGACGAAACATGGCTTGAGCTAGGAGTTTGATCATGACTTGAACTGTTAGAATTTGGAGTCTTTGGTTGGACATTGTTGTCAAATAAATCAAGATTTCAATCATTGTTCATTTCTTTTGCATCATGTTCTGTTGTTACATATTCCAACATGGTTATAATGCTTATGCCCAAACTTGGCAAAACATTACAAGAAAATCATGGCTTTTCAAAAGGGTAACTTGACTTAAATGTCCACATTGACCAAAAGGTATGTTCATTTCGACTAAAGGTTTGGGCCATGAAAAGACATGTTACATTTGACTAAAATGACATTTTTGACCAAGTGTCTAGCCAAAGATCTACTCAAAATGGATAAACATCCATCAAAATGGCCATGGTTTAATCAAATTGGTCGTATTGAATGGATAGGGTTTAGCTAAATTGACCATCTTGATTTAACCTTTAATCAAATTGACCATTATCATTTGACATTTAGTCAAATGAGTCATATTCATTTGATGACTTAGCTTACTTGTTAAACCTAAACTACCTACCTAACCTAACAATATAAGGTAAACTTAAACTACCTATCTAAATTAGCATAACTAATATATTAATAGGTTACTCGTTAAGTAATAACCTAGTTAGTAGCCTAGCTAGGCAACCTAGCCTAGATTTACCTAACAGGTTATTTAGGACGTAATCTAAAATTGTTAAAAAACCTACTAAGTAGTGTAAGCCTTTTAAATAAATATCCTAATGACTTAGGCTTATTAAGTAGACCTATATATTATCCATGTAAATAACCTATCAACTTAAACCTACTATAGGTACGTAGCTTAGGCCCTTTAAGTACATAACATAGGTCACTTAGGCCTAATAGATAAGTGGCTTATCCTATTAGCTAGGTAAGTAGCCTAGGCCACCTAGGCCTACTAAATAGGTAGCCTAACCCTAGGTTATCGAGGTCTACTCGATAGTTACGTAACATAATTAAACCACCTAGGCCTACTAAATAGGTAACCTAACCTAGGCCACCGATGTATACTAGGTATGTAGCTTAACTTAAGCCACCTAAGTTTACAAGGTAAGTAGTTTAACCTAGGTCACCTAGGTTTATTAGGTTGGTACATAACTTAATTTAAACTACTTAGACCTACATTAAATATGTAAACATTTTAGGTTAAACCACCTAGGCGTATTAAGTAGGTAGCCTAGTAACCTATTGGGTAGGTAACATAAGCTTAGACCAATTTAATAGGCTAGGTTACCTACCTAATATGCCTAGGTTAAGTCTATTAATGAGCTAGTAGGTATAACTTACATAGCCAACTAAATTAACATATAGGCATCAGTAGTTTATTAAATAGGTATAAACATAAACCTAATAAATACCTATAAGGTGTAGTACACTATAACCTACATGTTATCTAAGTACATGCATTTATTAATAGGCACCTCCTATGTACCTAGGTTAACCTACCTATAACCTACCTATTTATGTAAATGATTTAAAAAAATACAAGTTTATTTAATACAATATGTTGGGAAAAAAATCATGAAAATTGATTATAATATATTGGTTTAAAATGATGTTAATTATAATATGTTGTTCAAGAAAATCACCTTATGAGGTGGTGGTCTAATGGTTAAAAACTTGACTCCTCAATGTGAAAGTGAAGAATTCAAGTTCCCACACTTACAACTTAAGCTACCTTGGTTACTTAGGTGACCTAATTAGGTAACCTAGGTTGTAAAGCCTACTAAACTACCTAGCTTAAGCTATTTGACATAATTTAGGGGGTTTGGCTTAGCTTAGGGGGTTAACCTAACCTAAGTGGCTTGGTTTAGTTTAGATGGTTAAGTTAGTTGGCCTAACTTAGGCCTAGGACACAGGGTTGGTAGATAAATAAATATTTTTTTGGCATTAATTATTAAGTTTATTATTTAGGTAGTAGGTAGGTAGGGTAGGTAATTAATTAATTAATTAATATTTTCATATTAGTTTTAAATATTAAAAAAAATACATATTTTTAGTCATTGCCCAAATTATATTATTATTATCATGATGGTTCAGTAAAAAAAACCAACCAAAAATACCCAGTCAAAACAATTGAAGTTAAAACAACTTGTTCAAAATGGCATTTTGGTCAAATTGGAAAGGGGGCAAAAAAACCATATGGGTGATTTTTTTGACCAGAATTTGAATTTTAAAAGTCATGATTTCTTGTAGTGAAATCTCCTTCACACCTTGAAAACCAAGTATAGACTTGTAAAAAACAACGTTTTTGGTCATTAAAATCTTCCATGTAGTTGGATCATAACAATGGTAGGCTTTTGAATTGTCACTGTAACCAATAAAAAATCAATTTTTTGGTTCATTTCAAAAAAATTGGTTGTTTAATTTATTTCCACATACCAATTGATATGATAGTTTATCAATTGGTATGTGGACGTAAATTAAGTAACCAAACATTTTAAAATGGCTAAAATGCAATTTCCTACATATGTAAGCTTCTTCAAGTGTGATGCCATCAACAAAGTGACTAGGATTAACATTTGTGAATGGTAGGTGTAAATTTTACTCAATTTTGTTATTTGACTATTAACAAACAATATGACTTGTACACATAATAACATTTAAACCACATACAATCTATTGTTCTAAACCATTCAAGTTATTTTTCAAACTACAGTCACACATTTATTTCATTAATGCTTCTATTCCAATATTTTTTAGATTCTGAATTATCTTTGATAATTGAAATCTATGATCAGATTTTAATTATTTAATTAGAAAACAAAATAGTTTTAAAATATATTCACTATGTCCTTCATCAATATGCTATTACTTTCTTTACTTAGAATTGAACATGTTAAACATCTATAGTATAAAGTCTAAAAATAAGAAATGAAAAACAAAAGAATTTGTGGTTCACAACCCAAAATAACACTAAACTACATAATATGTCTTTATTATATTCTTTGGCAACTCTTAAAGTCTTTGTGTGTGTGTAAAAAAAACCAACCCATTTTCATCAAAATTGAGATCTAAATTTTATTAAATCTTTTTTTTTTTGAAAGTAATTTGAAAATCAAACTAATCAAACGTCTTAATCTTGTCTTGTTAAATCTCTACCATTCACCTAGTAATAGTGAAGTAATTAGTTGTATTGATAGTTTTTGCCCGAAAAAATGATGGAGTTTAATTTTTTAATGCTATACATCTAGCCCTATCCAAAAATTTTATATTATTTTTCTTTGAAATATCCAAAAAATAGCCAAGTGGTGGTAATTATACGGTGGACGGTGGATCCATTTGAAAAAATCAATAATTGCAAGTAGAAATTAGCAAATGCATGGATAATGGGTCCACACAATCTGATTCATGTCTATCTATTGTAATTTTAAAATAACAATATTTTTTTAGGTGGGAGGGGGGAGACTTAGTGTAAAGCTTGGATCTACGTGCATCAAACAACAATTTTTAAGGGGGGTATTAAATAATTGTCCAACCTATTTTTATCATCCTATTATTATCTAATTTTCTAATATATACATATTAAAACCACCCTATATTTATTATAATCCATTATTTCAAATTATTACATACCCTATATTATAATTAAATTATCTGAATAAAATGTACCCTATTTAAAAACTAATTAAATTTTTTTTTCCCCAAAAACCAATATATTGTACCTTATAGTTTTACTCATGTATTTTTTACTTTTTTTTATTAGTGTCCCCCCAGGAATATTTTACATTATTCTAGTTGTTAAATTGAAGCATTAAATGTGAACATGAATCAATAATAACTTCATCCTATTGAAATGCACATTCACACTCCTTTAATTATTTTTCTAATTTAATTTTGATTTCAATCAATTCCACTAGGTTTGAAGGTGATTTAAAATTAACTCAACAATCATTTGACCAATTTTTATCCACAAATATCAACTTATTTAAGTTCTTTGATTGGAAACAACATATTTCATTACATTAGTAAAGGTCCTAACAAAGAAAATATACATTTTTGTTTCAATTTAAGATCCAACAATACCCAAAACTTGATGAGCAAAAGAACCAATTGTTGGTCACATGGATTCATGTTTAGCCCATCATTACAACAAATATTTAATTAATGTCCTTCACATTCAAATGATAATGTCTAATTATCCATTGACTAGTTTCTTGGTAAGCTCACTTGTGTTGGGGTTTGTTTCAAATATGTCCAAGTTAAAATAATAAAAGTCGGATAAGGTGATTGATTGACCCAAAGCCTTAAGGCTGCCTTTTCAAATCATGAGTAGATTAAACAATTTAAGATTTTATCTACTTCTAAGCATGGGTCTTGCACATGCCTAACTTGAGTTAATTTTTGAAATGGCACCCAAGATTCCATGAAGTTTGAATGCATCAAAGTTGAGAATGCCTTGGGACAAATATGATGATTTATACAAGTAGATTTGATAAGTATCATGTTTTTAAAACATTATTATGTAATGTAAATTTTGTGCATATTTTTGAATATTTGTTATGTGTCCTCATGTGTATGTTACATGTTAATTATTTTGACGTTCCATTAAATTAAATTTCACATGAATGGAATGTGGGTTATTAGTATGATGTAACATTGGTACCATTGGGGTGTTGATAACTTAGCATTGTCATAAGTAAGGTTTGTTTGAGAATGTTGTGTCAAAATCATAAAAAGTTGCAAAGTGAGGTTTATATCATAGGAATAACATAAAAATATTTAAATTGATGTTTTAAATTTAAAAAATGAACTTAAGAAAATATCAAATGTATTTTTTCATTCATTTTGATTAATGTATACACATAAACAAGATGAATATTTTATACATACTAGAGCATTTTAACACCAACATGATGATTGTGATTGGAAACTAGTTCATTCAAAGGACCAAATAAGACAAAATAATTAGGTGGAAAACAACAAATAAGTTCTATTAGGTCAAAAACTTTTCAACAAACAATAAATAGGCTACTTGATAAAGATAACTCATATGCAAAAAACCTCATTTCATTTTAAACTATTATTTAAAAAAACTCAAGTGTTAATTTATTCCAATAGTCCTAGATTTAAAATCAAGAAAAAAAACTATTGAATCTAGATTTTCCAAGGGCATGTTTTACAAGTAGTTAGGTAACCTAAGTTATTAATAGGAACTTAAAACAAATAACATGCAATTTTGATTTATTATGAAAGAATTATATTCTTAAAAAGACATTATTTGTCATAGGCAAAAAAATTATGAAAGCAAATGGATTTTCAAGGTAAACAAAACCAAGGTCAACTATGGTGAAATTTAAATTTCATTTAAACAATTGAACATGAAAATCAAAGACAATGACATGAAATATACAAAACAAAAGTTCAAACAAAATTTTATTTTGATAACATATGAAAACATGAACATAAAATGAAATAATCAAAACTATGGTTCATGATTATAAAATTTTAAATTGGCATTGAATAGACTAAATGTAATTGGGGCTTCCTAGGTGTGTTTGTACCCTTTTGGGAACCTAGTTCAAGAAAGCTTTCATGGGGACTTCCATATGCTCATTGTTCAAAAAAATTCTTAAAAACCTTTTTGAAATATAAATGAATTGTTATAAATTATAAATGAATTAGAATTGAAATATGTCAACTAAAAATGAATTACGAATCTATTATAAATAAAATACAAGCGAATAATGGATGAATTTCATCCATTATAGATGGAAAACAGATAAATTTCATCCACGATGATGTTGACAAATATGTTGAAGATGGTGTCCATGACATTATTGTGATCCTTAACAAAAAGTATAATAGTATAACAACTCTAATAGTGAATTTTTGAAGGCCTTTCTACTAGGATTAAATAATAATGAACAAAGAAACTTTAACACACATTTGTCTTTTAAGTAAAAATGAAAGTAACACATACAAATCGAAAATATAAACCACAATTTTTGCACTTGTTTCACAAGGGCAAACATTATAAAGTTGTTGAAAATGTGTTACAATAGTTTAGCGATTATTGTAACCCTTATTTAGGTCTGATCTATTCTATCACACACACAAAACCATATCTAAAATTATGAACATACATCTTCTAACCAACTTCAACTTTCTCTTTCCACACCCAAAAAAATCCCCAAGTAAATAGGTGGGGTAACAAAGTACCTATCTCCTATAACAGGGTCATCCATGGCCACCTAAACAATCCTCCAAAGTCAACCAAGTTCCTATGTTAGTGGTTAAATTCAAATAACTTAATTGGATCAAATTCCACTTAACACATTCTTTTTGAATATTAACTAGAATAATGGAGACAAGTTGATACCTTTAAAACAATAGGAATAATTGTTTTTTAGTCACTCCTACCTGCTACCAATAATTTGAATTATTAAATTATTCAAATAAACAATTAAATCGAATGTCAATTTTTGATCTAGTAATCTAGCCATTAATAGTTATATATATCTCATATATCCCAAATTGTGGTTGAATACATTGTAAAATCTTTAAAAATTTTGAATCATCTTTTACAACTTGTTGATTCTTTATATCATCATCTTGGCGAATCTTTTAGCTATTCAACTCATCTTCGCTTGTTGTAATAACTATTGTATTTCTTACATCCTCAAATGAGTATTCTAAGAAATATAATTACAAAAGGTTTAAAACACTTTAATTGTGTTCACAAACTAAGGAACTATAATTTTGTGATAATGCTCTTGGCGTGAAAGTTTTAAATTCGGAAAAATGTCTTTCAAAAATTCTTGCACCAATTTATGAAGGCCAACATGATGTTTTGCAAGTTTATAGGTTCTCACAAAAAGAACCTTCATTATGTAGAAACAACTTTGTATTTCATCATTCAATCGTGGGATTAAAGCAATAAATGTTCAAATAAAACATTTATGAATTACGTAGCTTAGGGGAAATATAGTATGATACCACAATGGATGTAAAATGTGTGCTACAATGTATATTGCATGATGAAACCATTTCTATCATGACATTTACCTTTGTTCAACTTGGAATCATTAAAGTGTTGATAGCTTTTTAGTTATCAAAATTATGTTTCTCATCTTCCACATGAACCCATCAAGCAACCTCATAGTAAAACATTCCTTTTTAACTAAACAAAAGAAAGGTAGAGAGGTTACAAATCTTTCATGCTATTTTTAGCATTGTTTAAAAGAATGAACCAACACAAGGTTTTTGAACTCATCTACTTCAAAAGTCAAACAATCCTCCGATGTTCACCATGCATCACAAACAATCATATTCTCCAAAGTAAGATAAACTTCCAAAATTGATTTTCAAAGTTAAGAATAGATATCCATATTTAGTTTAAAAAAATTTGAAAGTCTCTAAATCCTTCAAAATCTTGTAAATATATAAGACTTATATACATTTTGATACCAATTCATAGTTTGACTTTACCAAGCATGCTCCTTATCCAAGGCAATTTCACAATATTCAAATAGTGAACAACACAAGGAATTCAAACAAGTGAGGGTTAGTTTCTAGTGATCAAACATGAGCCCAAACACCCACAAGAACTTCTGATTCCAAATTGTAGGGTTCCAACTTTTAAGGTTCCAAAACTTATGGTTCCAGAATTTCAGAAAGTATCCTTATGAGACTACTGTTACAGTCACATTGTAACAGAATGAAGACTGTAAACTGTAACAATGTACACAGTTAGTGTGTTCATTGTGACACTGTAACAGGCTTGATGCTCCTTAAAAGTTCTTCAAACTGTGTTGGGAGTTGTGAAAGCCTTCTTGATACTTCAGGTCATTAATATCCCTTCAGACTTACAAAGCTTGCCACATAAGTATTGAAATTGGAATTGGTTTATTTGCATGGAAATGGAAGTTTCTGATGAAGTCCGGTTTTATTGCAAAGTATTGCAAGTTCCAAGTATGAGCTGCATCCACACATCCAAGCATTATAAAGTCAGGTTGCACTCTTGCATCTGAGTCCAAAACCACATAAAGCAAAAGAACTACTGCACTAATTTACAAGTATTCTGCTCAGATTTGCAACTTGTGTATCTCAATTTCTGCTCCAGTTTTGTAAAGGCACTACCTATGAAAAAGCATGCACAGCATTTAGAGGTTCAGATAAAGAAGCTTAATTTCAATTCTGCAATTGATTGCCGTACTCTGGTTTGTAAAAGTACCAAACCCCAACACTTAAACCTGATGTTCAAGATTTGCACCACTACCCTCTAGATACCAAGACTTTTACAGTTCAGTTTACTCAAAGTAATGCTGGTGTTTCATGATTTGGAATCCTCTTGTGGAGCAAGTGCTTTGACTAACCAGATTTGCAATTCCAAATTGCAGACTGTTAATCTGAAGTGCACAACACTATCAAGGCAAATATTGCTCCAACCAAATTTGGTAGCCATGCTCCCAAATATGGATTTATGTACCCTAACTGCACATAGAATGTCAATGACCATCCATCACAAAACTAAACTAGCTATTGATATTGTGCACCTTCATGATCATAGTGCTAACAAAGATGATATACAAGTTCAAACAACTTGTGACTGGCAAGAATTAGATCAACCTCCATCATTTAGAGCTTTACCAAAGCGAAATAGATAACATCCACAGCAGGGAATTCTAAATCCTGCATTTGAACAGAGAAATGAATTTATTGACCAGAGAAGAGGGGATTTAATACCTGACCCACAAGGGATCCAAACACTGAGACAGTGTAATAGGAAAATACTATTGCAAGAGTTAATCCCAGCCCAATCTGTCCCATGAAAGTCACAAAGGAATTAAATCCAATCAAAATAGATCAAGCCAGGTGAAATATGATAAGTAATCAAAGCAGTGACTTCTAGCATGGTTCAAGGTTGTGTAAATAGCTCATAAGCTTCAAAGATCCAACCACCAAATGCATACACAGTGAGTGGATAGACCTGTGGTAGAAAACTACAGTTCTTGAAAGGTTCAAAGAACAATCTGTGCAAAAGGTCAAGAGTATGAAGGATGCAAGATATGATGAAGCCCAACCTGTTTGTGCTCTGCTGGCAAACGGAGACTCAAAAGTGAACCAACTGAGCCAAATATGACACTGGCAAATGGAAGAGAAATACGTTGCTGTAGTTTCACCTGTGTCAATCAAACCACTGACTCAATCTTGTTGGGTATGCATATTCTGGTTATAACATAAGGCTACAAGCCCTAGCTGCCTTGCAATCCACTGAACTTCATCAATCACCAGACCTCCACCATTTCCAGAGAAAAGGTCTTACACTAAGTTCCAAAAAAATTATGCATTCCATGTGCCGAGATCTGAGATTAAACCCCATTCACACCAGTTTCACTGATTTCCATTGGGCTACTGACCATTTCATGTGCCAGACCTATACAATATATCCAAAAGAAGTTGACATCTTCACTATCAAAGCAGCCAGCACAATGACTTGCTGAACAAACGAAGGTTGCTCAATACAAGATATCTGAGGTTAGAGTGAAGACTCAACAAACCTGGAGCTTTCGTGATTCCTTCACATTCCGACTTACATGCATGAGGTGTTGCAGTCTTGACACCTGCAATCAAAACATGACTGACTCAATAGAAATGAATGCTCCATATTTTATTGCACCAAAAAGGGAAGGGCAAAAAAAAAAAAAAAAGCCTAAACCTCACAGATCCTAGATCCTATTGCAAACACCCAACATACCCATATTGCCAATGCAAATGTGACCCAGGAGCATAAAAAGGTCTGTTACCTCTTCAATGGTCATGTCATCAAAAGACCTATTGAAACCTAGTTCTGCTATCTCCAGAGGTGCTCTTCTTAGTCCAGGAACATCTGCAACAATGTCATGCTTTTGAGCCAGCACGCACAAGAGTGCACCACTATCCCAGCATTTGTAAAAATATGATTGAAATAAAATTCTTTAGGCATGATCAAAATCATGAATTTAAGAGAGCTTGTGCAATCAGGATCTCATGGACATTTTAGATGCCTATCAAGGTAATTTACATGCCTTAAACACATTTCCAGTAGCTGGCTCTAGCTTGCTTTGACCAAAGGAGTCATTGTACATACTGGGATCTGCTATAATGGTCAAAGCCCAAATGCTGTGTTGGTCAAAAACACTTCATATACAGGTCACCCTCAACTTGTAATTGACTTTGTGCTACTTACATTGAATTTTGTATTGCCTCACTGCCTGCAGGAAAGGCAGGTGTGCAGTTGCATTTGTCCTTTTTGGTCCCATTTGCAAGTCTCCTTGCACATCCTTAACACCAAGTCCACGAGTTTCCCCCAGGGTGTACTCACAGCCATCAGTGAACAACCACATCATAAGAGTTTCATCCCATATTGCTGCTTCCGCCATTACCACTCTCTTCACCCCAATTCCTGCACCACACAGCAGCAGCACCCCCTTCACTTCTAGTTATCTTCTTGGCTGCTGCAAATTCCTAAATTTGTTAAGCATCTGATTTCATACTTCTAGTCTTCCACCTCATCGCTCAAGAATAGTTTCCTCTGTCATCATCTTGTCTTGAAGGGTACTTGTCAAGTTTCGCATGCCTTTGATAGTCTGGTGGAAGTCAATGAGATCTGATTGGGGGCCATTGGTAATGTCATCAGAAAGGACCCTGTGAGTTTCTGTAAGTCACACATGAGAGCTAAGTATAATAAAATTTGCTGATGCAGTGGTCATCAAGACAAACCACACCTGAGAAATCAGAGCATGCCAAGTGATTACTCGTTGGCAGAATCGGCAACTATAAAGAGAATTTACCTGCCTTGGAATCAGAGAGAGTGGCCTTTTGATGTTTAGCAGCTTGAGAGTCCAAAGCCTGCAGCACATGCCACTGAGCAAGTCATGTGGGCATCGATGAATGCACATGCAGTTGCCTCTAAAGCTATTGACATCAGCTTGAGGGAAGTCTTTGGGGTGAATGCAATTTTATTCAAAGTAAGCATTCCATTCAACCTGCAATGACTCAGAGGAGCATAAGGGATGCAGTACTTGATACCTGCATTTCTACAAGAGTGACATTGAGCAAGGATTTTCCATCAAAACCATGGGCATAGAGCAAGCGTGCTAGACCAGCTTCCCTGGAAATGTCCAACTTACAATCAGGTGACAAAACTACAAGAACAATTCACCTGACTATTTCAACCTCAAAAGCCTTAGAAAGTCTATGTGCACTGCCTAGCTAATGTGCAAGGATACATGCAAGATCCTGCTTACACCTATTCCTGACTAACTTCACGACATCTGCACATGTCAGGACATAGGAACATGTAGCCTATCCATGCCAGTATGCAAGTAAATATCCACTCAACAAGACCTAAAATACAGCTCAATGAAGAAAAGAAAACTCAACATACCCGAATTCTGGGTAAATTAGAGGCTGACTGAAGGCAGCTGATGTCCCCTTCAGCTGTCAATGTGTGTACAATACCTTATCAAAACAATGAACCAGTATAATACTTTGTAATGTATGCTGCAAATATGTGTAGAGGTTGCACTGTTCGTAAGAAGCAAAAGGGACTAATGGTTCAACTTACAGATTTCCTATCCGGGCTGTGGGTCATGGCAATGCTTGTGATTGCTATCCTGGTCACCTCCTTGACACTCTTATTTGCCAAAGGAGTGATTCCCTGTATGCACAGGCAGCAATTAAGTGATAAAAGCTACCAAGGCACAAGATGACTTTCTGTTCTTAGAGGATGTTGTATCACTTCCTGAATTCAGTAGCAGAAAGAGCTTCGTGACACCCTAATACACTTGTGAGAAGTCACACACACAAGAACTTGAACCACTAATAGATTACAGAATCTACATTGCAAAGGTTCAGTTTCCTGGGAAATGAACCCACCTCTGCAAGCAACAGGTGGCATATGGTGACCGCCAAAAAGAGGAAGATAGCAGGACGTAGCAGTCTCAATGTTGAGATTCCACCCATTCGTAGGGCTGTATGCCCCACACCCTGTTCCCCATAAGTGACAGTGAGCACTGGTGACTTGAACCTCTGAATATCAAGTGAACAACTAGAAAGCACACTGCAATGACACTGGAAATTGCCTCCAGTGCTCCATTCAGTTGTTAAAAAGCAACAGTGTGAAAGCGAAGAGGAAAAAAATGGAAAACCAGTGCCATTATCGCAAGCAGCACAATATAAATCTGACATGAAAATTCTCATTCCTATCTCTCTCTAGGCCAAACATACTTCCCAGAGGCATACAAACCTACAAAAAGGTTAGTGACAAAAAAAGACAAAAGGAACAGAAATGCACCTATAATTTCACAATCAGAACCCATTCGACCAAATGCCAGCAAAGAGGCCAGCAATGATGCCATTGGCAGTGCCAACCCCACATAAGCCTGTGGCATACCACGACAGCACTAAGGATTCAGCATCCAAATTACACAGAATTTACATGTTGACCAAGTTAAAGATGAGAAGTATGAAGCTAAAATTTTAGTCAAGAATATATATCTGTGAGATTGCAGAGAAATCTCCACAACAACACTTTGAAAGGTAACATGACACTTGAGTGCGCTCATAACCTTATAAGAGTCGCTCACAAAAGTGGCAGACATTCAGCTCTGAGAGACACAAAGAGACAGAAAGAGAGAGATATGAGTGAGCTTGAACATGCTTGAACATGGGAGAGAGAGAGAGCTTCAACGTGATTGATTGAGAGACAGAGGAAGCAATCGACTCACAGGGAGTCGCAGGAGAATGATCTTTGTAAAGAGAGTGACGTGCGAGAATGATAGCCCCACTTTTTCTGCCAGTGTCATCACCTCTGGAGCTACTCCTGCAATTCTCCAAAATGCAAATCACCCGTTCAGCTTGCCACAGCTAAAGTCGCTCGAGAAACAAATCCTCAAGAAGTATCCTTGGATACGTTCAGAAAAATAATAGAAAAGACCAGAACAATCAAGCCAAGAGAAGACAATGGCCGTGCCTATAGAGATGCCAAGGAGAGTGAAACCAGCAGCGCCATGGAAGAGAGGGGACAGAAGCTCTTGGAGCAGGTAGCTGTCGAGTACCGGCATGGATGTTTTGGCCATCAATCCCCTCCACAATCGCTGCTGCTGCTGCTGCTTCTTCGTCACCCATTCATTCCACCATGTCCTCTTTTCCCTACTACCCATTCCACATTCAAAGCTCACATCGCCATGCCTACCTACGCAACAACATCGAGTGAGTTGGTCGTGGTCGGGGAGGTGCAATTGCGAGTGCATCTCATCTTTGCAACAAACAACCGTTGCAGACGATGAAAGCGGTGGCGGCCACACATGATGCTGCAATCTATCCATGGATCGAGCACGGGCGAGGTAACGAAATCGCGTCGTGCTCATTATGCTGCTGCTGCTCCTCGAGACTTTCTGAGATTTGAAGCCTCGTTTAGCAGGCCATTCCAAATTTCCAGTCACTTGAAAGTTACGCAATCCCCGTGACAAAACAAGATTAGTAGGGATGTCCATGACCAAAAAATCCTTTGAATCTTCTCGTGGAATTCTCAGCATCATCTTCGAATGGTGGTGGTAACAACTTGGGGTTCTTGAGAGTCTAGGGTTTTGCGAGCTCCAAACCCTAGTTTCCAGAAATTTGAAAGTTGCGCAATTCCCGTGACAAAACAAGAGTAGTCGTGATGTCCATGCCCAAAAACACCTTTGAATCTTCTCATGGAATTCTCATCATCATCATCTTCGAATGCTGGTGATAACAAGTAACCACATGGGGTTCTTGAGGGTTTAAGGTTCGGCAAGCTCTAAACCCTAAACACTCGCAAATTTTGAGTTTCTATAATGGCACTGTGTCTTCACCAAGAGAACAGAGTGGAACGAGTTCTAGCACCTGCTAGAAATGTTCAACTAGTTGCACGATTTCTTTGCTTGCTTGATATGTGATAAGAGACTTTGCTTCTACTTCAAGCAGCATCCGATCTTTTTCAGACAATGCAGCAGTATCTGGAAAGCCAGGTCTTCGTCTGGAATCAGAAGTTGGACACAAAACCTTCACCTTCTGGAGTGCTGCCTGTAGGCAATTCTTTAGTCATCAGCAAGATAAACTTTGAGGTTACAACTGTGACACAACACCAATGTGTGGAGCTATAAGCTGAAAGCCTTTGCTCTGGATTGCCATCTGGTATGCTTGCTTGATTCTTCCAAGCATCATAATGCAACCAAGCTACAGATTGTAGAGAGTTATCATGACTAATTTTACTGGAGTCTTGTACAAAATTAGTATAAAACCTTCAACCTCTTACCACAATCTTACATGGCTTGACTTGCAATTCAAAGCACACATGCAGTGCTGCAAAACTGATCATCCTTTGGGATTTCTCTACAGCTTGTGCAATTGTCAGCTATGGAACTACATCTAGCAAAGGGCCAAATATCAAAGCTCCAAGCCAGGTCCTTGGTGTGAGCAAGGTTCCTTCAGTGACAAAAATCTGGGATGGTGATACGTCATCATCCATGCAATGTAAGAATGAGAAAAAATGCAACTACCTTGTAACATGTTTCTTGCATCCCAATCTTGCCAATGATTCTTTCAAGAGAATCAAATTAGAAATTGCTAAGGAGAAGAACTTTCCCCTGTCCTTCATCTGTTTTGGATATTGACTCCATGTTACAATGGATGTTCCAGCTACTGGTGCCTCACTCAGTGCTGGTGCTAGATGTGCAGTCTCAGGAATTCCCACTGCCTTCTTGATTGCAGGTTGCTTCAAAGCTGATCACAGACAAAAAAACTGCATTTTAGGACGTTGGAACACTACAGAGAAGTGAAAAACATAAACAGAAATACAAAAGCAACAGCTTACCATAAATCGCAAGCTCATAAGAGAAGAGACTAATTTCAGGCCAGAAAACTTCATAATATGATGATGACTCCTCCCAGTACAAAAGTGATCTGAAAATGAAAACTTGCCTAGTTTGCAGCAACGAGCACAGATATGTGGTGAGCCAGTAGCAGAAAAGTGCCTGTGCATTTGATGTAGACAAAAACACATTACTTGGTCAATGTGAGAGAAAACATGAGAGAGAGAGAGAGAGAGAGAGAGAGAGAGAGAGAGAGAGTTGAGATGGATAGAAGAAGCTCGTGTCACTTTGGGGAAGCTAACAGTAGCAGGAATGATCAAGAAGGCAAATCCTTAGAAGAACATTTTCATCTTGCTCATCATGGGTTGTCATTGCATGACATCTACTGCTCCCAACTGCACCCAGCATCCTCATCTATGTTTGAATAAACCTGGTCTCCAAGGAACTCATGCCCAGGACCAACTCTTTTGGCAGAAGCTACACTATTGTGTCAATGACATCCAAAATTTTGTGACTGTAGTATGTCACCTTCAGAGAGAGAGAGAGAGTGAGAGAGAACAAACCTCAACAGTCAAAAGAGTAGGAAGGACACTCATGACAGGCTAGATGAAGAAGCTGTTGGGAGTGGTAAGGTCAGTGAACCACAAAGCTCTGCCTTCCTTGAATGAAGGTAACTTCCCTGCCATGTTTCTACTCTACAATTGCATAAAATCCAAGTCAGACCAGGACCAAATTCTTCAGGAAGAGTTCAACTTCAAAAAAATTTCAAGAAACCAACTCCCTCCAGAATTTTGTGCTATCACACCTGGCGCAGCAACATCACCAAAACACAAGCATCTGAGTGAATGAAAATAATCTGGAACAAGTGAGACTTTGTGGTATCACTGTACTTCTTGAGAGCAGTGAGAAGGAAGGCTTACAGCAAAGAAGAAGCTTATGAAGATTGGAGCTTGCAAGAAAGCTCCCATCACAGGCGTAAAGGGATTTTTCTGCCTGACATGGTCGCACAATAACCAGTGAGTCAACCGTCTGAAAGACTTTGGAAAAAACATGGGTCTGGAACTCTCATGTACCAATACTCATCTCATCATCCACGGTACTACTCATGCTTGGAATTGGTATTCACCCTGAGCTCTTACTTCTGAAAGAGTGCCTTCATCCATGCTTGATTCACCTTTGTAACCTTGGGATCATACCCCTGCAAGATAGAAGAAGAAGATGGACAAGCAACATGAGATCTTCATTAACAAAATGAAATCGTCAATCTGCGCTCTTTCAATATACTACGATTACTGCAGAAGTGCTCAGGATTGTCCAAGTATCTGCAACCTTTTCCTTCCATTCTTATTTCCTCATGAACATGTTATGACATTGCAGAGGAAAAAAATCCACCATGAAGAAAGGAAAACCATTTCATCAGTTCCAACGACATGATAAATAGCAGAATACTGTACCTCTGCAAGCCCTGCCTGCACCGTCTCTTCTTCTCCAAAATGCATACCCTCTCCTCCGCCGCCCACACCCGATGTTGTGCACGCGTACCTCACATTCTGCAACTTAATGAATTGCTGCATTCTATTCCGTTCCACGCATGTCCGATGCCCTCTTCTTCTTACCGATTCTGCAACGACGACGGTCGAGCTCCTCGAGTAGTCGTTGCAATCCCAGGATCCAGGAATTTGCCCATCGTGGTAGAAATGAGGACGAGAGGAGGAGTGAGATAGAGACGAGAACACGAACTTGCAGCAATGGTCGCGCTCTGCTGGACGAGCCATGCAAGCTTCACCAAGTGCTGGCTGATCGTCATCTTCTCTTCTGCTGTTAAGGCTCCTCCTGTACACATACGCTTTGCATGATTGCGCCTGGCGAAGCTAAACTATCCAATTCTGAACTGTTCGTGTACAATTGTAGTGGCAGGAGAGTTAAATGGATCGCAGATCCAACAAGCAAAAGCAAGTGGGCTGTTGCTCTTGTTTCCTTGCAAAGAAAGAGCTCACGAAAGGGTTCAGGGTTTAGCGCGCTCTCTCTTCGCGAATACGCTAAAACCCCGAACCCTCGAGCTTTGCATTGCGCCCGGCGAAGCTAAACTCTCCGATTCCGTGAACTGTTGGTGTGCAATTGTGGTAGCAGGAGAGAAATGGAGCGCAAATTGGGGGAGCAAAAGCAAATCGTCTTTTGTTTCTCTTACTTGCTTGCTTCCAAATAGCCCACAAAAGGGTTTAGGGTTTCGCGCGCTCTCTCTCTCTTCGCCAATACTGTAAAACCTCGAACCCTCAAGCATTCTGTGCACATACTTGTAATGATGAGACAACTACACTAGGCAAAGCAGTAGTGCCTCCATGAGCCGATTTCATGCAGGTTAGTCTGTCACAAGCTTTGCAGGCTGACGCCAAAATCCTGTTGGAGCAATGTGTGAATTGGAAAACATGCCTCTTCATGTGTTGACAGTGCTATTTGTGGATCAATATTCACGCATGCCATCTAGAATGTGTAGCAATCGGCAGCACCCAATATACCATCAAAGTACCTTTGTGATATTGCAAGGGAACAAGATCTACATAAAAGGCCTCTAGTTTTTGTGTTTTGTTTTTTAACCTTCCATGTGCAGGTAGCTCAACATATGAACCTTCAACATGACGCAGTCAGCCTTCAATCTTCACTTTTGCAACACTAGTCATTCTCTTACAAAAAATTGGGACGACAATAGGAAACCTCTACACTCCACTCTAAAATCAGGTGAAATATAGTAGTGTGATGCACACTTGCTGAGAACCCTGTCATTTGATTTTCTTTGCAGCTAATTTCATTTTCTTTGCATTAGTGTCTTTGTGCTTGTTATGTTTCCCCTTACCCTTCTTTGCAGATTTGTCCTCATGGACAACGTTTGCCTTCTTGTTGGGGTGGGCCTTCAATTTGTTATGTGTCTTCACTTCTAATATGCCTCTTGCTTTGGTCCTTAATTTCACAGTTGTAGTGTCAGATCCTACTGCAGGGCCTCGACCACACTTCTTATGCTAACATGCAAAACAATTGCAGGTGACAGGGTATGTGCCTTTGGGACTTTGGGGGCCAATTTCATTGTTGTTTTGGGATGCCTTCTGAGACCATGGGCAGGAGACTTTGCAACTTGCTCATCCTCATCTGGTTCCGTCTCTTCCTCCTCTTGGTAGGATTCCTCTAAGCTGATATGTTCAAGTTCAGCAGACTCCTCCTCCTCTGCCCCCCTAGCCTGCTCTTCCACCCCTGCTCTTCCGCCCCATCCTCCTCACTACTAGATCCAACCATCTGCTGGCACTGTATTGCTTCTGTTAGAATGTCCCCTCCTCCCTCCAGATCAGGCTCATGGCTACTGATTGGACTTACAGTTTGATCTATTTGAAGGGATTCTTCCAAGCTCTAGGTTCAGGCATTGGCAAAGACACCCCTTTTTGTTGCTGACATGACTACCTTCCTTTTGCTTCCAATACCTTTGGGGGATGTGGTTGCAGAAATTTTGTGCTTCTTCACCATCTTCCTAGGAGAGGCCACTCTGTAACATATCTTTTGTTGTTGGTATTCTAGATTCTGGCACTACCATTATCATTTTTGTTGTAACTGAACTGGTAAGATACTCCAATTTTGCAACTGCATTGGATTTTAAACTCTGTGGTGCAATAGCTGATATTGATGTTCCTTGCACGTTCAAGTCTTTTGACACACCAATGCTAGACTCACCCATCCATGACTGTTGGGAAGGATGATGGGTGGACTGGGATCCTCCAACAGCAATTGGTGTATTCAGCTTAGGAGCATCCATGTATGACGTAGATGGATTGAGGTAGACCCCATCCAAGCTGCACATTTCCTTGCTTTGTTGCAACAAGCCCTTTGTGGCCTGTTTAATCGCATTGGTGATGACATCTTCCAACTGTTTTGTGTCACTCACCCCTTCAAAAAACACATCATCAAGTGGAGGTGTTAGGAAAGTTGGAGGAAAACCAAAATGTGAACCTAAAGAATTTAGGAAATGTAATGACATTTGAATACTTGGAACATAAATTATAGGACCATAAATTGGAAATGTTAGTTCCATCATTTCAAAAAACACAACATCAAGTGTGGAATGGCTCTAAGACAGATGGATTTCCATTTACCAAAAATTGAACCCAAAGAATCTAAAATATGTAGTGACATGTGAATAGTTATTGTAGAAATTAGAGTACCATGAATTGGAAATACTAAATCCAATGGCGAATTTAGGCATCCCAAATACTAATGTTGAAGGTGGTAGTATTTGGACCACCCTCAGCAATTGTATTTCAAATTCTGGAATTTTGCAACTTTCTAATTGGCTTTGAAATACCTCAAGAACAATTCCAAATATCACAATACATACAAAGACCTAAGTCTAGAGTACATGAAAGCATAACCAAAAGACCAGTCCAGAATACATCAAATATTAAATATTACAGGCATTCAACCCAAAACCGAATCCAGAATGTATCCAATACAAAATACCAAAGGCATAAACTATAAGACTCATGGCCTCTTCCATCCATTGAAGTAGTAGAGAATACTCCACTACAAAGCATATCAAACAAAGCTCAATGTCACCAACAAAAATGTAATGTGAGCTTAAAGATTATGGTACCTCCACATGCAGAAGAGCTTTGTCTATGGTCAAGCCACATTGACACATCCTCTGCCAAACCCAAAGCAACCTTCTTCTTTTCATATTCAGATGTCTAAACACACCTTATGCTTTTTGAATCAAATCACAAAGGATGGATCAATTCCCCACACTTTCGACAACATCTGAATTTTATGTAAATGACCCTATTGCAATGGGGATGATACAAATGACCACAATTGCTGGTTTCAATATTCATGTATGAAAACCAACTGCCACAAACTACACACGACCATATTTCTAAGTATTCAGGTTTTGCATATCCACAAATTTGGATGAACTTGTTTTGATGTCTGTATTGCCTTCGTGTTCTCATGTTGGAGGCTCATGGCATAGGGTTTAGCCTCACCTTTTTAATGGCAATACCATTCTCAATCTCCAAACATGCGTTGCTTACCTGTTTTCCATCAGCTACAATTGAATGTTTAGTCTCTACATGCTGTATAGCTAGAATGGAAGCCTTTCAAAACCAACCACATTATGATTTCCAGGCTTTTTATTTGAAACATTACCGTCGGTTATCCGTAGATTCATGCCCTCATGGTGTCATTTTGTAGTTTAAACTACATTTCCAATTCATGGTACTCTAATTCATGTTAGGAGTTTTCACATGGTGTCATTTTGTAGTTTAAACTACATTCAACTACAACTTCTTTATTGACGGGGTGGGAAACTTGCTATACCAAGTTCCATTGTAAGGTGGTGAAAAATAATTGGTTACATAATGAGTGATGACCTCCCATACTAGGTGACCCTGCTTGGTTACTGGGCTGGATCATGATCTACTATTATTGCATGTCTTTATTTGCTAAACAAAAAAGCATTGTCTCCTTTAGTTCCTTGGACCTCTTCCCTTTCTTGCTACAATTGTTTACTTTTCAATAAAAAATGGGCATTTTAGAATACAAGAACCGCCCAAATACATGATCGTTTTTTAGCCACCCTAAACATATTAACACCCTAAGTGCTGATTAAAATAAATGCAAAAGGTGTTGTAAAAGAAGATGATGATGATAGTCACAACAACAATACAATTTTGAATTTGGGTTGCAAGAAGAAGAACCAAAACCATGGGAGAAAGCTTGTTGATATTCACGGAAAAAAGGACAAAACCCAAATATGTAGCTCTTTAATTGTTAATTTTTTTTATTGTGTGGTTGTTGAATTCTTGGTCTTTACTTTCTTTTTTACTTCTAAAGCTTTGAACACAATTTCATAGAACGAATTAAACATCATTGTGATGATCACCATCATCATTGAAGTACATATACAAATTAAGGAATCACATGAAATGGAAAATCATGTTTAATTAAATAAAGTTTCATGAATATTTAATATATTTACATCATACTGTATCTAATATATTAATGTAAATGTGCATAGGTTTGAAGATAATCCAATGAGTATAAAAAATTCAATTAAAAAAAGAAAATTGTAACCATTTTTAAAATTTTCAATTTATCATTGTTTCAATAAGATTTCAAAACTATTTAAGCGTGTCTATTTAAGTAGTCTTGCATTGCTAGATCAACTTGTTAATTTAAACTCAAGGTTCCACATCACGACTGTCAAGGTGCACCCTTGGCTCATTAATTTGTAAATGTGCCCATTGCTTCAATTTAAGTTAGGCTACTTTGCGCTAGAAGGAAGAAAAAAAGAAACAAGGAAAGATTGAAGGAATTATGTTTTTTTAGAAACATGTTTCTATCTATTTTTTTTTCCCCCCTTCTCCATACATCATGCATATACATGTGGCATAAGTAGTTGATCTCTTAGATGTTTGATTGAATTTGAGAGCAAGATGTTCAATTTCATTCCTTTAGAAAAATTGGCAAAAGTGCATTCATGATTTGTAGGTGAGGAAGAGTGGCTGATTGATTTTACATTTGTCTCTATTGTATCATTTGCTTGTTGATGAGTTTTTGGGAGATGAATTTCAGTTGAAAACCATAGATTGAGGAACTGCTGGGTTTGAGAGAACTTTAGAAGAGCTTCATGCCACGTGTGGGATCTTAGATGTTTGTTTGTGTTTATATGGCTTTGGATTTGTTTTAGAGACTCAATCATCCTTGAGGGGGGGGCCATCTTCTTCAGCAACAACTCCTTTTGCATTCTTTTGTGGCACCTACCCAAAACAAAAGGGGCCAAGCTTTTTTGGGTTGCCCTGCTCAGCAAAGTGTTGTATTCCCTTGTGATATAGTGCTGAGGGCAGGCCCATTTATGGAAGATTTTTATTTGAATGGCCAAAGGTCCCTTGGATTTATGAGAGAGTATCTTCAGTGAGGGGAGTGCTTTCAAGTACAATGAAAGAAACCTTGAGTCCTTGACTGCTTTCATATACAAATAAAGAAACCTGGAATGCCTAATGTGATTGTTCCCCTTTTCACCTCTGCTATTAATTAGATGCGGTGCCTCCCAAGTTCAATTTTTATTTTTTTGCAATGAGCCAATTTTATTTGCACATCACTCAAGAAAATGAAACTATGGAGGCTCCCCAAAATAGAAGGTCCTATTTTGAAGTATAGAGTTCCTTCCCTTTGGCTCACCTATATAGGTGAAAGGAAGACAACAGCCAAAGCATATGGGATAAAAGTGAGGTACTATGGGTAACATGTTGAGAACACATTGGGAACTTGGGGAACCCATTGGGAACTTAAAAGGAACATAGTGGGAACACATTGGGAACCAGGGAAAATGGGAAAAAAATCTTCCCCAAACCCCCCCCCCCCCCCCCCCCCCCCCCCACAAACAAAAGAGAAAAAAACACAACCCCCAACCACATCACCTGGCTCCCCCCCACCCGCGCAACAA
>Ga0116231_10003159_pt1 | contig 34421 bp, 32 predicted proteins | sample S1TSphgellanicum_2_FD_89695 | JGI IMG/M metagenome (GOLD analysis project Ga0116231, IMG submission 89695) | Host-associated microbial communities from peat moss isolated from Minnesota, USA - S1T2_Fd - Sphagnum magellanicum MG | ecosystem: Host-associated > Plants > Peat moss > Unclassified...
TACATCCCCTTTCCCTTCTCTTCAACATAAAAGGGATAATGTACTCTAAAAGGTTTACTAGGTGCTTAACTGATTAAGCGTTACATCAATTGAAATAAAGAAAGTATTATATGCCTGGAAATATCACAAAGGCTGATTCACTATTAATAATCACTACTTGGAGGCTTATAAGCATTCCAATCATTAGTACTAAAGAAAATTACGGAACTAAAGCTTAACTAATTATTGAGCTATAATCCATGGCTCACATGGACCCACTATTATGTTGTTTCAACTAATATCAATGCACATAGGTTTGGCATTTGGCATCCCACCTACAAAATAGTTGACACAAATTCATGGACTACCTTAATAATTAGAACCTCTATACATATAATGTAGGTGTAACCACATAGATGTATGTCTAGCTATGAAGTTCAAAAAGTTAAACAAGCCCCTAGTAGGAGAATTGTTAAATTGCACATGCAATATGAACTTACATATAATTAAAAAGGCTACATTTGAAACAACTACACATGAAGATTTTACAAATTATAATCAATCACTATATGTTTACATTATAAAAAATGCACTAGATGCTTGCAAACATAACTACAATGACTCTAGTGCATAATCCACAATTATGCCTATAACCCACACATTAATCCACTCCCAAGTACATGAGTTAATTTTTTTCAAATCAACATAATCATTCAAGTAGCCCTAAACTATAAGCATATGACATCCCTATATAACATCCAACCCACAAAGTTGAAGAATATAATTTCATGAAGATTTGAACCTCAACTCCGTATAGGAGGTGCATGTGCCCCTTGCACTGAAGTTCCTTGCATTTCATAGAACTCAATGTATATAATGAACAAAACCTAATTGAATTAAAATGCATTAAGCCTCATCATCCAAGGCATCAATAACAGAACTAATTCTTGCAACTGCATCACTTAGTAATTCAAATAATGAGTCATTGCTAGAAACACGGTAGTCTTTCAGTGGCATTAAGAATTTCACAACCCTAACCAAATGTGAATACATATATACTACATTAGAATCTTTCAACAAAACATAAGATGAATAAGAGTTCCCCCATTTTTTATAATACTTTCTTACAAGGACTTCATCCCTTGTAGAATAATTTGTACCCCACTTACATTTTAATGAACTGTTTAACCTATGAAGTGGCTTGGTGCAACAAACAATCTAGAAATCCTGGCCTTCACTATTTCCTTCTTCTACATTAACATCAAAATTATCACCAACCTTTAAGCTGGCAATAAGTTCATCACCATCTAGACCATATTGCATTCCCCATCCTTTGAACATTATACATGGATTCCTTTACAAATCTTGTGTTAAAAGATTGAAGGTGCCTAGAGATCCAATGTCCAATCCAATTAACATTTGGACATTCAGCCCACTCGCCATCAATACAAACGCCACAAAAACATGACAATGGTTTCACTATAAGTTGCATTAGTAATGAAATTTCGTGGTGCCTTCATTACATCACAAGCATATGTTTTAAAATTGTGATCAACATGTTCAGATAAAACATGCCAAAACATTCTACATAGGGGTTTTTTTTCCTTGTGTAGGAAGAATCTAGATGATTAGATAGGTTAACACAAAGAAAATTAACAACCTCTTTAGTGTTTGCAATTTTATGCCATGAGCATTCAATTGATTGAATGAAACGTTTTATGATAGCTCATGGCCCATCATGGGGTCCCTTACCATGTCCATTCCCAAAAAAAGTTTACATCATTTTACACCCACCCATCATGTTGATACAAAATACCAAGGTTTTGAAGACTTTAATTGGTTAACACCCTCATAAGACTAAACATAATGCCAATTAGGTATAAAGGTTTAGCCTAAAATATACCTCCAATGTAGTTTGAAACAATGTTGCACAAATTTAGAATCATGTTTGCGATCATTTGAGATATAAAAATGATATTTTATCAAAATCTTGGAGTCTCATCATACCCATCAAAATCAATGTTACAAGTTAAGGATAACCTTTTACAAGTGCCCCTAATCTAGCACTAGATAATGTTAATGCTGACCAAGGCCATTGCTGAAGTGGTAGGGTTTGAATTTATATCTAGTTAATACCACCGTCATCCCACCAAAACCCATTCTTCAGTATTTCAAGTAAAAGCCTTTGGAAATATGTACCCACAATTTTATGATTAATTCCCATTAACAAATCTTCATCAATTGCAAATTACTAATTTATGTACATTTTTCACCTACAAAACCTTTGACAAAGCTTTAAGCTAAAGCTTACATTGATTATAGGCATATTTATAACTTTGCATTATGCTAGAGGTTTTCAAAATGATAAGAACACTGCACATACTTACAAGAGAGCAATGGATCTCAAAGGTTGGACATGCATGCCTAAAACAGCTAATTATTGTGATGCAACAAGATGTAATTTGAGCTCTTTGAAGGCCCTATGTGATTTTGGTAATTTTAGTCCAAGAGGGAACACTGGTTCTCAAGCCTTCATACCGCACATCTTGAGAACCAAGAATATTTATTGCAGTTGGTAAAACACCTTGTGCATATGGTCCATGCCAAGAGATAAAAGTGACACTAAAGAATCCAATGGGCCTTAGACCAACATTTGCATTTGATAATGGTCCATTAGAAGCATTCACTCCTAGAGGGTTTGACTTGTTCCTATTGGTGTTGAAAGTTTGACCCGTGGCATTACTAAAGGTGAAGTCAAGTACTAAACATCTAGTGATAAAGGTGCTTGATATATGTGATATGGATATTAGTAGGTTGCCTAAAGACCATAGAATTGACCATCAGCTCCAATCGTAGGTCCATTGTCCCTAGAGAATATGGATTGTAAGGTTGTTGTGAAGGATACCCAAACTTAATGGCTTGGAAAAAGACTAAACCATTGTCATTATAAACACCCTACTACATCATCAGACCACAAAAACATTGGAATTGGTGTAACTCCAATCTTGTCAATGACAAGGCCCAAAAACACGTGTGGGATGTGTTCACAATCTTTTTACATCCAACACATGGAACCAATGCATATAAGTATCGAACAAAAGTACATTACTTACCTTATTTTGTTACCAACAAAAGATATTTAACGTATAAAAAGGGGGGGAAGGGGGGTTTTTAGAACAAATAACATTTAAGGGGTTGAAGTTCCCCAACATCAACATTTGCATATGAGGATAGTCATCTCATTCACTTGCCATTTAGAACCTAGAGAAAGAAACTCACAAAAAGAATGGGAATTTATAATGAAGGATGCACATGAAGAAAAATTCCCAATGTAGTAAAGTCCATGGCAAAACAAAATTAGCTGCTTATGAAATTTAAGGGTTTGAAGATGCAAAAAGGGGGGAGGAAGCAAGGGGGCTGATAGGGGAATTTTCACCACCACAAGCATAGTCATAAACATAAGCAAAGGGATAACCATTAATGTAGTACATGCCTACGTCCATGGATCCTTCTTGTATAGTAGCATTGGTGCTTGTTGCATTGCCACTCCCACCCGATGTTGATGCATCTTGGCTCCCATTTGAATAAATCGCATCTTGTTTAGTAAGCAACACCTAAATTTACACACTTACAGCTCATGAAAACCTCAAATTGTAGTTCCGACCTAGGAATAGAGAAAAAACATAGACTTGCTCATATTGGAAAACAACAAAATCCCACAATGTAACAACCCCAACAGACTTATTTGTGTACTTTGGAACAACAACAAAATGATTAATGGTTTCACATAGGCCAAAAGGTGCAGTCTCTCATGTTTTTCAAAAGACTAAATCCAGTCCCAACCCATGTCTTTTTAGATGTCCAAAAAATTAACTATGGTTTGTGAATGTCATGAAAGTAACATGTTGCTACTTTTGATTATAGTGGTACAAAATCTATTACACATAATGATGTAGGTACTTCAAAAGTGGCAATGTCACCACCATTGATTTTAATGACTTGTGTGTTGTTCGTCTTCAAAATTTGCAAAAGTTCATTAACATTTGAAAATGGGCAATCAAAGTCAAAAAAATAAATATCAACATTAGCAGTTTAGGTTGTGATATTATTAGAAATTGGAAGCAAGCCCCAAAAAAGACAGTTCATGGTTTGTATCTTTTTTTTTTTCTTGTTAGAGAGAAAATCTTTCACAAACCTAACTTTACTATTATCGCAAAAGCTTCAAAGAAATCAATCATCAAAGAAATCACCTCCATCCAAAGTGACATTCATTCCCCCCACCATTCCTTCTATTCTTCTTTTCTCCTTTCGTCTTCACTATCCATCTCATCATTACAAAAATTTGGGACACATTTTTCATACTCCACCCACTAAATCTCACTTAGTTGAAGTAAGCGGATGGTGGAAGTAGTTCCTCCTCCTACTTGAATGCCCATCACCTCCACCATCACTCATTACATTGCTACAACAAAAGATGTGAAATGACAAAAAAAACAAAGCGATTATATATATATATATATATATATATAATGATTCCAAATCGAAATTTTACGTTATAACTATATAGTGTACAATAACTTATGGAACTTAAAGTTATCTTACCAAAACCAACTCCAATGAAAATCATCGTCATTGGAATTATGTTTAACTTAGGTTTAGTCATTAGGTTTAACTATTAATTTAAGTCATTGAGTTAACCATTAAATTTAACCATTAGTTTAACCATTAATTTAAATCGTTAAGTTTCACCACTAGGTTTAACCATTATTTTAAGTCATTAAGTTTAGCCATTAGGTTTAACCATTATTTTAAGTCATTGAATTTAGCCACTAAGTTTAACCATTATTTTAAATCACTGAGTTTAGCCATTAAGTTTAACCATTATTTTAAATCATTGAATTTACCATTTGGTTTAACCATTATTTTAAATAATTGAGTTTAACCATTAAGTTGAACCATTATTTTAAATCACTAAGTTTAGCCACTAAGTTCAGCCATTATTTTAAGTCATTGAGTTTAGCCATTAGGTTTAGCTAATTAGTTTAAGTTACAGAGTTTAACCATTAGGTTTAACCATTAATTTATATTTAGCCACTAGGTTTAGCCATTAGTTTATGTCATTAAATTAAACCACTAGGTTTAACCATTAGTTTGTCATTAAATTAAACCACTAGGTTTAATCATTAGTTTGTCATTAAATTAAACCACTAGGTTTAACCATTAGTTTGTCATTAAATTTAACCACTAGGTTTAACCATTAGTTTATGTCACTAAGTTTAGCCACTAGGTTTACCCATTATTTTAAGTCAATGAGTTTAGCCATTAAGTTTAACCATTAGGTTTAATCATTACTTTAAGTCACTAAATTTAGCCATTAAATTTAGCCATTGTTTTAAGTCGTTGAGTTTAAATACAAGGTTTAACCATTAGTTTATGTCACTGAGTTAGCCATTAGGTTTAGCTAATTAGTTTAAATCATTAAGTTTAACCATTAGGTTTAGTCATTAATTTAACTCATTGAATTTAGGGTTTAGGGTTTAACCATTATTTTAAATTATTCAATTTTACCATTAGGTTTAACTATTACTTTAAATCATTGAGTTTAGCCATTAAGTTTAACCATTAGGTTTGGTTATTATTTTAAGTTATTAGGTTTAACCATTACTTTAGATCATTGAATTCAACCATTGGGTTTAACCATTACTTTAAGTCATTGAGTTTAACCACTAGGTTTATTTAGGTTTAACCATTATGTTTAATAATATGAAATAAACATGTGAAATAAAAGATTTGATAAAAATTGAATAACTTTGATGGTGTAATCCACTTGCATGGAGTTAGTTTATCATTATGAAGATTTGGGGTTCAATTCCCTATATTTACAACCTATGTGCATGCTTAAAAGGCTAAGTTAAGTAGGTTAAACTAAGGTTAAGTTAGGTTAAATAGGTTAGGTTAGGTTAAGCTAGCACCTACCTACTTAAATGTTTTTTTTTCAACCTACCTAAATTTATTACCTACCTACCTACCTACCTATTAATTTTAGAAATAATAATCTAGAAAATGATTTTTAATTTAGGTATAAAATTGACCTAGTCAAATGGTGCATTATCTACTAATCAAATAGTTAGTCATTTTGTTAGCCACTTTACTAGTCAAAATGAGAAGGTCCAATTTGACTATTCGATCAAGTTGGACATGGCCAAAACAACTTGTCCAAATTGACAAGGTGGTTTTTTTTACACTTATCATTTTTGGGTATTTTTAAACTCAAAAACCTAGTTGAAAAAACCATGAATTATAGTAGTGCAAAATGAATGGGCTACCATAAAATAACATGGAAATGATGAAACAACCCAAACAACTACAAAGCACTCCCCTTCATATGAGATGTATTTAACCTTTGTCTTGTTGTTGGATCGATTAGCATATGCCACCACAAACTTTCGACCATCATCATCAAGCTGAATAAGCACAACTCCCAACCCTATAATGCTCCAATCAATGTATAATTGGAATAATCGTCCTTCAATGGGTCGCCTCAAAATGGGAGTCGATGAAAGCTTGGCCTTCAATTCTTGAAAGGCCTACTTTTGCGCCTCATCCCAAATAAACTCTTGTTCAATTTGTGTTAGTTGGGTTAAATGTTTGGCTATGCTACTAAACCCTTTCACAAACCTCCAGTAGTAATTACATAAGCCTAGGAAAGTTTGTAATCGACTAACGTTTATTAGTTGGGGAACTTGTGGAATGGTTTCAACTTTAACCTTCTAAACCCCCAATCCACTTGGATAAATCATGTGACCCAAGTATTCCACTTGAGTATGAAAGAACCAACACTTGCCTAGATGAAGCTTAAGGTTATGTTTCTTAAGTCTTCCAAACACCTCTTACAAATGTTGCATGTGATTTCCTAGAACTAGGTTAAAAATAATGATGTCATCAATGTAGCACTTCACAAAACCAAAACCTACCAATACTTAATCCATGACTCTCTAAAATTGTGCAAACACATTTTTCAAACCAAATGGCAAAAACCTCCACTGGTACAAATAATCTTTCCCATGGGGATTAATTCCCCAAAATGTTGTTTTGACCTTGTCACCCTCCCCCATGGCAACTAATGGTAACCAGACCTCAAGTTTAAGGTACTAAAAACCTTGGCTTGTTCAAGGGCATCAAAGATTTCCTCTGGAAGGGGCATGGCATATTTGTTTAAATGGGTATGTTTATTCACTGAATGGTAATCCTCACACATGTGGCATTTAATCCAATTGCCAAAAATGTCCTTCTTAGCTAACATCATTGGTGCTGAAACATTTTGGCCCCTAGACAGTTCCATTAAACTAGCATCCAACAATTATAATGTTCAAGCCTAAACCAAGGTTCTCTCCACCTCACTAAGCCTATAAGGTTGCCTAAAAATTGGATTATCATCCTCTAATATGATTCAAACCTCTTGTCCCCTTAACTGACCCGAACTAAAAGCAAAACATTTAGTGAAATTTCATATTATCCATTGTGCTTCATACACCTCACATGTTGTAACTATTGAGCTAATTATTGGGTCCCATGTTTTTGTAGTCACTTGCACCTTAGGGTTCAGATGATGAAATGTATCCCCAACACCCAAGGTTGTATGCAAAACGTGGAAAGGTGCCATCATGTCTTAGCACTCCCACATCACCAATTTCCTATTCCATACCCATAAAATGTCCCTTGGCATCCCCGATCCCATAATTACCAAGGATGTACTTGTTTTGTTACAACATCACCCCCCCCTTGTATCACATAGCTAACCCAACAAAAGGTGCAACGAGTGAAAGATGGGGTGGAGTGTTTGGATGTGATTGGCCAAAACATAATTGTTTTACCAAGATGAAATTGAAAATCCAAGTGAAGTAGTTGAGATCCAAAACTTGCCCCAAAATTTGCCTACAAGTTCCTTTGGAAATGCCTTGCATAGTTGTGATGTTAGTGTGAAACCCCATGGCCCATTCCTTCTCATCCGCATTGGGTTCTTCCATATTAGATGAATGGGAATCCGAAATCATCCCTGGGCCCCCATTCCTAAATGCATGAAAATGTGAAAAACTCAAAAATGTTGGTAAGGATATTCATGGAAGGCCAACCTTATTGACCACAACCAAAGGTGATCGGTCATCATGACAAACCGCGCATGAATGACATCCTGGATCCAATATGTCATACACTAAGCATGTGGGTGGCCTAGGAATGAGCTCATATGTTCATTAGATCAATTCTAGTGGTGCTAGGTTAATCCACATCCATTGAAACCAATGGGCTCATGAGCCAATTGAAGCAACATCCATTTGCACTTGCTCAATAATTCAAACCTTGATCTATTGCCATCCAACCAAAATAGTTGGCCTAGAATCCCCCAATGGTGGGACATTATATCAATTACAAATATGCACATGGGTGCATATGTGTTTATTGCAAATGTTGTACAACACAAATCAATTCCCAATATAATTTGATTTGGGATCGAAAATCCTTGGACCATACTTGCTTGTGAAAGACCTTGGCACAACCATCCAAAAATGACCTAGTCAATTGGCCCAATCTCGGCCAAATTTGGTGCCCCCGTCAAGGTGATGTTGCGTGGTAAGGAACACTAATAACCATGTATGGCCAATGTTGGTAACAAGTGGGGATACTTTTGTTGCAACATCATGACATGCCACATGGAGGCTTCTTTGGCTTGTGGATCCTTTTCCACATAATGGTATTTCCGGACTAGGATTCTTGATTGTAAAATCGTAGCTAATCCAAGATTAATGTTTCCAAACGACTTAAGTAGGCATATTCCATCCTTGGGAATATCCCACTGAAAAATCTTTGTATATAATGGGCTCAAACTTGGAGGCCCATTATTAACATCCATTAGTGAACATGGGCTTGGTGATGGCAAAGTGTGCCAAACTTGATGAATATAATGATTAATTGATGATTGGAATTCATTCAATGTGACCCATGGTGGCCAGGGATCTAATGGAAAAATTAGAATTATTATCATTTCATGTGGCCCTAACATCGCCAATTCACCATTAGGAGGTGCATCATGGTCATGGACATTACCTTCCAACAACTTTTGAGTCCATGTGGAAGGCCTAAAAATCCAACCAACATAGTTGACTTGTTAGATTTTCTTATTAGCCCCCCAATAGCAATGAAGCTTGTGATTAATTCTAATTTGCCAGCTTGGGTGGTAATATGCAGTTTCCTCCCAAAAACCAATGGTAACCCCGAAGGGTAGAACACCACACCTCCAACCAACACATCATAGGACATAACATGCATGACCATTGCTTGGGCCTGCATAGTAGTGTAGTCTGTTGGCTTGTTGGGATTAATTTGGATCATAATTTCTTACTTGATTAACCCTCGTGACTTCTCTGACCCACCCATGGATGTTAAAATTTGATATGGGCATGGGTCCAAATTGACATCAGTCAGTCCAAGGCCATAAACAATAGCTTTGCCCAACATCAATGGTTGAACATTATAATCTAATAACACCCTATGGGGTTGATGTCAACGTGCTAATGCCCCTTCAATTGAAACATTCCTTCTTCATTGTGCACAACCACAACCCCAAGAATAACATTAGTTTGATCAATGGTTGGCCACGCTAAAAGGTCATGAAGTTTGGCCATAATTGCATGCCAAGATTAAGGTTGAACCTTGGACACCTCCGTGCGATTGGCCTTAAAAACTAGATAGACTATAAGAGGTACAAAATTGTCCTCTAACTTAACCATCACATCTAGTGGTCCACCATTTTCACATAATGTGGCCACCAACCGAAACATGGCTATTAGTTGAATACCTAAAATGGCCATGTCTCAGTAGAAAACAATGGTGCATGACACATTATTTTGGTTGCCCCCATCAAAATTGTGGGTGCGTTGGACTTAAGAATAAAACTAGGCATTTTCCTTAACACTTCACCAAAAGTTGATGCCCCCACGGGATTGGGAATGGTGTATGTCAACACAAATGATTGTGGGAAATGCACCTGATGTTGAGCCTTACCATGTTGAGGATATAATCTTTCATCGACACTTCATGGTTCTGGCACCCATGCACTAACCCTTATCATTTGTGCAATTGTGGAAATCATTTCATTAGGATTTGAAATTGTAACATGGTTTCCATCATTTGCTACCCATGACTCATGATCTTTTGACATACATGGCATCATCTCATTTGGTGCTATTGATCTTGAAAAACCAACTCCACAAAAGAATCTTGGATCAGCATTTGACCCATATGATTAGCCATCTTCCTGATCCTTGGCCTTCCTTAACCTAGATGTAGTAGATTTCACCTAGGTTGCCATGCTTGTGATTAAGGTTTCCAATCGTACAAACCTAGCCTCCATGGTGTTGGGTTGCCCCTGCGTTGGCTTGGTGGTCGACCTTTTATTGGCAGCACTTTTCACCTTCTAGCCCTTCCCAAAACCTTGGCCCTTATTAACATTGGTGTTCTATGATTGGCCCTATTATAACTCTAGTTGAAGTGTGAAGCAATGATTGACATCATGCCCATATACATTGCAATGGGAACATGGTTAGTTGGGGTTAGGGTTGGAAGTTGTGGCTTGTGGTGGATTGGGACCATCCTTCTTGTGAGGCCCACCACACTTCCAACATTTGTCTTCTCCACCTTGTTCCATTGAATAGGATGTGGAATGACCATTTCAATTTGGTTTGGCCCCCTTGGCCTTGGGTGGTGCAGATTTGGTGGGTTGACTTTGTGATTGTTCACTTGATGGTGTTGGAGAATGACCCAAGGTTGACCATTCGTTCTTCCACCATGTTCATCTCAATCCTTTTCGATAACTAAAAGACATTAGCCAAAGTGGGTTGGGTAGGATGTAATAAAATGACATTCTACACTCGATGTTTAAACTCCTTGTCCAGGATCTCATATCAAAATTGAACTAGTTGGGCTTCTGTGACACAAGGCCATGATCAACCTACACATATGTGCGTAGGTTTTTTGCAAGCTTTCATGGGCCTTACGTTGGAACACATGCAAGCTCTACAACTTTTCAATCTTAACCCCTTGGTAATTTTGTTGAAATTCACAAAAAAATCCATAATTAAGTTAAATGCAAGTAATGGACCTTACATATTAATGGATGCCCTTGCACCACCATCCCCAATAGTTTCACCACTTCTAGTGGTTCCACCATTTTTGGTGGCTCCACTACCATTAGTGTTTCTGCTCCCATTCATTGAACTAATGCCAAAAGTTATCGTTGCACCACTTGGGGCCATAATCCCCCTAATGATATAAACATAATTGGGAGACCAATATAACCGTCATTCTTTAATCTAAATTTCATGGGCACATTTGAATTCATGATAGTCATCCATGGGTGGCCTTTCCAAATGTTGAAAATAAACCTTTCCATGCACTACACCAAAATGTGTCCTAATTCATTCTAGGTTTCACTAGATTTTGAGTGAATTTAAACATTTTTGCCATGGTGAAATTAATCAACCCCCTAATGAATGGGGACAAATTGCTATGAACAGTGAATTGGTCCACTAGTACCTAATGAAATGTAAATTTACTAAACCATTTCACTTGTTAGTTAATTAATTAGGTAGCATGGAAATTAATTAAATTTAAATTATTTAATATTTAATTTAATATTTAATATTATTGATAATTTCATGATTTTCAAACTATGAATTATTAACACATGTCACTATTTATGATAGGTTAAAAACCTAGCTTAGATACATAAGCCATATAATCAACCTATGTAGACACCTACTTAAAAAAATTACATAAGAGAATATTCAATCAACATACCATTGTTGATCATAAACATATCATTTGTGAAGTTTGATCCTTTGACCTTTAGGATGGAAGCAAACCCTTACCATCACACTTGTTGTGATGTTGTGTTACATCTTTATTTATCAAATATTTCATTTTAAACATTATAAAAACTTAAACTTTGAAAATTCATATCTTATTGAAATTTTGTGCAAATGAAATGGTTAAAGTTTAATTTTTAAGGTTTTTCAATAATGTACATAATTACATTTATTTCATTTTGAAAGTGTAAAATCATTTGAACAATTTTTTTGTGAATATCACTATTCAATAATATTTCAATCACCATTCTTTTGAAAAAGAAATTGTTTAATAAATGGATAATTTTTTTGCTAATATAGTAATATTATTAATGTTATGTTACTTTTCATTGTTCTAAGTTATTTCACCCTACATTATTTACAATTATTTATGGTTATTCTATTAGTGGCTATTAATGGTTATTCTATTGGTGGCTATTAATGGTTATTCTATTGGTGGTTATTGATGGCTATTTTATTAGTGGTTATTGATGTCTATTTTATTAGTGGTTATTAATGCCTATTTTATTGGTGGTTATTGATGGCTATTTTATTGATGGTTATTGATGGCTATTATATTAGTGGTTATTGATGGCTATTTTATTGATGGTTATTGAAGGCTATTATATTAGTGGATATTAATGGCTATTGATGGCTATTCTATTGGTGGCTATTAATGGTTATTTTATTAATGGTTATTGGCAGCTATTTTATTGGTGGCTATTAATGGTTATTTTAAATTATATTACAACTATTGGTGGTTATTATATTATAAATTATTTTTGAAGATTTTAGGTTATATTATCATAGGTTATTGGTAATTATTTTATTGTAGGCTATTCTAAATTATTTTTCATAGGTTATTATTGGTTATTCTAAGTTATTTTACCTTAGGTCATTATATTCTATTTTAAATTATTTAAAAATTTTATATTTAGGATAAAATAACTTATAATAACATAAAATATAATGACCTTGAATAACTTAAAATATAACTTGAAATAATATATATTACTTTAAAATAAAATAACTTAAGGTATAGCTTAAGGTTAGTCGAATAATTTAATTTTAAATAACTTAAAGTAAAAAAACTATAATAAATTAGTTAGAATACTTTAAGGTATAATAACGTATAATAGTTTATAATAACCTATAATAACTTATAATAACTAAGGTAGACTAAAATAATATAATGTGTATTGTAAAGTAACATAGGGTATTTAAAACAAAAACATAAAAAAAAAATATTTACCATAGTATATTATAATAATGAATTATGTCAACTAATAATGAAACACGATGTTTACATAATGATGTTATAATGAAATAATTTCAACTAAGATGAAATCATTAAAATGTAGTGAATTTATTAAGGTCCCATAGTGATTTAGGTTAATGAATTACACCCCATTTTTGTATTAGTGATGCCATGAATGGTGTGAATAGTTGGGGATTACACATTTGTTGCATATCACACCAGCTCTCAAATTTTTAAATGAAATCATCTAATTCAATGGTGCCAACTGCCCTTGAATATTAACGAGGCCCTTTGGTGGCTCTATACATTTCTTCCATGTTTCGCAACAATGGTGAGGTGACAGACCTTTAGAGAAAAATTTGTTTAAAAATATGATGAAGGTGGTGTGGGTGGTTGGAATGCACCCCCTGCATGGTGAAACCATTAATAATAATGTCCCTATCCTTTGAATCTCATGTCACCACCATGATGAACCTTAAACCCTAACTTGGATATCCCCTTTAAAATTTAATCACAAAAGGATGATACACTTATGATGCTTCAAACTAAATTTACAAGGATATTAAACCTATTACGATTTAACCAAACCCCCAAAACATAAACCTCATAACATGAACGTAGGGATACTGCACTTGTATGGTTAGGGCACCTTCATTCACAAAAACATTTCACACAACTAACAAATTAAGGCATATTATGAATACAATAAGGTGGTATATTAGTCATCAACCCAATTTCACCACGACAATAAATAATGGGACATCTTGGTGATTAAATCTAGACATATATATCTCCAATTGCGCTTCCCAATACAACTTAAACCTCAACTAAAATTTAATCAACATGTCTAGGGAAATTAAGGGTCAAGCATGACTTGTTTAATGATTAGGATTGGGTGGTACCTTTGTCCCATGCCCAACCATTAACCACACTAATCACAACTCCCAAGCTCATTATAACAATAATGACATGCATGGGAAGACACATAACTTTTCAACTGAAATTTCACATTGAATAGTAAGCACAAACTATTAAGAGGTCAACCTAAAAACATGTGCTCACCCCCAGGTCATAGCCGAATGGCACACACCTTGGTAATCCCCATGGCCCCAAAAGCATATAACAACCTGAGCAACATGCTAACATGCAACATACACAACCCAACAAACACAAGTGAAGATGCACAACTCATGCAACACAAATATCCACTTTTGTGATTCTTACACAAAAATCACGACATGTATTCAAATCTTCCATGTTTGTTGATGGTGCGACATTCCACCATTCGTAAGGTGTAGAAAATATGATTCACCAGCACAATGTTAAATTGTTAAAGGTTTAATGTGAAAAAAATTGGCCACAAACCACCTTGTGCCTTGGAATGAACCTCCAAAACTTCCTATGTCCAAATGATAAAAAAAATTCATGATGGAAATGTTCTTCACAAGGAACTCATTGACATAAAAAGCTTCAGGTTCCGCCTTCATATAGGTGAAAACTAAATTCCCAAAGATTGAATGGCAAATAATTCCACAAATGCCAAATCAACCTCTAGCCTCCAAAACATTTTGTTTCCAAAACCTTTGTAGGTTCACATGCATGTAATTTCCTTTCCAAAAATTGAAAGGTGCAAATAATTTGTCCATCTAACTTTATATATGAAACATATGAATTTATGAAGAAATCCAAAATGAAAATGAATTAAAAATGAATTTTTTGGTCTAGTCTTAAGGATCAAATTGTTTGATATCATGCATAGGTGGGTTGTTTGTTAACGAACTTACCCACATGGTCATTAACCCTTGTTCGCCCACTAGCTACCCATGGTTAGATGGATGAAAAATGTTCAATCCAAAATTTGGATGAAGTTTTTTAGATGGATGAAAAAGTGTTGGTAGGTTTGGATTATTGTGAAACTTGCACCCTAGGTTCAAAAAAATAGAAAAATGATAAAAATGAAAGGGAGGCCCGGATTGGACCTGTTCGAATCACATTATTTTGGGCCTCCTTCAGGTTTTGCAAACCTCCCAACCTCCCAAACCTAGTGGGTTTGAGGGGGAGGGTCAGCAAAGCTTGGAATTCGTAGCGATGGTGTAATGGAGCTCCATGCTCCTATTACCATTGCCACCTTTTTTTCCCCTTCCTTTCCTCCTTCTTCTTGGTAGGTTTGGATTAGTGTCGAACTTGCACCCTAGGTTTAGAAAAGTAGGAAAAAAATAAAATAATAAAAAGGAGGCCCAAATTGGACTCGTTCAAATCACACTATCTTGGGCTTCCGTCATGCTTTGCAAACCTCCCAACCTCCCGAACCTAGTAGGTTCAAGGGGGAAGCTCGGCAAAGCTTGGAACTAGTAATGATGGTGTAGTGGAACTCCAAACTCCTATTGCCATTGCCACCTTTTTTTTTTTTTTTGATATATGTGCACCCATAAAAACCAAACACAACACGGAAATTTTTTCCCCACCATTACAATTCTTAAGCTTTGCCCTCATTTAAACAATGACAAACATGACGATGACAACTCCTAGACAATGACAATGATGATGAAATAACATGTGACCAGCCCCCCTCCCAGCCTTAGAGAATGGGCATTGACAACCATGCAACAAGGAGTTCGAGTTATTCTTGGTGATGGAAGTGGTGGCTGGCTGCCATTGTTGCTATTGTACATGTAGGGTACCAAGAAAGATAGAAAGGAAGGGAGAGAGGGATAAATAAGAAATAAATGCGAAAAACAACAAAGGGGGCCCCTTTATGATTAACCATTGGTGTTTTTCTTGTGCTTTTTGAACACTTTTGTTGTTCTTCTTGCAACCTCTAAACTCTAGGGACTTGGCCTTGTTTAGGTTCAACTCCCAAAGGAATTGTACATGAAAAACAAATACAAAAACATCAAAATTGTTAGGTGAGCATACCAAGATCCACACATGAGTGGTGTTTGCACCCAAGCAAAGCTCTTGCATAAATAACCTGTAATAACACAAAATAACACATAACTACCCAACATTTGTTGTTAATCAAATCATGTGTATAACACACACATAAAAGAAAAAGAAAAACGTAGTGTTAAACAAGTCTAGCTTAATTGTAGCACAAAGCCAACTAGTTGATTTTTAGTGATTAAAAAATTGACTCACTTACAATAATACAAGAATCCAAGCCCAAAACATAGAAACCAAAACACTTTACATAACGAAAAGAACTATAAATAAAAAACTATGCCGTGAAATTTCAAATCACCAAAAGTCACACAAAATGGGATTATATCCTATTTTTCCCAAACCTCGTTCATACTTGTAATAGTTTGAGATTAACTAATTAGCTTGATTAACCTAGTTTATCCCTAACTAACTATGACCTAACTGAGCAGCTAAATTAACACACCTGACATGGGGGAAGAAAATGTTAAATAGTTTGAATAACCTTTCATTTGAATTAACATTTGGATCAATATGATTATGAAGGAAAGTTGATTTTTTGTTTTGTTTGTCATGTTGAAAATTCCCAACCCGAAGTGCTTTTTGCCATGCTCTTGGTATCATTGGAAAGCCTTCAATGAAATAAGGGTGCATTGAGTTGATTGTATAATGTTTCAACCTACAATGAAAAATATTTTGAATATTGAGCTTTTTTTTCATTAAAAATTCATTTAAATTATAAAAAATAATAACAATGGAATTGGGGCACATTTTGGTACTCATGGACAACCCTTAATGAGTATAATTTAATGAAGGTGATTTGGAATTTTTAAAGTGTGAAAGATATTGAATTTTGAATAGTTTCTATCATTGAAATTTTAATTTATTAAAAAAAACACTTTTAATACCATTGGAAAGCTCTCCATGAAAAAGGGTGTTAGGTAATGAGTTCACACTTGAGCCTATGGCATAGGCCACAATAATAATTATTAATATAATAATAATAAACTTGGTAGATGATTTTCGTAAATGTTAATTAAAAAAAAATCATCCTTTGTCTTGTTTCCCCAAAAAATGAGAGTAATAAGAAAAAGAAGAAAAAAAAGAAGTGGGCTAACATAAATTCCAAGATTATAAATATCATAATAAATAGTGGATTTTTTCTATACTATTTGAAGAGATAAGAGGTGACAATTAATTAATTTATTTATTATGGATTAAGCACATATGTATCAAATACTATAAATAAATTGGAAAAAAAAACATGGTGAAATTGGTAGACCGGTTCCTTCCTCATGCATCTTGGTTCAAATCCGAATGGTGACATTTTCTATAAAATTATGAAATTCCAACCTTTTTTATTTCCAATCTACTTATGCTATTTGATACTTATGTGCCTAATTGATAATAAAATAAATAATTATTTTTGTCATCTCTTGTTTCTTTGAACAATATAGAAAAAAAAACTTCACTATTTTTGAAAGCCTTCCATTTTTTTGAATGAGTAAATAACATATTTTCACATATTGAATACGAAGAAATAATTACAATGGATTAAAAAATCTTCTCATTAATTTAAGTTTTTTAAATGTAGGTAAAAAAAAAAAAAAATTGTTTTTTAAAGAAATGAGCCATTCCAAAAACCATCCTGAAAGGAAAGCTTTGATTTGTGACCAAGGCTAAGGTACTAGTGTCACAACCAATGTTTTTAAAAGGATTTTTGACAAGTTTGCCTTAATGGGTGCCAAGTTAAATTGCATAAATATCCTATGAATGTCTAAATTGGATGTCACAAATATGCAGGAAAAAAAAAGTTTCAAACCCCACCAAAAAAATAAATATATCTAATTAAGAAAAATATTAACACAAAACATTTGTAGGGATTACTAGTCTACTTACTTCCTTAAGTCTAATGTTGCAAAATACACACCATCTGCTGTAATTAACTTCCAGATAGACAAACATTTTATCAGCACCAGCTGAAGCTTCATCACCTTGCAAGCATGTTTGCCCTGATAATGAATTTTGTTGCAGGGACACCAGATTTGCAAGAAAAGCTGGTCAAATGGTTGAAGTCGGTCGAAGCTGAAGTGTTGATGTACAACAAGCTCAACAAATTACACAATACAGGGTCCATGACAGTTTATGGAAACCACATGTGCCATCCTCCAAGTCCATCGTTGTAGAATGCCAAGGTCACCAATTCGAGTACTGAAATGATTACAGTCATAAAGCTTAGGAGAGTCACTCTCAAAAGTGTCAGACCATTTTCTTCGCCTTCATGACAAATAGCAGTGACAAGCTGCCATGAGATCTGCTATAAGTAGGCATACGATCCCTCACTCTCAAGGAGTAGGCATAAGAACCCTCCTGCGCTTATGCCTCATGACTTATGTGCGTTACAATTCATTTATAACCTTCATCTTGTGCTTTATGATGGGTAAAGACCATGGGCTTTGAATGACCAGCTCCATCAACTTCACCCAACACACCAATTCTAGAAGGACATTTACAAATAACATCTGTGGAATTTTGCTGAGAAATCTCCACAACAACAATTTTCATGTAACATGACAACAACAGGTACAGTTGTAACCTTATGAGAGTTGCTCACAAAGTGTCAAACCACATCATGATCATTATGAATAGCAATGGCAAGCTGCTATGACTACACATTGACTTCATCATCAGCTCCCAACACTCCATCATGAACATGCATCCTGTTGCTAAACTCTATATCAGGAACAATACTATACTCAAACTGTGCAAAGAATTGGGCACACAAACCCTGAATCAAATACCAGGATTGCTGCTTGTATTTTTCTGACAGCACAGAGATAAATTTCCCCAACAAGGATGATGGGGGATAACATTTTGAAACTTGATGAAAATTCTCTCCAAAACCCTGGCAAAACCATGAAGAAGAAAAATACCGTGAGTAAGGAGTATTGACTTTCATCTCTATGCCTCAGTCATAATTGTCATCACCCTTCTCATCCTCATCACCAAATGCCACCTGAGGCTGCCTTTATGGATGGCTGCATTCAGGTCCTTTGCAAACTTCACTCTTCTGGAGTCCTAAGTGGTGGCCTGGACATATAGTGTCCAATGCATCCAGCTATCAATCCAATGCATCAGGCTATCAATCCTGACCCAGGAATGCTGCTGCAATGTCAACAATCTGCTTCCCAACAATCTGGATGATGAAGGAATGAAGATGCAGTGTCTTGAGCAATCTGCTTCCCAATCCTGCACAATGACAAACAAAACAATTAGTGACCACAAAAACCGACAGTAGTCTCATTGCATTCACCCAGTGAATACATCATGCCCTACATTATCTATCTGACAGGTACAAAGACATAAAGGACAAAAAGATCAAAGCACCCAGCGAGTGACCTTGTCTGTAATAAACAAAGAATCTCGGAGGAGGCTATTGGACAACATATAAAGAAGATCCAGGAAATGTGAAAGTCCCAGCATGTGAAGAAGATCCACGAGATGTGAAATACTAGAATGTGGAAATTCACAATATGCAAAGAAGGTGCAGGAAATGTGAACTTAGTAGAATGTGGAAATTCACAACCCATGCCAAGAAGATGCAGAAAATGCGAACTACCCAATAGGACTGGAAATCCACAACCATGCAAAGGGATCCAGAAAACCCTAATTGTGATGGTAGCAAATTTTCTACTGATTCTGGCAAAGGTGCATAGATCATCAGACACACAGAGAAAAGGATCATAGACAGTAGTAAATCATGAATATGAGATTTCAGAGCAAAAAAAGTCCAGAGTTCTAACTGCAAAAATCCCAAACTGGGATCTACCTCACGAGCAATGAGCGCCTTAAACCCCAGCAGACTTCTGTCTGTTAGCCACTAGGGTTTAAGGCTCTTCCACTACTCTCGTCAGTAGCGTCTTCTTCTGTGACAGAAAAAAGACTCTTGTTGTTTGTTGCTGCGAGTTTCTTCTTCTTGTTGGGTGTGAGAGAAAAAGTCGTCCCTGGTGCTTTCTCTTTTCTCTTCCCAGATGATGGGAAGAGGTTGTGTGTGCAGGGGGCTGCTGGTGATGCGTTGAGACAGAAGAAACAATGGCAGTAGGAGGACATGGTGGAGGCGCTCCCTGGTGTGTGGGTTCTGTGTTTCCTGCCCCACAGCTTCTGACTGCAACTTCGGCTCTTCCATGTAAAACCTCTCTTCTGAATCTCTTACAGGGAGGGTGGGAGCAGATCTTTGTGTTGCAGCCCTCTTCGCTGCAATCCCTCTTCTGATGTGCTTTTCTTGATGACTGGAGTGAGCTTGTGATGGTGGTGGATGGTGCAGTGGGACCACTGTTTTTTGAGAGAATTGGAGGACCCCAACAGCTGCTGTCGACAGGATACCCACCACGATTGCTTGATGATGATCATAGCTCTGGTGTTTCTCAGGTGACAGCCTTCTTCTTCTTCTGCTTGCCCCTGTGGGGTACTTCAGCAGCAACCTTTCCAGCAGATTTTCCAGCCTACAATCTCCAATCCCTTTCTTTTTTGCCACCATCACAATCTCCATTCCTTTTTTCCTTTCTTCCAGACCTCAAATCAAATGGGTTGAGCTATGTTTGTCCTCTTCTTCAAAAGCTTATCTTGGAGTGAGCTTCACTTTTTGTTTTCTGTGGTGTTTGAGGCTGTAGAAATCCAGAGCACATCTTTTTGATTTTGAAGAGATTGTAGTGCAGAGAAAAAAATTGTTCATCATCTACATAAAATCTTTATAGCAAATTCAGTTCTAATGTGATTGCAGTTCTACATGAACTCCTTCTCTCTCTCTCTCTCTCTCTCTCTCTCTCATCATTGCAGTTTAGGGTTTAGGGTTCTACATGAATTCTTCTCTCTTGTGATTGCAGCAGCAGCATGTAGAACAAAATGCATTGAAACATGCAGAGACGACATCGGTGCCGGATTTGCATGTACATGATGATGACAATGCTTTAAGGTCAGCAAAGCTCTACAACAATTCACAGTTGCTTGGAAACCGACTCCAGTACTTGAAGGTATTGATGGTATCCATATAAATATATATACCCAACGAAATCATGATTCTGTTGGGTACTTGTGCACCTCTCATTTTATGGGGTTTTCCTTCACACATGTGACAATGTTGAGCAATCTTTGTCCTTGTTGTGGATTTTCTCTCTGCAACTGCATTGATCTTCACTTGCTCTTTTTGTTGATTGATCACACATTGTATCAGCATATCAGATGTGCTGTGAACAGGAAAGGATTTTTTAGAGACAGTGGGACCTTGAAAAGATGGATGGAGAGTCACTGAAGGGTGTGCTTGCATGGGGTCTCTTTTGACAGTGCTGCACAGATGGCGAGATGCTCATGTTTTTCACCACTGGTGAGAATGCAGATGTGATTGGCAGTGTGCTGTGCTCAGTAGGCTCAGATGGTGCATGGCATCTGCATAACCATGGTATGCACACAACGAGGCATGATCCTATCTCTCATCAACTTCCACAGAATGGGTGCACAACTTCTCCTCCTCTGGGTCATCCTATTGTACAGGTATGTAAACCTCATCTTTGGACAGATTTTTGCACTGAAACTATGACTTCTGGTCTTGAAACTGCCAAGGATGTAACGTTTTTAAGCATGCATTTCAATATGAGCAACATAGAACTCAATCCTCCTGGTCAAATCTTCAGGTGTTCAGTATTTGAAACTGGTTTTACACCAAGCTTGGTTGAGATATGTATATATATATATATATATATATATATACACACACGCACATTCTGTGTTATTATTGCAGCTATCAGCAATAAGGAAGAGCAAATGGGACACAGATTGTGCAAGCCTGCTGGCAGCACGATCATCATTCATGGTGCAATTCATGGGAGTTCATAGAGAGGTACACAGTAGCTCTTTCTACTTTGAAATAATATATATATATGTTCTGGCTTTTGTGGTGTGTGTGAAAGAAACATAGGGTGGTGTCTGGCACAGGTGATCTGCATTGCTTGTATTCAGGAAGGTGATAGCTTCTTATGGTATCAGTTTGTTATACCTACCACTGTTTACATAAATCTGAATACTAGTGTTTTTGGGCCTTTCCAGTTGACACTGAAGCTTCTTGTGCTGTTCTTGCCACTTCAATCAGTGTGAGAAAACAAGCATATGGATGATGAGTTTGCCAGAGTGCACATTAACCGTCCACTGTGCTGACATTTTGTGTGTGACATACTGGATGGCATGTTGGTTTATGGGCTGTTGACGATGATGGTGGCATGTGGATACAGGATACTGATACAGAATTTACAACTCCGATTGTGACCACCTTTGAATCACAACCTTCTCATGTACATAATCACTCTTCTTGACTTTCTGAAAGTTTGTGGTTTCTTGACAAATGTGTAATGGTCAGCTCTGACAAGCCCAATGTCAAATATGTGCTGCAATGCAAGGTCTTGGCAACAATTGCAATTTTATACTTCTAGAAAGTTCCCTCAATTCTGTCTTGTTGTCTTGCTTCCTTGTTTCTTTAGGGTGGGGCTTTTCACAATTGAGGAAATTTGCACTACTTATGAAGATATGTTCTTGACAGGTCTCATGGAACCTGCATATGCCATGGGAAGCTGCTGTGGTTCTGGAAACTGGAGAAGTGCATTTGTTTGACATTCAGAATAGTGGATCATCTAGCTCAAAATCATCATCCCTGAACTTGACTGCAAAGCGTGCATACAAACCTGTCAAAAAGGTGCCTCCAACAACAGCATTCTCAGCCACCACCCATTCAGATAGAAAGGCAAATCTAGAGCTAATTAACAGTGAACAGTCAAATTCTGCTAATCTCTTTAGTAGTGCTCCAGCTTTGCGGTGGTGGGAATGTGAATTTGCATGGCACCCCAAGACTTTACTGTTAGCAGGAACAAAGGAAGTTTCATTAGTGGACTTCAGGATCACACATGTGGGTCGGCATGCACAAGTTGGATCTCAACAATTGGCAATGGGAGAGATGGGGGGAAACTGTAATACATCCATTGTTGCAACGGTACCAGGGACAGGGAATACACCAGGCTATTGCAAGCGTACTAGTCAAAATGATATCTTCTTATCATTTGCCAGAGCTACATATGATGGAATGTACCAATTTGTAACATCAACCAAGCAGCATCTTATCCTTTTTGACACACGCCGGCCTCAAATTCCAGTTCTTCAGGTAGGTAGGTTGGCAGCTTCTTCGGAATTTGGTTTCAGAACTTCATGTGGAGGAGGCTCCTGCATCTTCAGTAAATACTTGAATGAGCCAGATACAGAATCTCATTGCACCCTAAGATACAAATCTGGCATTTTGATAATTTTGTTGTGGACAATCATTTGGTGGGTACTTGGGCTTTGGATTTCAGTGGGAGCATGGAATGGCAACTCAGCCTCCAGGCCAGTTGTTAATGTGCCCCCTTTCTGAGTTATGCCCTGATCTCCAGCAGTTGGACACATCTGCTTCCGGAACAGGAAAAGCTATTCTTGCAGCAAGTCTTCAATCTGGTGATATGCATGCCTTCTGCTATGGGTGTGATCCACCCACAAGTCTTCCACTTCAAGGGATGACTATGAGGAATTTCTCAGACTTGGATGAGAAACTCTATGCCTGGCAGTTACCTTCAAAAATATCTCCACCCAAGGCCACACCCAATGCTTGGACAGACATATTCAGAAGTTCAATGAATTTTTTCCAACAAGAGAACAACAGAGATGAATCAGCCATGGCTGCCTCTAAAGGAAGAGTGAGAGAGAACATTGCTGGCCTTGTTGTGGTGCCCAGTGATGTTCCACATGTTGGTAATGACCATTCGGGACATAAAAGAGATGGGGAGGCAAGGAGGGGTTTCTCAATGGTGCAGCTCACTGGGGTTGGTGACATGCTTGTCCAGCAGCTCCGGGCATCAAAGCAGCTACCAAGATCCAAATCTCAAGTTCCAGATGAGCATAAGAGGGATGCCAATGTACCTCCTGGTATGTAGGACCTGCCAAATGCATACTGTGGTTGAAGTTTTCCTTGCACAAATCTATGAACCTGCACTTATAAGGATCCTGAAGACAACTCTGTGGTGATGCTTCCTTATTGTATGCTGCAATAGTTGCTAACCTTGGGTCTTATGCTTTGCAGAGAGTCGGAAGCCACCTCGGCGTTCATTCAACTTGAGGAAGCTTCCCTGTGCTTTGAATTGTATCACCATGGCCAGGCCTCTCCATAGGGATCAGGAATCAGTTCAGTTACAGAGAGTTTGACGTCAAGACTAGTGATTTCCAGTCTTATGAGAAGCAAGGTTTTTCTATTCTCTGTGTTTATTCCATTGTTTCAAGGATAGAAGCTAGATTTCTTGTGTGAGTGTCACCTTGATTCAATTGCATAGATATCCGGACTGGATCTGCACTACCATGCAATGGCAACTCTAAAGGATTCAAAAGAAAGATGACTATTTTCCTGGACAGGAGACTGATGAGGAACAGAGGTGATGGGAAACATGAGCACATACTCAATGCTGATGATGAGGCTGCAGCAGGAAAAACTAGTTTCATGGAAGAGGGTGGAGCCCACAAAACAAGTCTGATTGATCCAAGGAAAAAAGGATTTCTAATTGAGGAACAGCAGTTGCAGAAATTAATCGAAGAAATTGTACAGCAGTCAAAGGTGCCTCTCACTCTGTATCCTTCCATATAGTCCTGCTTCATGTCTTGGTTTTTTTCTTGGAGTTGAGACAGAAAACATGATTGTGAAAATGAGAACTTGGACTCCTTTATGGAAATGACAGAAGTTTGTTTACAAGTGGGATGATTTAATTCACCCAACATCAGATATGAAGTTGCACACAAGGCACTGCAGAGGAGTCTACCAGCTGATTTGGCATCTCTAGCCGCAGGCATGCCAGCACATGTGACACATCTTCACTATAGGAGCTATCTGTCAACAATACTTGCGGACCATTTGCAACAAGAAGTCCTGACCAAGCGAGAAACTGGCAAGGATGAATCTCTTACAAAGGATTTATTGCAACCCAATGACTCTGGTTGTGGGCTGAAATCAACAGAACTTCCAATTCCTCTTCCTCTTTTACTGGAATTGGGTTGCTGCCAAACTAGACAAAATGTCCCGGAGGAACTTGTAGACCATTTGGATCAAGGATCTGAGAAGCAAGAGGAAGAAAGGAAACATTCTGGACAAGTGGATGAGCTTAGTTCTGAAGTGAACCTGGGCAGTGGTCATGATGTTCTTCTAAGTATGTGTGGACATGTAGGAAGCCTTGTAGAGCATCTTGTACAAGAGCGAAGGTCTCAACCAGAAGCTACTGCAATTTCCTTGGATGATGCTGTTGAGATGTGGCAAGGGACTCCGACAAATAAAGAGCAAGACAGGCTTCAGATTGTGCAGTACTGCAATCCAAATAAGCAGTATAAAGTTGCGTCTTCAGATTGGTTTAGCAAGCCATTTCTGGGACCTTCTATGATCAAACAGGCAGCATCTTCAACTGTCACTAGTCTTGATGTTAAGTCTAACAATTGTGTGTATCTTTCTAGCCAGTTGGAAACAGCTGAACCAGGAAGATCCCAGTCAACTTCTGAAGAGCAGCAGCTGACATCTGCTTTTGAAAGGGCTGCCTTTTCCACTTTTGCTTGTGGATTAGTGAAGTCCAGTTTGTTGGATGATGCTTCACAGTCTGGATATCGGCAGGGTCATCGAGAAGAATCTGAACTTTGCCCCATCCAGCTACCTTTCCATACACCAAGTGAGATTTTGTTGTGAGTTATGTGCATGCATGGTGGTCTTGTTGCATTCTCAACTTTTCATCTTCAAAGAGGTTATCAAGTGATCTACTCATCTTCTCATAATCATATGCGACTTGCAGACAAGGAGCTTCAACCTGAAGAAATGGATGCCATTTCAAGCTTGCAGACCCAATTCAAACGATGGCAGCAATCATTTGCACCATATACGACTTTCTGTAACGACAACTTGTGTTAGCTTTTGGCTATCTTAAATGGAACTGGCTTGTGTGATGGTTGCTGACTTTCTTTCAGGCTCACATTTGTTGCAATACCCAACAGTTGCTGATTTTCTTTCAGGTTCACATTCGTTGCAATACCCAACAGTTGCTCCTAGTTTTAGGGTTCACATTTGCTGTGATACCCAACATTTTCTTTTGTGTAAATCATGAAATATTTTTGTACCCTTTTTGCAGGTTGGCATGTCTGGTAGTGTAGTTATTTTTCTTAGGCGGACTTTTAGTTCACTTACTTTACTAAAGCTTGTACAACTCGAGTGAAATCCTTCAGCTCTTACAAGACAAAGAGGAGAAAAATAAGGTTCCTTCTGAATGAAATCATACCATCACAGCAGCTTTGATTGTCTGCTGGGTGTGTTGATGACTGTAGGGAGTTCTGTTTTTTTCTCTGGAATGGAGTGCTCATATTGTCCTTGCTTTGTGTGTTTTTTTTAACATTGGCTGGATTGTGCCATTTTGATCTTTGGTTTTTTGGATTAGCTACGCCTGTTGAGTGTTAGACAACATGATAGACTGAGTCTTTATTGTTGCTTCCAGAACATGCATCAGAAGTTAAGGATTTAGAGATTTTGGGATAATTGTTTGGTGTAAAATTGAGCCAAATCTATGAGATTGCAAGCAGAAGAAACAATGCTATTGAGACAGCAATTGTAAATAGAATGTTGGTACTAGGAATGTGTACTCTCTTATAACTATGAGAGACAAAACTACAAAAGGATTTTTTTTGGGTCTCATGTTATATTTACGTGTATAAAATGTATGTGTACATGTATGGTAAAGTTGATAGGGACTATGGACAGATACACTCCTGAGTTCATTAGTCTTTTTGATCATTTTTCCACATCAGTTGTACACCCCTGTCTCTCTCTTTGGAGGAAAAAATTTGTTCATCTTATGATCCTTTTTTCCCTTGAAATAAAATTTCCCCATCTTCTTGTACATTTGAAAGTGTTGGTTGGAAGTACAGCTTTTGTGGGGAGAATGACAGTAGCAAGTAAGCATTGTGTGTTTGTTTGCTTTGCTTTACTTTACTTGGTACATGTTGTCATTGTATGACCAACGAGCAGAGATCTATACTTGCTCAACAGATCATACACACCTGATTCTTTTAGAAGACAATCAACAGAAACAATCAAAACAACACACTGATTCTTTCAGAAGACAATCAACAGATACATCAAAACATCGCACCTCCATTTTACAAGAACATTGAACGTTAGTCAAGTATTGTTTTTTGTTTTGGGCGAATTTTCCCACTATGGAAACTCCAAAAAAATTAATTATTTTAATGGAGTGCAAATTGTTCAAATGCTCTCTTGGGAAAAAGAAGAAGCAAAAGTGGCCATTTTTGGAGGAAAAAAAGTCACATATTTAGACAATAAGCTTCTTTTGATTGCCGAAAAAAAACCTACTTTATAGTCTGACCTCTAGCCAAATTTGGTTCATTCCTCTTGTAGATGATTGCCAGTCTACCTACTTGACAAAATTGAAACATAAATCCCCAATTGAAACACTATCACATCTGTCAGACCAAATATAGCAAATTCAGCAATACAAACCATACACTATCACATCTCTGACCAAGTATAGCTAGCAATACAAACCATCCACAGCAATATACTTCCATATATTGAAGTAATCTGTAAGTATCCAAAACTGGGGACGAAATCAAAAGTCAGGATTAAAACAGTACAAATCAAACAAAAAAAGGGTGTACCAAACTCATGTTTGGTCTTCTCAGTACAACTGGTCTTTTGCAGGAGTTTCCAATTTGTCTAACCAGCATGTCTTTATTGAAGCTCGTATTCTTGATTAGTCTTGTCAGAATCAAACCCTGCTAAACCCAGTTTCTTGCATGACAACCAGTTTCACTCAATTCAAATCTACACTCAAATTGGAGATGAAACAGGGATTACAGGGTCAAACTCGAGACCACAGATAGAGCAGCAACATTAAGGATCACAACATTGTGGATACTAACACAACACAGCCCATATTTTTCAATGTTCCTTTTCTACTCGTGACCATCAAATCCACAGGGGAAAATACAATCAAAAGATCAGTCAGCAGCACCTAGGCAATGGAACAGATCACAAAGTGCATAGCAGAAATTCAAGTGCGAAGGGCAGTTGATGTTGCTAAGGCATGTCACCAGAGGCCAAACAGCATAACTTGAACAGATTCGCTGGCAGTTTTCTTCCCTTGAGTCTGCTTTTGACTGCTAAACATTCAGTTGAAGAAGCTGGATTGTACTGCAAACTTATCCTACTCACAGAAACATGTTGGCTTTCACTGAGAAAGAGTGTGAGAGAACAAGAAGGGAAACATAAATGAATAATCCAATTGCAAGCAGCCTGCATTTGTAAAGGATTTATGTGGAGAGGGAGAAATCCAGAAATGTATCAGCTAAATGCTGACAGAAAAGTCATCAGTTTATGTCAATGTGTCACTAGGATACCACTAACTCAATATCCTTTGGTACAAGAATGAAAAATTTGGATGGGTGGGCAGGTGGATGTGAGCAACCTATAGAGGAGAGTAATACCGTGTAGGCAGACCATAATTTTTTCACTGATAAAATCAAATACACAATTTTTATTATGCTTCTTACCCTTTTGCATATGTACAAAAATCAAAGTTAATTCTAAAAGAGTCTTGTCTGTGCAATCAGCAAAGTGCAGGTCATAGTGAAAAGTAAACCTGCACATCAAGCTCAGCTTTCCAGAAACAGCTCTTCATGAAAGCTGAAGTTGTCTAGCCACCAAGAATAAGGCCTGTTGAAGTTTTTGAGCCTTGGCAAATCTGACATATCAGATTCAGCAACCATTGAAGAGGAGACCAGCTCCTGTGACAAGACCAGAAGCTAGATGCATTAAGCTCCAACAATCTTCAATCGACACCAGATGACACACAACTGCATTACTAGATTCATTGCCCCCAATTGCAGTAGTCAACAATGGTTATCAACACACATAAAAGAACTGCTCAGCAAAGAGTAAGCAACATGATGGGAATGTTGCAAGGGCACATGAAGTGATACCAGAGTTGATTAACATTCACATGGTACAACAAGACAATACATTTTGAGACTTCAGCATTGCATCAGGCAATTGTTCACATACATGTTCAAGATGGGGGGGTGTGGACACAAAATAGTTCCGAAGGGAATACCTTCTAAGGAAATCAACCAAGTCATCTTAAGAGGAGGCCCTTGATTTACGAGTGGCACCCGAATGTGACCAATGGAAGTCAGCACGAGTACGGTCCAATAATGGGACTCCAAAAATATCGTGTTTGCTCTGCCAACAACAGATTCCAAAGCCTTGTTCAGAACAACCCCTCCAAATACAACATACAAATGACTCAAAGAAAGCTCCACATTTTCCAGCATAATTCACTCCTGCACATTCAACTCATGTAACCACACCTTATCACAAGAAATTCTGGCCAGTAATAAACCTTCCAAAAGACAGCTACATAAAAAGACTCAGGGTTCATACCTTGAGGCACACTCCAGCCCTAAGGTTGCAGATGGGGTAATCAGAAGGACAACAATGATAGTGATCCTCGCAACACGTGGCTGACTCCAAGGGGCAACAACCCCATGCCAGACAATGCTTCCCAAGAGGGAAAGAACAACAGCAAGTGGTGGCAACTGGACAGGTATGAGAATTGTCACACACTGACGGTGGCTTCACTGGGGAGGGTGGGGCAGGTGGAGAAGGAGGTGGGTTTGGTCCTGTCTTGATTGGGAAGGATGGCTCTATGTTGATTCCACATATCCCATCTGAGTTAGTGGGGCCAAAACGTTGCATGCGGATATATCCCTTTTCTCCCCAACTTGAGCCCCAGGAGTTCTTAACTATCCAATAATTCAGGCCACTGCTGTCGGTTCCATACCCCACTGCAAGAACCCCGTGATCCAAGTCTGTTCCACAGTCGCCTGTGAACACACCCTGAGAACAGGTGGAAAAAGTTTGAGATTTGAAAGAAATGCATCAGTTTAGTGTACCCCATGGAATCAGACAGTGTTTGCTACAGCTGCAGAACAGAACTATACATTGATTCCACCAACTTTGGATAGCAAGTTAGTCACAGAAGTAAAGAGGGGAGTGGGACTCACCCCACTGTAGTGCTGGAAATCCCGACTGCTGGCCTCAATTGCTATACTGACAGGTTGCTTTGAAACCGCCTTCAGCAATGAATTTTCATCATTCTCAGGGACATCTTGATAACGATCAATGGACACCACTTTTGAATTTTGCCTCTACAAGATGACACAAACCTAGGTAAGAATAATACAGCAACTACTTAGGCAGTATGAAAACAACATAAACAAATTGAGATGACCTGAATAGAAAGGACGAACTGTTAACATCATGAGATCTCAGGCCACGCATCAGGTCATAACAGCAAACTGCAGGAGAAATAGAAGACAACACCATACAAAGGAACAGAATTCAACCAAAAAGTGGTGTGAAAAGAATTAGATATGGATATATCTATATAGAGTTATGGGCACCTCACAAGCTCTATGATCACCAGCATCAGTGTATGGTATTTACAAAGTACAACAATACCCCTAGCTTGATTCACAGCAAACAGTAGCGAAACAATCACAGGTGGAAACTGAAGCCAAAAAAAGGAGAATAACACATTTCCAATGAGCAGTAAGTTTGAGGCAGCCTCACAACTCAAAATTACACTTACAATCAGGAACCGGTGGAAATGACTCCATGTTTCAGCTGTGGGGAACCAGCGACAAAACTCACTCTTTGTGGCAGGCAGTGTGAGAGATGGAAACTCTTACCCGGCTTTCATCACAGCGTCCATCTGTGCCCTTGTATGGGTAGTCAGACTCCGAGTCAATCCCACCATTTTGGATAATGAACTCAAATGCATAATCCATGAGACCACCATTGCAGCCCTGATTCCTTTTCTTGTCACAGTCCACCAATTCTTGCTCCGAAAGCGAGACCAGGTTATCTGTGACTATCTTATTGATTCCCTCGACGGCCCCAATTGTTGAGAAGGCCCAGCAACTCCCTGCAGAATAGCCCCTTTTGTAACTTCATCGAAACCTTCAAGATGCAGCTTTTGTCTAAGATGGAAGTTATATAGTTGCTGGCAATTCAGCAGCCACAGGGGCCACCGCTATGGGGGGATGCTGACGATGATGACTAAATAAGGTGCAAAGAAAGGAGAGAGACTCACCACAGGCACCCTGGTCCTTGACTTCCGCCACAGCACCTTTCTCTCTCCAATCGATGCTGGCAGGAGCATCGACGTCGGAGTAGATGAAACCCTCGGTCTTCCGCAGTCTGTTTGCAGCAAGACTTGGCCGGGTGCCAAGGTAGCGAGCCCGGAATTCTTCTTGCGAAAGGTCGGAGAGATTGTTCAACCCCAACCAGTACGTCTTGTCCTGGACGTTGTGAGAGTGTATGTACCTCAGATTGTCCTTAAAGATGGCGAAGCGGTGATGCTTCTCCGAAACGCTGTCATAGGACTTTGCGTGCTTCTGCAGCCAAGAGTGGAACAGATCCAAAAGCCGTTCTTCCGAGTTCAAATCCTCAGGCGAATACCCGACAATGGAGAAATCCCCCCGCGCCAACGCCTCTCCAATGCACGATTGACAAAGCAGCAGCAGCAGCGCAACAAGCAGCACTGGAACAAAAACCTTCCCAGCCATACTTACCAAAAAAAAAAAAAACCCCCAAAATATCAAATCTCCTACAACTAACAATCTCTTCCTTCTTCTTCTTCTTCTTCTTCTTCTTCTTCGTATTATCCCTCGCACGAAAAAAGAAAAAAAGAAAAAAAAAGGGTCGCACCGTCTTCACCCCTCTCAACTCCAAAAACCTAGTCCCAACCAAAAAAACTCCCAGAAAAACACAGAAAACTCCTGAGCTCTTTCTTCTACAGAATCATGAGCCAAAAGGACGCATCGTGCAGCAAACCTCTGAGAATCGTGGCCACAACACAGAGGTTGAAAGGAGCAACAACAAGAGTACTATAAGGGAGAGGCACAGCAGCAGGGGAGGGAGCGAAGGAAGGAAGGAAGGAAGGAAGCACGCAAGCAAGCGGGGAAAGAAGAAGATGGGCACCGCACGCCACTGGTAAATACAAATACTGACCACACACTTTCTTACCCCTACCGATTTACCCTCTTAATCACTCGCCCTTGCCGTGTACGGTGGTGACCCGTGATTTCTTCCGGGTGAGGTTCCGGACGGTACGCAACCCGTGATTTCACCCGGTACGCAACGTTACGTCTCCCATCGCCCCACCCGTGATTTCCCCATCTCGAAAGAAGAGATGGGGAAACGTGATTGGTTCTTTCGAGTTTCTTTTTAGGTACCTAAAAAAGAACCTTCCTTTCTACTAGCTACCTACCTACCAGTTAGTTCGCTTCCTTTTCTTTTTGTGTTTTTTCTAGGATTGGATTTGATAGTTTGGGGGGGGGGGATGACGAGAGTGGTCGATTCTTTGATTCTATTTTTCTTCCAAGGTCTGTCATGGGCTGAAAATAGAAATCTTCTCAATGTCTCTTATTCCATTGTTTGAGAGTTTTTTTTTGTTTGGGGGGAGGGGGGGGGGGTGACGAGAGTGGCCGATTCTTTTTTTAATTATTGTTTACCTGCCAATACTTTTATTATCATTATTACCTATTTCCCTGCCATGCCGACGTCATGAGAAAAAAACGGCTCTCTCTATTGCGGGCGGTTGCGTAGGGGAGCTGACAACCGTTGGATGAGAGATACGATAAAGAAATGGAGCGCTGGATCTAAAACCGGCTGATTCAGTCGTGGCTGCAGTGACTGTCAGCGGTATTCGATGCGAAGGGCCATTTCCGCTAATTCCTCCTCCTCGTCGCCCGGGCCGGCTGACGGGTCACTCCATGTCTTACTAACCCATCCCCGGGCTACCCGCTACGCTCCCCATCAAAAGGTTACCGCTTTCTTGGTATTTTTTCTTTTCCTTTCTGAGTAAATCTTTTGAACCCCCAACAAACATACACACGCCCCCCCTACCACGCATTTTTGTTTTGTTTTTCTTGTTCCCATTTCGTTCCCATCAGGTTCTCATACGGTTCCTCAAGTTCCCAAGTTGTTCCCTCAAGAAGTTCTCAATAGCACCTCAGATTTTTCCCATATGGATTGCCCAGCGTTCAACTCTCTCATGTAAATAAACTGAAAAGGTGGGGCCATAGGGGGTGCACGGTTATTTCTATTTTGCCACTGGGGTCCAAAGAGGTGCTTCTATTGGGGAGTGCCCCATATTTCAAAAACAATTGATGATAGGCCAATCAATATGGTTCCTTCAAAAAAAAAAAGTAAATAAATCATAAACACAGCCATGACCTAATTCATATGAATCACACACTCCATAGTTCATGTCTACTAAGGTAGCAGGCTTTTCTTCAGTGCCCATCCTTGAATAAGTGGCCCACGGTTCTCCACCTTGTTTCTGTAAAATGTGGGCCTGCCAATAGCTCGTCAATGAGTCAGCTCAGAAAACAATCAATGGATCGGGGCCATTTTTGTGGTTAATTTTCTTGATCGAGCTTGGTAAAAATGCCTTTGTAGCCTTTTTGATCCAGTGGTTGTCGGATAATAAAACAACCCATTTTTCTCAATGTTAAGCCTTTATATTCTACATGAATCTAGAACAACCGTCAAATCTGAAATTGGGTATAGTAAGTTTTGTAAGTTGGGATATTTGGTAGGTCCACAAGAGTGAGTGACGGCCCAACAACCAATTTATCAATCAGTTTCAGATCTAGTTGATAACATTGTCCCCCTACCTCACCAAAATATGTTGTTCTTTTGTGTAGGTGAACTTATTCATGGTTAAAACCGAGGGGAACTTTTTCCCTCTGTGTGTGTGTGTGAGGGCACCTTATATCTACCAATATCCTTCCTACAAAAGATCTTATGTATAGTCCTTAAGAGTGAGTGAGATCTTTTTGTTACATCTACATGTAGGGGTAAGATCCATGCTACTCTTTAAGTAGGGGTAAGATCCATCCAACAAGTACACTTTTGTGTTTAGAATCACGATAATGTTTGCGACTCCTGTTTTATGATGGGGTAAAGGCCCGAGGTGGCGAACATTCTCAAAATGCAGGACCTAGGATGGGATAACCGACGGGCTTAGGTTGAGGCAGCCATCCTAGGCCTCACATTTTGGGAAATCCCCCCCCCCCCCCCCCCCCCCCCCCCACCCCATTTTTTTTTTTTCTTTTTTTTCTCCCCCCCCCCAAAAAACATGCGCGGTTGACAAAAGCAACCCACATAACAATGATGTCACCACCCACCCCCA
>Ga0116231_10003160_pt1 | contig 34416 bp, 20 predicted proteins | sample S1TSphgellanicum_2_FD_89695 | JGI IMG/M metagenome (GOLD analysis project Ga0116231, IMG submission 89695) | Host-associated microbial communities from peat moss isolated from Minnesota, USA - S1T2_Fd - Sphagnum magellanicum MG | ecosystem: Host-associated > Plants > Peat moss > Unclassified...
CCCACCCTGCAGTCATACTTAGTTACAAATTACAACGCAGGCTGGCTTTCCAATGGATTTATGTCAGGTTTTTTTTTTTTTTTTTTTCCCCCAATTTTGTGAGGTAGGTGGACTGGTCGCGATCATGCACAACAGGACTTAGCCAAATTTGGTTACAAGTCAGAGTGGAAAGAAGAAATTTATATTCCTAGCTCTGCTAAATTTTGGCGACGTGCAACAACTGATGGTCTAAATTTGGGCAATTAATTAGCAAATCCTTTGTATGATTTGCAGCCCCTTTTTTCCTCACCAAATTGTGAAAATTTGCCAGAAGAAAAACAGTGATTGGTGGTGGTGGTGGTGGTGGTGGCTGCTGCTGGTTCACTCTGGTCCCTAAGAATAGTGCAAAAGCTTAAATTAGAACAGGAACCTATGAAATCAATTGCAACAACCAGATGGATGGATCACCTATTCTTCCACTCAGCAGAGCAAGAGGATCTAGGCTGCAGATTCCAGAGTCTGGAGCTTGGCTGCTTACCTCCCCCCATTCTTTCAAGGCAATTCATGATTCAAGCTTATGTGTTAGGTTTCTTCTGTATATTGCATATGTTGGACAATGTGCACTGGATTAAAATTTCAAAGTCACACACACACATACACACACGAATGATCCACCCATTAGGACTGACCTTCACGAGCAAAAGAATGTTCAACAGGAAGTTGAGTTATCATCACCCACAACCCGCAAGTCCCAATGTATGATAGCCTTGGGACACCTGGGGTACTCTTTTGTGTTTTGATGGCACCCAATGTGTCCATCTGGAGAGTATTATTTTGCTAGACCTAATTATACATGGGATGAATGTAGTATCTATTATCCTTGGTTATTTGTAAATATGATAATTCTTATGCCTGCACGTGAAGCTTCGATAGCTCCCATATACCTTAGTAATTTAGTTGAAATGGCATCACCTTAAAACCTCCCTTATAGTAGCTTAGAAGTCTCCCTCCCCTCCCTGCCCCTCTCATAAGTCCCCAATAGAATCCTAGTACCATCAAATGAAAATTGCATTTAAAATATCAAGATGGGTTTAGAAAGGCATGCTCGACAATTAATGTTTCATTAGTTTATATACTTTATTTCTTTTCCTGAGATTTACTTAGCATGTTTGACAGATTTAGGATATTTAAGCCAAACCTCTTTAGGATTAGTTAGTAAGGGTTAGACACAAATTGCAATATGGCCTTGTGTGTGATGTTATGACCCTGGTATTTCTTTACATGAACAGGGGTTTAGTTTGACCTATTCTTCCATTGCAGTTGATAATGCTGCACATTCCATCTGGCCTCACAAGGACAAGAGTAAACTTAGTACTTTCATGAAAGAGTCACCAGCTGCACTTCCTTTCCCAAGCCAAGCATGTGTTTGTGGGTTCCGAGAATATATCACAGGAGCTCTAATATTGTCACCAAGGTGCAGAAGCTTGGCTATGAAATTGAAGTAATGTAAGTAGTTCACCTTAGTGAAGGGGACAGCAATTTTAGCAGAGCAATTAGGAGGCCTTCTTCTTTGAAAACAGTGCATCATTTTTGTCTGATGCTTTGGGAAGTCTTTCCAACTAAATCAAAGCCCAGTGTTAGTTCACCAAGTCCACTAACTTTGCCAAGACATATATGACACCAACCAGTAATATATGGGGATGGGTTTTACACAATTTTTCACCAACACCCAAATTATACCCCAATTCCCTTGTTATACTTTTACAGTAGTCAAAGTACTTTTACTTAAGCATAGCAAACACGCTACACATCACCTGCTGTATAAGTTTTATCCACCACTTCCGTCATTTTAAACACATACTAAACAAATACCCGAATGGATGGAATTCCTTTTTTTTTGTTTTCTCAGTGAGCCCTGGTAAGAGTAATGTTTAGCTTATTTTGTTTTGCAGTTTAATCCCTTCCCTCTTGTGTGCTCCCAAGTTGGAACCCGGGAGGGCCAAGTAGATAGTACATACATGGAACCAGACCTGACCACTTCCAGTTTAATCAGATTGAATTCAGCCCACTGTCATATGTAAGGTTTATGTTCACCCACCATTTTGTTGTCCTGAGAGACTGAGACTATAACCACTTTTTACTCTGTACCCATAGTGCCACCTATTCCTCTAAAAATCTTTACTGATTCTAATTAGACACCAGCCACTCCCCCTCCCTCCCACCACAGCTGCATCAATCTGTGATGAACTAATGCTAAAACAGATGGAAATTTAAGGATGAAAAAAAAACTGAAAGCATGTGTGACTTAACATTGTTTAAAAATTCTTGGCAGTTTTTTGGGGGTGAATTTTCAGGCCTTGGCAACAAAAGAGAAATGCAAGTAAAGGATTTTTGTGGAAAAAATGTGCCAAAGTTGCCAGATTTCAATGAAACAATTTCTGAAATTGCCATATTTGGACAATTTTGTTTCAGCCAAAATATAGCAGGCTTCTTAAAATTTTCTACTTTCCTCTTTGACCTGGAGAAAAATCTGGCTAATTCCTGATTTCCAGTGTGGTTGCATCACAAAATTAAGAAAAAACCTCTGCCTGTAGCCAGACCAGTGACATTCTGATGGGTCTTTTTAGCTTGAGCAGCCCCTATGAGATAGTACAAGTTTCTACTCATAAGGCTGCAGAGCTTTTCTCTAGAATGCCTGCTGGTGATGAGACTTCTGCAAACCAGCAGTTGTATAATTTAGTCTACATTTGAGGATGCATAACTTAATAAGTGAGGAAGGAAGGAAGGAAGAAATATATACACACCTGACCAAAATTTCAATTCATTTCCTAAGTTCCCATGGTATATGGAGGTAGATCTTGTATGTTTTAACCTTAAGTACAGTACACCAATAAGGCATATTTTGTAAAAAGATTTAACAGATGGATATGCCTTGAAAAATTCCATCAATTTCTTTGTGAAGGTGAATATGGATTCAAGTTCAATTTTTTTCTTTCAATGGATATGAATTTGTCAGTTTTTAAACTCGAATTAATTACAAATATATACAAAGGTTATGCATATTCAAAATTTAGATGATCACAATTTTTCCCCACTCACATGAGAGCACACACATTCCTAAATTGAAATAACTTGTAAGAGCATTGACCTTAGTTCTTGAAAAGAATTTGTCCACTACAACACAAGTTGCTTGCCCCAATCACACCCCAATTACCCTACACAAAAACCTCACCTCTATAATAACTTGCTAGGATAAATATTCAAATTCAAGATCTTATAAAAAGGTTACCTGTAAATATGCATATTGCAAGGTCACACTTGAGATGAATATACATATGCATAAGGATATACACAAGACCTAGGTCTGCTGGTTATGCCGGATATGAGAAAATGGCCAAAATCTAAATAAATGTTTATACATAGCCAGCTATTATCCATGTTGATAACTAGCACCCACCAATATATCCAGCCAACACTCGTTCCTACCTAAAATTTGCAATAATTCCAAAAGTTTAAGCCATTACCTATGATAGCTGCCCTTCAAATCAACACCCAGCTATATATGGGACTATGTGATCCAGCACCCACCAGTACACTATCCATAGGAAACCCAATTAAGACTGAGTTGTGGGATGAAACTACAAATTGAGATAACAAGGTGGAACCTGGGTATAACCTATATATTTTCTAGACCCTCCTACTTGGACCACCTCATTCTACCCTGATAATGTATTTACTATAAAATGAAAATTAAGATTTTATTATGTTTGATGGGATTCAGTTCAATGTGAACATGATTTTAACTTTTTTTTGGGGGCGGTGAGTTTGGGGGTTTTTCCCCATTTTTTGTCTGTGGGCTTTGTTAGTTTCAATGGTTTTGGGTGCTGATATAGTAGCACATGACACACCAAAAAAATAACTACCTACATAAGCATGTTAGCCTCATAGATAAGTAAAGAGGGATGTAAGTGGTTACTATGTAGCTAGGTACCCAGCCAAGGCACTTGGGTAGGCTATTAGATATGTACATGGTAGATACAAGTTAATTGTTCATAATATACATGCTAAACTGGATTAGGGGTTTTTCCTGTTTACAATTTTGTCATGTAGCCACAATGGCAATCATTCACAAGGGGAAAGAGTCAAATTTGGCTACAGGTCACAGAGGACAGTAGACATTTTCTAAATCCTCATGTGTTTTGGCAACCTCAAACAACCCAGTGTCTAGATATGACAACTTTCATGTTTTTCTGCTCAAAATGTGGCAAAGTAAAAGGCATCTTAAAAGAATCTTGTGACAGTTTTTGAATGAAAAGAAGTGTTGCCTAGATGCAAAATTTCACAGAAATGTTTTTGGCTGACTCGATCATTAATTTTATAGATTTGCAGTTCAAGCCAGTTGAAGAAATTCTGTGATTCCTTTTGTAGTAGAGCAATCCCCCAAAAGCTCCAAAATTTGACCAACATGATGATGATAGTCCAAGCTAGTCAGGTCAGTTAAAGAAAATCTGGGATTTCTTTTGTAGCAGTAGTTAATCCCACAAAAACTCCAAAAATTGACCAAGATGATGATGAAGATGATGATGGCCCCCCAGCTGCTGCAGCATGCAGTAGCAGGCGGCGGACAAAATTGGAGAGCTTATGATCAAAAGAGAATACAGCCAAAAGGGGATCCAATGATGCATCTAACATGAGCAGTCAAGGACTCACGGCGGCCCAGCTGCCTGCCTGCCTTCCTGTAACCTTCACCCAGCTGCAACAAAAAAAATAAAATTCAGCTACTACTGTTCATGTAGGTAGTCAAAGCAGCGGAGACTAGTGTAGAGTCCAAGAGTAGTCAACAAGGCTCAGGCAGACCCGATGATGATGGATCTGCTGCAGCTGTAAAACAAAACCTGGCAGTAAATTAACTAGTACATAGAGTTGTTGTATTATGAGAGAGTGATGGGAGTTATAATGAGTTGCAGAGTGGTAAACGAGGAAAGCAGCAGCAGCAGGGCAGCCGTGATGGATCATGATCAGTAGTGACTGCGTAAACTTGTTAAGTACTGCACCACCCAGGCAGGCAGGGGGACGACGCTTCTCCAACATCAATCAATGCTAACTATCTCTCTGACGCTAGACTCCAGTCTCCTGCTGTTGCAAGAAGATCTGTGGATTTTATTTTTTAATGTTTTGTTTTTACTTTCTTTTTTGAGCTAGGTCGTCTGTAATGTGTCTTAAAGCGCCGACAGCATGTCACTTCGCTTTCAATGTTGATGCAGGTGTTGTTGTGAAAAGGCTGCAGCAGCAGCATCGATCCCCACCTCGCTCGCTCGCTCGCTCGTCCCCTCATCATGCAGCCCCCCTCCTGTCATCCCTGCATGTCCATCGCCACACTTCCTCTCCCTTGAACAGGGTTTCTTTGAAGGAGATTGTGATGTAGTCAAAGTGGCGATCATCCACAAAATAACTTGGGCTCACGTTTAACTTTTTATTTATTTATCATGTTCTCATTTGGTTTTCAATATCTCATTACTATTTATAATTAATTTATAATTTTATTTAAATTTTATTAAACATTATATCCATTGTGGGTTAAGGTAAAAGAGGGAGGTACTTAGTTTTTAAAAAGTGAGATAATTATTAGTAAAAGAATGAGATAGTTACGTTGAGAAATGATGAAATAGTTATGAGTTGTTTTTAGAATTGTCTCTGGAATTGTTCAAGGATGACCATAGGCTAGATTCTACTAGCCTACGAAATATTATACAAAATCACCCATGTATCAGCTTCTCAAAATTTTGTTACTAGAATTTACCCAAATTTGGCTACTGACTAAATGTGAGAATAAATTTCTTAAAAAATCTTTTTATATTCTTGGCTACCCACTGGAACTTATAGTAAAAGTCTGGCAATTTGAAAAACAATTCTTCAATATGTGACAAATTTGGGCCATTTTTTCTCATGAAAAATCTTTTGCATTGGTCGACAACATATTTTTCAGTTCATAATTTGGCAAAAATTCGCCAGTAAAAGAAACACTGCCCCACAAATGCATCATGGGTCCTTACGTGTAGGCTAAGGACCGAAATGGGCCTGTTTTGGGAATGTGAGGCCAACATGAAGTGGTAGCTGAGCATTCGGATACATCCATAATGGGTCTTGTATTGTAGGGTAATGACTGAGAATGGGGAGGTTATGGGAATGTGAGGCCAACATAAGGTGGGAGCTGAGCACTAGGAGCAAAGCTTGAGACCCAAATTCCCAGATCAGCCCTGTTCAAGGTGCTTATACCTGTGGTAAAGATTTGATAAAATTTTCAAAGAGCTGTGATTCATTTGAGAACGAGTGCAGGCACCTTCCTTGTAAGGTTCCTCATTTTCTTAGGGTTTTACCTTCTCTCCGTGTACCTGGTGGGACATGAATTCTCAAAACAGCCCTGTTCGAGGTCCTTAACTGGGTTAAAGGTTACGTAGAATTTTGAAACAGTTGTGATTTATTTGAGAAGGACAGGAGGCTTGAAACTGGGATAATGTGTGAGCCAAATTCCCAGAACAGCCCTATTTGGGGTCCTTACCCACCTGGGGCGAAAAATAGGTCTAATTTAAAACAGCCATGATTCATTTGAGATGTGTGTAGGTAGAAATTGAACTGAGGGTAGGGTAGGGCCCCATCTCTTGCCATCTCTTGAGGTAGAAATTGAACTGAGGGTAGGGTAAGGCGCCCTCCAGACACACTAGAAAAGTGTTTACAATGATGGGCCATGGCTGTCCTGGGTGCAGTCTGCAACAAATTCTAAGCTGCAAGCTGCTACAGTGGTGGGCTGCAGCTCGGCTCTCCGTTGAAATGTTCACATGATTTTTATGGTTACCTCTATGGCTGGTCAAAGCAAGAGAAAGAAACAAAGGACCAGAGTCTGCTGCAAATTTGCTGCTGTTGCCTGCTGATCAGTGTGTGTCTTAGGAATTTTTGTTTGTAGCCAAAGTGGTCATCATTCATTGCAAGATGTAAAAATAGTGGCGATCATCAAAGCTTTAGCCAAATCTGGCTATAAATCAGAAATAAAATACAAATCTTTAATCATCCTTCTACATATATGTTTGGCTAAGTACTGAAAAGCAGGTATATGAATCTGGCGATTTGTCTTATTGTATTTTGCTCACTTCTGGCTACTAAAAACCTTTAAAATCACTTCTCTTTTTTTAAAATGAATCCAATTTCGCTTTTTAGCAAGATTTTGCTAATTAAAAAAATACTGCTGCTGATTTTGAACCAGTTTTTGGCTCTTCTTTGGTTTTGTTCTAAAGTATAACCCTTGTTGGGCAGCACTTTGGTTTTGTTCAGGAAATCGGGTTTTTGGGTTTTCTTAAATTTTCAATGAAGTCGCGATTCTCATGAAAGAACTGGCACAAGATGCCAGTTCTTAGAGCCCCAGTTAAGGGTCAAAACTGGTTCTTTCATTTGGGAAACCATCAGTCAAGGGTATAAAATACCTGCCCTTACCCACTGATTTCAGGTCCCAAAAAGTGAGTTCAATCTACAAACACGGGTTATCAACAAACACGGATTCTTAGTTTTTTTAATAAAAAAGTTTAGAGTGAAATAACTGTCAATTCCTGGTTTATGAGACTTTTCCAAGAGTTGCGGGGTTTCCTCAGTCAACTGGAAAAGAACTGATGGTTCAGGGAAGGTTCTTTGACCACTTCTTTGCTTTTTATTGTAGAAATTAGAACCACAGTTCTGGGTCAAAACCAGGTCCTTTGATCTTTGGAGAACCGCCAGTTAAGGTTTTATCTAGGTAGCCAACACTTACCTGATGATTGTTTCTTTGAAAAAGAGAAAACCATCAAACACAGATTTAATAAATTGGTTTTTACCAACTGATTCATCATCAATCCTGTTTCCCGATGGACTCTGCACTTGCCATGGAGTTAACAGATAGAATTGAGGCCTTGAAATTTTGCTAGAGATTTGAAGATTTTGCTGCTAGGCTAATTCTAGGATGAGTCTGAGATCATCAGAATTAGTTCAACTATGGAAGGTCCTGGACACTTTCTGTCGACTACATTTTGTCTTTCTTTGGAGAAAAACTCACAAAATCTAGTTCAACTAAATGATTCAATCCTTTGTTTTCTGGATCCTGCACTTCGCCATTGAGCTGCTGCTGCTGAATTCTGATGCTGGACTCAGGCCTAGAATTTTGGAGATTTTGCCACTCTTAGACCATTTGTAAAACTGGCTGTTGAATCGTGTGGAAGAGTCTTGGACCATAGGATTAGTTGAACTATCATAGTATAACTTTTTACATTGATTACAATTTCTTACTTTGAAGATGAAACACATGCTTTGGAAAGTTTGTAGTTTGTACCATGTCCGGATTAGGTATGAGGCACCTCATATGGTGATATGACTTGACTGGGGAAAGAAACACATGTGCACACAACAGACATGCATACATGTAGAAAAATAGAGTATCAACAAGTGACATAACCCAATCTTGCCATGGAAGGTTAGAAATGGGCACTCTGCTCTTCATGTCACAAGGCAAAGGGCCAAATATGGAAATTGAAAATAAACACCATAGCGAGTTCTAGTCATTCTTCATGCTGGGGTCTCACCAATTTTGTAAAAATATAGTCAAACATTTGGCATGCTAGTGCTTGTTGAAAACTTGACCCAATTATGCAAAAGATTATTCTAGGAAAGATTGACATTTATTATTGTTGTCTCAAACAATTGGCAACACTCCACAACTCCCAAATTACTACAACACGGTTTTTTTGGAGACAGATTTTGGCCATTTGGCTTCAACAAAATTTGCTGAAAATTGTTTAGAAGTCCAAAAAATAGCCATGTTTCTACACATTGTCCATGCAAGTAGCCAGGATATAAAGGGATTTTAATATTAAATTTCTATTTTCATAGCTGGTCTATAGCCAAACATGGCTGAATCTCCTTGTGGATGATCACCAATGTGACAACATCACAAAATTGAAAAAAAAAAAGTGAGAAGTGACCAGCATTCTAGTGAAAAAAACCAACCCTCAACTGCCCCATGAAAACCCTACAGCTCTCTGGCTTAGCTGGGATGACTTGAATGACTAATTAATGAGCTGAACTCTACCTCCTTTGCTGATCCCTAATGACAGTAATTTGTTATGAGCACCTGCTAATGAGAGCTAATAATGAAGCAACACCATAGCTAGCTACACCTAATGACCGATTAAACACTTAGTTAGGAGATGCCCTAATTACTAGATGCCTTAATCATTACTCCTCTCCTTAGTTACTCACCAGATCTTAATTTCGTTTATTAGCTATGAAGAGCTAATAAAGAACCACTAACTCCACCTAATTACTGATTACACACTGAATTGGGTGATTAGGGCATCTACTTAATTAGGGCATTAGTAGATGCCCTAATCATTACTCCTCTCCTTAAGTTATTACACCAGATCTTTCCTATAAAAGTTTGTTACTGGGAAAGTTAAGAGTGAAATTACAGCATCAGTAATGAACGAGAAGTTGCAGGACTTTGGAAGTAAAAGTAGGAACAACTTTTTACCTGCAAAGTTGGACCTTAATGTTTATACTTTATGCTTTTTTCAGGAACCCAATGAGGAGATGCTGATCTTTTGGTCAAAGCGCATGATTTTGTCCAAATTTTTCATCATTTCAGGATCATGAACTCTTAAGAAACTCTTAACAGAACTTATGGAAATTTATATGCCCTTTTTGGTGATGATCATGAGGCAGGCTGCAGACTGGTGCGCACTTGGAAGCATCATCAGGCACTTTCATCATGGCTAATTTGTATTAACTTGTGCTAGTTTGATAACGAACCTACATTGCACGCAAAGTAGGATAAGTGCCCAAGGAAAGAATAATGATGGCTTTGGCTGCAGTTAATGTCAAGAAGATGCTTTAGTCATGTTCCAGTTAGTTCATGTTCAAATGTTACTTCTGTAATTCTTCAAAGGTTGGGTCCAGCTTTTTTCTTATTGTAGAAATTTCGCCAAAACATGAAATTAAATATTGAAAAATTGAAAATGAAGTGAATTTAGAGGTTTTCAATTGCCATAAGTGCGAGGGGGGGAGAAGACAAATAGTGAAAATTGCCAAATTTCTATATTTTGGTTTTGAGTGTGTAACCAATGATATAGAAAGATGATTAAAGTTTTGTGTTCAAATCTGGTTTATAGCCAGATGTGGCTAAATCTTCCTGGGGATTATGTGCCATTTTGAGTCAAAACTGCGCTACCAAAACTTTCCTCCAAAATAATGTGGTTAAGTTGTGAAAACTCACTGAAAAAGAAAAAGAAAACTAGAATGAAGGGTATCCACAAAATTACTGAAGTCTTGTTAAGATTGAAGATTTGCAAAATGCACACCTTTCACAAAAATTATCGTAATTTGAGGAGGCACATGGTAGGTATATGTATGTATGTGATCATGAAATTATTAGGAGAATAATTGGGATTTACAAAATAAATTCCCCAAATTAAAAAAATTCAAAGAGAATAACATGCGTGGATTTCACACCAAACCACGTCTCGTAAGTATCGTTAACTTGGTATTCCTTGCTTGGTTCATCACTTGCTTTTCAACTGCACGCTTTCACGCACACTTTCCTCTCACGCGCGCTTTTCCATCTCTCTCTCTCTCCCTCGCGAGCTTTCCTCCGTCTCTCTCCCTGCCTCCCTCGCAATCTTTTTTTGTTCTAGAAATCCTTGGCGCCGTGCTCGATTGTGAAGCATTGAAACTACTACCAGCGGTTTCTTCTTCCAGCGGCGTTGCGACAATCATTGGTCAAACGATTGCCAGTGGCTTCCAGCTTCCCTCTTCAACCCTCCGGCCTGATGTCATTACCATCCAGTTGGATTTGAGCCGGGGCCGGTCCAGCTAGAAATCTCCGCCTGCATCGATCATGGTGTTCTAGTAGCAAGTCAGTGGGCGGACCGGTACACTTCCCCGTCTGGCCATCCATCGTAGTCACGTGATTGATATGGGTTTAGAGATTTCGACTGCTGGTTTCTCTAGTTTTACTCTTTGTGGCGTGTCGCCACAAGCCACGACCGACACTATGATTGATTTCCATGGCATAATTTCCTGCCTGCTCCCCTGTCAAAAAGCCTGCCGGCAGCGCGCGAACGGGCCAAAAGAAAACTTGCCGGCCATGATGCATGACCAGCCTCACTCATCATGATATACCAGACCTAGAACCCATCATCATCGATTCGATGATCATGAGCATCATCAATCAATCATGCCTGCAAGCAACCTGGTCCATCATACATACGTCTTGTTGATCTCGACGATGTAATATCTCGCAGTAGCTACCGCGTCTTGTAAAACTTTGTTGCAACAAGATCAAGTCGTATATGTTGACATGCTTTTCACTTCATGTCTATACTGTACTTTCTTGAATCGACCTTTAAGAATCCGGCGATCGAGAGTAGCTGGTACTAGTATCTGCATTGGCAGTTTAGTCTAGATTGGATTGCAATGGCTGCTGCAGTACCAATGCAAGCTTCCTCGGAATCAAGTCTGTACTGGGTCGTCGGAATTGAACTAGTCGAGCTAATCAAAGAAATTTAGTGCTACAGCCAGGGAACACACTACATCATTATTAGGTCTCTTCTCTCTCATGCCGCTGTGTGCATCCGGCAAGGATAATTTCAGGGATTTGGGTTCGCGCTGATTGCGAATCAGCTACACCCAGTTGAAAAACATCATTCCAATAGTACGTACTACAACAGTTACATAATTGTAGAGGACTTGTGCGTACGCCACAAGATCGATCGAGTGTACAATTTCACATGAATATTCCCTCTACGGCGGCCGCAGTATTACAGATATATAACAAAGATCTCAAATGTGGGTTGTGGGTAGCTGCTACGAAGAAGAGACGAGCTGAAAGACAGACACTTGGTCGACGAAAATAAATCTGCAGCAACAACAACATGAGTCGAGCAAACGATGATCAAGCGCGCCTGCACTGATCCGACGTTCTAGCTAGCTAGCACGGATCATGCGTATATGTAGTTCCTTTTCCACTTCGTATACAGATTCTAGTGTCCATCTTATAGCAGCGGCAGTTTGGAGCTCTAGAGTTGTAGCAATTATAAGCTTCGTAGGAACGTTGTCGACTGCGGTCCCCCCCCCACGCCGCGCACGTGCAGTCTGTTTTAAACGCGACTCGAAATTGTACCCATTCGGTACAGAATTACTAGCAATGAAGCTGCTAGCGCTAGCTGCACGCAAGCTGATATTTGTTGCTGCTACTAGTGGGATGCGAGCAAGGCGACATGAGTGAAGGGCTTCCGGCTCGACTGAATACCACCAGCAGCTTGATTCTACCTACAGCTACCTGCAGACGACGCCAGGATCTACTTTGAACTTTTATCATTGGGCTTCACTCATGGTTATGTTGCTCTAGATCTGCGCCTGCAACGGACGAGTTTAAAACTGACGGTACTCAGGATTTGCAAGTGTTTTGATCAGTTTTTTGGGAAGTTTTTCGGTGGAAGAGGAAGAGGAAAGGGTGTGCGGGGGGCGGAGGCGGGGAAGGGCAAGAGGGGGCTCCGCCGCATCCTTCTTGTGAGAGTAACGTCGTCGAGTGTGTCGTGGAACTGATGATGTTGGCGTCGGAAGCTGGAAAAGAAAGCGTGCGGATCATGGAAATGGAGAGAATGATCAGGTTGGACATGACTACCAGCTTAGGCTTGGGTCATGTGGAGAATCTAGGAGCTGCGGCGCATCATGTTATGCCAAGTTGGGCGCAGCAGCTGCGTCGACCACCGCCTGTGCAGCTTGACTTGCTTCCCATGAGTCGATCATCGCATGACTCGGTGCAGGAGACTAGCACAGCTGAACCGGCGCCCGACTCTTCCGTCACGGACCGCTTCAGCTCGTTGCTGGAACAAACTTTTTTGTCGAGGATGGATTCATGCAATGGTGAGTGCAGTCTTTAAGCGGTGATCTCTAGAAGAGCGTGTTGTTGCTCGCTGAGGCTTGAATCATGAAGTAGCTTGGACTGTACGCTTTTGCTGCTGAGATTTTCCATTGCGGACATGCATTGTCCAGAGGGCATCTTGTTTTGTGCAGGTTACAACAATGCCGACGGCGTAGGAGTGGAGACTTACTCGTCTGGCGGCGGTCGTGGGTCTTCACCGAGGGATATCGACATGAATCAATTACCTTCGACTTCCGATGGCGATGATGAAGCTGTTGTGTCGTCTCCCAGCTGCAGCATAGGAATCATGACATCGAACCCCAGTATTACTACTGATCAGAGAGATCAGATCAAATGGCACGTCAATATGCAGTTGTTCGATCCAGCAGAGCTGCAAGACATGAGAGGAACCGCGGGAGGAGGCTGTGATCTGAGCTCCAGACGTGGCAGTGATGACGAAGCTGACGGATCAGCTGCAACTACCAGAAAAAAGCTTCGTCTCTCCAAGGAACAATCCGCGCTCCTCGAAGAGAGCTTCAAGGACCACAGCACTCTCAACCCGGTACGTAAGCTAGCTTGCCGACCACCCTATGTCTCCACTCTCCCGATCATCGATCACCGCCAAATCTTATTGCCCCAGCTGCAGCTATTCCTTGCACAAATGTATTATCTTTTTACGCATGATCAAGTACATTCCATTCCGAGTTCATCCAGTTCAGAATTCTGAGGTCATTCGACATGTTTTTTTGCGCGTGGCTTCAACCCTTGCAGAAGCAAAAGAACGCCTTGGCAAAGCAGCTCAATTTGCGTCCTCGACAAGTGGAGGTCTGGTTTCAAAACAGAAGAGCCAGGTGCGTAGACTTCTGCATCTCTCTAGTACTCTACTGATCAAGCACACTCTTAGTGTTCTAGCTTCTTCAAAACTAGTCGTAAGCTGAAAGGATTGCAATGGCGACAATCGTGACCCAGTTCTTCGTCAAAACTGATCTGGTATTGTATACGCGTATCTGTCTTTGTCGTTGAAACTTGAAGCGGCACGCGTGCGTGCAGGACCAAACTGAAGCAAACGGAAGTAGACTGCGAGGTGCTGAAGAGGTACTACGAGAATTTGACGGAAGACAACCGGAGACTGAAGAAAGAGTTGCAGGAAGTGCGAGCACTCAAGCAGCTGACACCGGCAGCTGCAGCTGCGGTATCATCACCGGCGCAGCAGCTGTGCAATAACTTGTACAGGCCACTACAGCTACCTGCTGCCACTCTCACCATGTGCCCGTCCTGCGAAAACGCGCAATCCTCGCTCATTCGTGCTTCCTTTCGTTTCTGATCAATCCAAGAAAACTCAAAAACCCAAAACCCCGTTTTTGCGTACATCTTCTACAAATCCTGTTCGAAACCCAAACACGAGTTCGGCCGAGCGAGCGAGCAGCTTACAAGATTAATCTCTGAGGACTGTTGTATGTAGTAGTTTCCCATTTGTACAAAAAAACCAATTTTCTTTGTATTCAAAAATTTTCAACTCACGCAAATCACAACAGAGTACAAGTACTGTTTCCATGAGCTTCGCTGCTGCTGCTGCACCCATTGCTTGCTTGCATGCCTAGTCATTGATTCTCGCTAGATATTGGAAGTTGATCATGTAAATGTGCGCGTTTTGCTGATCAAGACTGTGGATGTAAATCTCATTGCTTTCTGAAGAGGTTATGCTAATTAGGTCATGATCTCACCGCGTCGTGTCGTGCATGAAGAAGAAGCTATAAGATCAACAACTGGGTGTCTATGTGGGAGGTCAATGCAAACAATCAGCTGCAAACCCATGCTGCAAACTAAGTTTTCTGGACGAAATCTTTTCCTCTTTCGATCCATGGCCGATGCAATTAGACCGTGAACCGCTAAATTTGGGCCTGCACAATTTGCTTTGGATTGTCGATGTCGAGTTTGTCCAACTTCTCCAAACGTTTTTCAAAATCTGAACGACTGATTAGTGATCTGTTTGACGACATTCTTCCGCTAATGCAGTGGACTTCATCACACGGTGCAATTGCAGGTTATCAGACGCAGGGGGAGCCACATTCGGTCCACAGCAGTGTTCTTTTTAAGGAATTTTTAGGGAAGATGTAAAAAATGTCAAAATAAAGTGGCTATCATCCATATGAAGATTTAGCCAAATCTGGCTACAAACTAGAAATAAAGTACAAATCTTCAATCAATCTTCTCTATGTTTGGCGACACACTGAAAACCAAATATGCAAATCTGCTGATTTTCACTTTTTTTTCTTTTTTGAATTTTTAATTTCGTGACTTTTCACGAGTAAATAAAACTCCAGTACTCTATACCATGGTCCATAGGTAGGTCTCTAAACTGACTCAGGTAGATTGTAAACTAAGCATATAGCTAGGTAGGAAAAATATGAGAATAGACTAATGTGGAGCTCTCTTCCAAATCTTTCTCTTCCAGGGGTGATAGCTCATTCATACAGCCCCTATCTGGGACCGCGGGGTCTCAAAAAAGGTTCTGAGTTCAAACTCATTGGTGTGCAGGTGAAAGTCATGTTAAACCTCTGCCACTATGCTTCACTTGGGGTGACAATGGCTTGTCAGTTGGGTCGCTTCTGCTCTTGTGGTTTACCCCAAACCTCTTCTTTGGCAAGGTTTCAGTGTCCTATGGTTCTTCACCTTTAGAAAGATCTCCCCTCTATAGGAAGAGGCAAGAAACTCTTCCGAATTTGAAAAGCAATCAAGAGCCCTAAATATATGAAAAGACATAATCATGTATTGGAATAAATAACACAACTAAACAACAGGTAATGTAGCTGAAAGCTAGTTGAAAGTAGGTTTTTTGGATCTAGTCTTTATGGGGTTAATATGACATCGTGGCATGTTAAGGATCAAAACATTGCAAAATCACATCGTTCATGAAATACCATCCCAAATTTATTACTTACAATTCATACTTGGTTTAATACTTCTGATGAAAATATACAACAATTAACCCCAGTGAAGGTTAGTGGCTAAGAACAAGAACTTCTTGACAATATTTTAAACCATTTTTCACAATAAACACATGACCATAAACATGAAAAGCTCCACATCAAAATACACATAAATCACAATTATGAACAAGTAGCAATGCCAAAAAATAACATTAGAATTTAGAAAATGGTTCAAGGTGCATAAGGCTCAAAACTAGGTCACACCACATTCCACGTTTATCTAAACACTTGAGAACAAGTTATTAAGGTAACTTCAATTTATTAGAAGCAGTACACCAAATTTCTACATGCCTTGTATGCTTCATTTTTTTGACAAACTCAACCATTCAAACAAGTTATCACCTTGCACAACTATTAAGCCTACTGGAAGAAGGCCTCTCATCCCCAGACTCTCAGATAGTTCAAATGGTATGGGAACAAGGGTGATATCTTGAGTTCCCATACCTAAAAGTGTCGTGAGTGCCTAGGGCACATGCCTTTCCAAGTGGAATACGAACATTGTCAACTTTTTTAGAAAGTGGTGGATCTTCTGAGTTGGAATGGGCCTATTACATAAGACAAATACAAAAAGTTGAAAAGGGTGTTACAATATCTACCATGGATAGTTAAGCCAATAGTACATTATTCATGGAACCAGTACATTCCCATCATGCATAAAGTTTTAAAAGAAAATGCAGGAATTCTGTTGCCAAAGGAAACGTTAGAAAAATGTTGACCACTGACAGAAAGTACTCTGGAACAGGCGGGTTGTAGGACCCATTCCACTTGGGAACACATCAAGCTCCTCTTTGGTCAGGTGGTAACAGGTTTTCCAAGGGCTTGTTCCAGCATGCAACTGGTGTTTCCCACCATTGATTCATGTCATGTTGCACTGGCAAAATCAAAAGTGGAATTGGCAAATGACCAGGTTGTTCCACCAAGGGAAAACCCCGAAAAAAAGTACCTGAGTAACACACCAAAACTGCTTACCTGCTTACCATATAACACTAGTGTAGCCTGTCCTGCTTGACACTTCTTTGTCAAGTATTTATTTAGTTTTTAAAACAAGGTTCTTCAATTTTAATTTTAATTTTCTAGAACTTCAACAAATTAAGAATAAATATGCAAAGTACACCTTGTGTTGTGCACTTGTAATATGGTTTATAACACCAGTTTATTAACCATTTTGACAAAGTGACTATGGTGTTGTGCATTCTTAACCATTTTGACAAACATCAATAAAAATCTCTTTTTTTTCAGCTAGACTTTTAGCAAATAATTTTGTGCTGAATATTAGTCACAGGTACAATGTATGTCTTTTGTCCATTTTTTCATCATGCTATAACTATCCCACAAGAAATCTTGAGATTACCATTCAAGAGAGAAATTATAATCTTAAATTTGGTCGTTACTTTTTAGTTATTAAGACTCTTTTTTCCTCTTATGAGTGAAAGCACATTATGGTGACCTTATATGCATGTCACATTGGCAACTTTTCCTCTATCTCTTAAACGTAAGAAAATCAATAAAATAAAATAATTTGAAATATCAAAAAGGGGATTCACTTATGTAAAGTTAACACAATTACCCTTTCAAAAAGGAAAAACTCACATCAAAATCATGAATAGTCAATAAGCAATGATTTTTAAATTTTGACAACTATTTTTATTGCACTTACAAAAGTCATGAATATGGACCATTAATGTCCAAATCTTGATACTTGCCTGGTCATAATATGAAAATTTTGAATCCATTTTTCATACAAGTTAATGTTAGTATCTATATAGGTATGAGCAACTTTGGTATGATTATGATATTTAATTATTATAAAAGGTAGATTATTTTTTTTGTCCCATTAAGATCTCCCAAACCATAATAACCCTAGCCCACTCTTGGTAATATTGGAAAGCCTTCAATGAATAAGGGGTGCCCTCATATTGTTTTGTAATGTTTAGATCTATGATGCAAATTTAAGTTAATGAAATTTGACTAATTTCATTTTTGAAAATTCAATAAAATCAAACTTGACATGATATTAATATTGAGATTTCTTTGCCCTTGCACTCACCAATAAAAACTAGATTGGCATGTGTGGGTAAAAAATTTAAGACATACCCCCTTCAAGTGATAAGAGTATAAAAGAAAAGTCTTATTCAAGATAATTGATGCAATTAATGTAAAAATCATATACAAATAATATTAAAGCTTTACCAATTAGTCTTCAAAACTTCACAAAAATCACCATAACCAATTGCATTTCAAAATGTTTGAATATAAGATAATTGTTTTTTCTACCTTTTTTCTAACCATTTAAAAACAATCACCCATTGATATGACAATTGCATGAAGTGCTATATGTATAAATATATGTAAATTACTTTCACAAACACTTACACAACCCATGTAAATTTTTGGGGGGCATGTAAATCCATGTAATAAAAAGGATAAATCTAGTTTCCAAAAGCTTTTAATCTTCATGGACGTGTTGAGCTTGAATGTTGTGTAAGGAGGAGGAGAAATTTGTAACTACTTGTAACTCAAACTCTTGGAGGGGAGCAACTTGAAGGTGAACTCCTTGTGAGTTTCTTCTCTTTTTGTTTTGGTCTTTGCAATCTTGGTAATTTTCATGGTTGTGTTTACTATGCAAGGAAGAAAAGGAGAAATACTAACTTGCAACTCAAGCTTGTGGAGAGGAGTAGCAATTGCTCATGTGTAGGTCAGTGCCCCAACCTTATCTTCATGGTTGCAATGTTGGTCTCCCATAGGTCTGCCCCTTAGGTTTTAATTGTGGTTTATTCCCACTCTTTTTTTCCTCATGGAAGAAAGAACATTTCAACGAGAGAAAGGTTTATGTGAGACTTGGTGCTCTTCATATTAGTTTCTTCTCTTGCAAATGAACATGCAACCCTAGTTTTATGTTTTTTTCATCTTATTGATTTTCATGGTTGTATTGGTTTTCTTGTTGTTGTGGTCATGTTAATCTATGTGGTTTATTGATTTCTATGGTCAATGCACTTATTGTGTAAAGAGGAATAACATCATATTAGAGATTGTGGTCCAACACATGGAAAAATTTGGTAACAATAGCTTGCAAGTGAACTTTTTTCCATGGTATTGTTATTTTTATGGTTATGTTATCACATGTTGATCTTTGTGATCCTATTAATCATCATGGTCTTGTTGGTCTTTCATAAGGAAGGGTAGTTACTATTCCCACCTAGCTAGCTCCCCAACCCCCCACAAACCCTTGTTGATATCCCCCCATCCCCTATTGTTTCCACAACAACAATAACCCCCACCCACCAACTTCCTCCCCCAAACTCTTAGTGCCCACCCAACAATGACTCTTGTAATAGTTCATTCCCACCCACTAACGGTGTTCATAACATCAACATTCATCCCTAGTAGCAAAGTTCCAACACCAACACACCTCCCCATTAACAAAAACATTGATTTCCCACTACAAGTTCTAACAACTTGTTTTAGGTGAGCTTTCATACCTTTTCCATCTTGCATATTTTAATTTGTTTTACTTAGCAGTGATAGAATTATGATTAGAAGTGTGATCTTAAATTTCATTTTCAATGCGTAGACTATGGCAAATCACTTGAAGAATTTGTAGACTTGAAGGTCTAATTCATGTTGATTACTAAATGAAACAAATGATGTGCATATACCTGAGCCACCATTATAATTTAGTCCTCCATATTGTAAGGGAACACAAGCTTCTTCATCTACCAAGGTTAATATGACCATTGAATCTTTTAGTAATAAGGAAACTCAAGTAGATGAAAAATTAGTAAAGTTACACTAACTAACCAAGTTTTGCATTGCTTTTAACCACAGTTCTTTTCCATGTGGGCAATTGTTGTGGACAATGGAGATGCGTGTAATTGTGACCAAATGCAATAGTTGAGATGTAAGAATTTTTTTTATGTTGCCCATTTTGCTTTAATTGAAAGGAAAAAATGAGGTCATTACATACAACAAAGCCTTCAAGGGACATGTTCAAAGAAGTGGCACTTTAAACTTGAACATCTTGAACTTCTAACTACATATCTTGCAAAACTTCTTACTATTAAAGGCATCTCAAGGTCACAATCAAGGAGTGATGGGGCTAATGAGGTTACATTGCCCAAGCCAATTAATGCCTAAAGATAGCACTAGGTGTGGGTTTTTTTTTTTGGAAGTAACATTCTTTATAAAAAAACATGATGAAGTTCAAAAAAAATTTGGAACATGTGGTGATGTTCAAAAGTTACAATTAAAAGGGTTTTTCTATTAACTTTTAAGCATTATGAGATTAAGTGGATGCCTAGGTTGGCATTAAGATTTTATCCCAAATTGATTTCCCCTTTTTGAAAAACAAAGTTTGAATAAATCCTTCTATCCATGGTTGCTCATTATTTAGAATTACATTGTGACCTCATCTTGAAACCACACCTACTACCATTACATTTGATTTGTAGATTCAAATAGGGGTCAACATGATACTTTTGGTCTTGTCATCAACTTTCTTATCCCAAATTGAAAGTCTTGTCATGTAATTGTAGGTTTTTTTTAATTTAATGACACTATTAAGCAATGGTTGGCAAAATGAAGGCCATGATAGGGTCCTTCAATCTCACTTCCAAAATTTGGGCAAGATTTTGTGTTATGTCAAAGATTAGGGTATTAAATTTGGGGACCATGACCATGACCATGACCTTAAAGTTTGTGATTTCATGTGAAACAAAGTTGATTTTGCATACAATAGTACCTTTACCATTTTGAAATAGTCCAAGCGAATATATATATATATATATATTATTATTATTTCATTTTTCACTTCAGCCCTACAATCACAATTTTTTTGAAAATTTAGATATAGTAAAAATGAGAAATAATAATTTAGCATATTATTGGAAATAGGTACTTATGTAGTTATATAGGTACCAATAAGTAAGTAGTTTAAATGTTGTTAAACTAGACCTTCACAAAATGAATTAGTCAATTATGATGATTTAAAACAAGTATTTATTTCGAGTAAGTACTTGTTACTAGATCACACATGATGGTTAAGATTAGAGGTGCTCATGGACAAATGAACACAACAATGTTTTTTTTTTTCCAATTTGCTAATAATGTCAGGTTGTGAGTATCCCTAGGCAAATTCAAATGGATTTTGTCAAGTTGGAGACATTATTTCAAGGAACTTTTAAAATTGCAGCCAATGAGGCATAAATGTGTTAACACCTTCCCCCAAAAAAACAATTATTGTCATATTTTGGCGATTTCAAATGAAAACCCCTTTTGTATTAATAGGGTTTTTGTAAAATAGAAATCTAGTGATAAATCACCAGAAAAAAAAACATTGGAACACAATGATCCATAAATTTCGAAATTTTAAAATTAAGTTTTAAGAACTTTCGACATGGAAACTAATAAAATTTTTGAATTATTGAATTATTATGATAATTATGGCCAAAATGGTACTACAATGCTCCTTTGGGATGGTACACATTTGGGGTATGCCATGAGAGAGGCAATTAAATATGTCATTAATGATGACAAGTTTTCTAAGGACTTGACATTAGTTAATGTGAAATCTTAAACTCCCTTTCAATCTTGCATTTAATGGCCAAAAAATTAAATATGTTAACAATTTTCATTTTTATGATGTAAGCATTTGCAATTTCTAAAATCTATAACATATTAATGTTTTTTTATTCTCATTATGCACAGGTAAAGGGGGAGTGGGGTGAAAGCATGGATAGATGGCTCAAAAATGACATTTGAAAGTCCATAATTTAACACTAGCAATTTGTTTTGTAATTTTAACAATTATCAAACCATAAATCCTATATTTATCCCCTATGATTTTAATCATAAATATTCATAAACCAACCTATGAATATCCCTAAACATGTGGTTGATAAAAAAATCCATGCAAAAGATTAAAATTTTTAATGTGAAATGGATTCTCAAAGATAAAAATTTATAATAATCACATCATTTAAAACTTTGAAAAATTAAAAAGATATATATTAGGAAAATTTCAATGCACTTCATTAATAGATCCTTCATTTGATGATGTTTTATCTTTTAATTTTAATGTTAACACTACTTTGACATTTTTTTTAGTCCATATTTTTCATTTTTTCTATGTGACAAATATAGTGTTGTCATTTCTAAAGTTCCTTATGAGTCCATAATCTTCATAGAATTCATCCAAAAAATTTATGATGATTCCCATTAAAATTTATGACAACATGAATAATTTAAAAATTGACAATATTAATTTTGAATATGGCTTTAAGTTTTACATTGTATGTAATCTTAAAAAATTACAAGTGTGATAGTCCAAACTATCCACCTATTCATGCTTTCACCCAATGAAAATATGGTGGGGTAGACCAATTGGCAAATGCAAAATCCATACATGAGTACCAAATTTTGCAATCCCTTTGTTAGCCTTTTCACAATTCTAAACCCTAATGTTGTAGTCATCTTAAAAAATCCATAACTCTTTTTTAAATGATTCAATCACCTTGATATATATATATTTTTAATAAAAATTAATTATAATGGTTAATATCAATGTGAACTTTATCTTTCAATTCATTTATTTATTTCTATATATATCCAATTGTAAGTATTTATGAACAAGAAAATTATTAAATATTCATTGTGCCAAGGCCTTATTGAATGAAACCATTGGTTTTCACACCATTCCTAATATTGATAATACAAACACATTGTTCCTAGATTATTTTTCTAATTTTTCTAATTTAATTCCATTATGGACTTTTTAAAAATACTTTTACATGGGTGTAAAAGATTGGAGGTTTTTTTTGTATAACATCTAATTTACATGAGCACAAATTGGCAACATTAATGAAGGCACACTTTACATCCAAGGTTGCCATATTTGAATAACATCTATATATAATTAAGCCACAATTGTGAATGATGTGTTACAACTAGTAGATAGAAACCTTGGTTAACATGATTCCCTCGGTAATTATTGAAGCCATTTGTGATGTCAATTTTCTTGTTGTAATTGTATGTCTAGTTAACTAACACCTTGGGTATTGGCTACTATTAAATGTTCTTGCTTTAGCAAGTTATGTGTGCAACTTTCCAATGATAGATTAGAGTGATAGGGTATCTTGATGTTGCTAAGGATATGAACATGCACACTAAGCTAAAACAACTTTGTGCTAACATCATGGGGGGGACATTTAGTGTAAAGTTTGGGATCTACATGCATCAAATGACCATTTTCAAGGGGGGTATTAAAAAATTGTGCAATCTATTTTTTATCACCCTATTACTATTTAATTTTTTGATATATACATATTAAAGCCACCCTATGTTGATTATAATCCATTATTTCAAATTTTTACATACCTTATATTATAATTACATTTATAAGTTGAATAAAATGTACCCTATTATTTAACTAATTAACTTATAATTTTTACCCAACAACTAATATTGCACCCTATATTTTTACTCATGTATTTTTTACTTTTTTTTTACTAGTGTTCCCTTTGGGTGCCAACATGTGGGAAAAAATCCATTGTTTTAAAACTATTCCTTGATTTCATGATGGATCATTGTTTCAAGTTTTCTTAAGTTCACAAAATGTTTACTTTCATGTTGGATCCTTGGTTTAAAGACTTGAGCTTCGAAGGAGATTATGTTGGGCAAGCTTTAACAATTGATATTGTTGTCACATATGATGGTCAATTTTTTTTCCTAACCTTCATGATTTTGTATTAAAGTTTGCAAGGACAATCAAATGCCCTTTCAAATGTTGCATATGAAACTATATGTAATATTAATGTTGTTTTTGGAGTAGGGGTGTCCAAGGATGAAACTTATTTTTGATAAATAAATCTAATTATTTTTATCACATCTTTAGAAGATTTTGTGAGTTGAAAATATTTTTTTGTTTGCACACCTTGAACTAACCTATTTGGGGATTATGTTCATTACAAGGAGATGAAGCCAAGTGCATTTTATGTTTCATTAAATTTACATGAATTAGGGAAAAATAAACACAATCAGAATGACTAGCCTTTTAATGGATTAGTTATTACGAACACAATGAATTCACTAATAGTTAATTGAATATGGAATTGACACATGGCAATCAAATTCAACTACATTCAAATTAGACTAGGCACCTAAGTTAAACTAGGCTAGCAACCTAAGTGACCTAACCTAAAGATTGAAAACCCATCCTACTAACTTAGGCTACAAGTGTGAAGGTTTGAATAGTTCACCTCCATTCACTTCCATGCAAGTAAAAACCAAGTCCTTAACCATTGGACCATCATTTAAATAAATGATATTCTTTGTCACCACATATTAATATGCACATTTCTCTTTTTACCTACCTAGGTAATCTACCTTAATCATCTTGTACCTATTACATAACCTAGCTACTTTAACCTACCCTAGGCTATTTGATGCACCCCAAGGTTCTTTAATGGACTCAAATGTGAATCTAGACTGAAGACAGCAGAAAATCAAGGAGTCGAGGCACACTCCATGACTCGCAACACTTTGAGGGGTAGAAGGTCGTGATGGAGCTCCGGGATGGGACTAGGAAGAATGAAAAGCACTTAATCACTCACTCGGATCTGCACAAACCAAACAACAAGTTGGTTAATGAATAGTTGAAACACTTTTGGTGCTAGGACAAACCATGGGCAAAGTCGGACTCATAAGACTCACCATGGCCCGGACTTGGGGGAAGCCACCACCTTCACCTTATAGTATACTTTGTGCCTCTCCATGAGGCCCACATCCAAATGGTTTTTTTGTTTCAGGACTTCCAAGTGGCAATCCTGAAATTGGGATTCCTGCAACTTTGGAGCCCCATAACTTTGTGTGCAGACCTCCAATCGCGATGAGGTCTGAAGCAAAGTTGTAGCCTTCGTCGAGAGCTTTTCATGGGTGATGCAAACCCATTTGAGACATCTATTTTTCAATAGCTTTCCAATGATATAAAAATCTCTTCAAACCGATGGGTTTTGACCCCTATGATCACTTCCTGAAGATTCGGAAGTCCTTCGGGATTCTAACTCCTCAAGTGGGAGTTGCCTTGGAAGTGTGAGGGTTCATTCTCTCACACTCTCTTGCACTTCCAAGAGTATAAGATGTGCCTCATGGGTCTCCCTCTTGTCTTGCCCTCTTGCAAACCTTTGCCTTGGTCGTGAACCCAAAGCTAGGGTCGCGACACTATTAGTAGGTTATTTTAGTCTATTATTAAGCTAGTCTAAATTCCTTAAACTACTACAAAATAATTATTTTATTATATCCTAGGTTATTTTAACCTACCTTAAACTATTAATAGGTTATTCTGAGTTATTACTAGGCTAATCTACTTATGATCTACCTAGAACCAACCTACCAACCTACTTAGCTATGACCTACCTACCAACTATACCAATTTGTGACCTACATACATACAACCCACCTTGAAAAGTCATAAAAACAAACTTATTAATTGTAATGAATTACTTCAATTAGTAGTGAAACATGATGACTAATTACATAATGACATGATTTTAGCCAAAGTGAAATGATTAGGGTGGGGTGAACACATTTCATTTTAAAAGCCCCATGATGAATTTGGTTAGTGAATTGCACCACTTTTTTTTATTAATGTGTGTAAGTACAAGTTCAATGAAAATTGTCATGCTATAAATAGGCTAGTTTGTCATCCTTACCACATAAAAATAGATTTTGTATTTTTTAATTTTAGGCCTTTTAACCATGCTATAGATTTTGGGATGTAATTATGCATTAAATAAACCATATATTGTTATTCATCATAAACTCTACTATTCTAACAGTTTTATTTATTTATCACAAATTTAATAACTTGGTTGATATGTTACATTTTCCAAATTCAAACAATTCAAATGATAGGTTATTGATGTGTGAACCATCATGCATGAAGATAAACATGTTTTGGAACTTGAGTATTATAACTATGAAAATGTTAAGCCGTTCAAAAGTGAAAATTTCCTTATGAGAAGTCTAAAGTGCTTGGAATCTACTTTTTAATATGTATGCAAAATGCATTTTGTGTTTGCATCACGGTAAAACATGCCTTAAAACTTCAATAAATGCATCATATGTTTGTATTTCACAAATTGTTGCCCATGAATGTGGAAATGGTTACTTTGTGCAATTTGGAAATATTATAATTTTTGAAAAGTAAATTGAAAATAGATTTTTATAAATAAATTATGTTTTACCAAAAACTAGATTGACCGTTGAAAGAATTTTTTTTCAAACCTCAAGGAAGAAAGTTATTATTTTTTTACCTTTTAAAAACTTCTCCAGATCACATTTGATATTCATGTAATTCAAAAAGTTAATATCAATAAATGTCACCTACTTTTTTCTCACACAATTTTAATTTTTTGCCTTACTAATTTTTTGGCTTACTTTAACGTACCTTCACCTTTTAACAAGATGAATTTGAAGCATACATAGTAGTTGGATTGAGATGAACATGGTGTTTTCTATTGCAGGGATATACTCAGAAATCTTCATTAATGTCAACTTGGTCCAAAGAACTTGGATCTCCTAGTTTTTAAAAATTAAAAACTACCTTAATAATCCAATAATTGGTGTTGAAGATAAAAGAGAACTTGAAGATGTGGATGGGCTTGGTGAGGCTAAAGAGAAGATTTTTCGAATGAGGTTGAGGATAATGTAAAAAATTGTGTGCAAAATTGAGACATGTATCCATGATTTTGATAATGTTTTCTTCACAATGCACTTGGCACCTCTTTAGTTTTAATTAAACTCCTATGTTCCCATTGTCACTTTGTACACATGTCAATTCAATGATCACATTGCACACTTGAAATCCATGTTTGGTGTTTGATGAAACCTTTCATATGAGTGAAATCAAAGTTTACATGTTTTGACATTTTTTAGCCTCATTTTTTGTTTTACTTTTTTTTTTACATTGTTTTACATAGCTGAAAAGGGATTCATACTTTGTAACACTTGCACTTACATGTACTTAGGTAGCATAAGGGAGATATCCATCCATGGCTGCAGTCCCAGCCTGACCAAAAAAACAACACCAAGGATTCAGAACCAAGTGAACCAGTTCTGATGGAGACTTTGTCAGAGTCCTTAAAGAACCTTTAAAGGACGCATTTTCTTTTTCATTCTTCAACATGATTCAAATGTAAGGTGACTCTTAAGTCTTCATCATGGCTAGAAACCCATTGGTGTAGCCAGATGATGGTTTAAAATACTCCATTTCTTACCATCTGGCCATTTGTATGTCGTTATGAAGTGAAGGGCACATTTAGTGGTCCCACAGAGGGGCTGGAAAGGGCATAAGGGTCCACACAATAAGCAGACAAGAAAATTAAGGGACTCGTAAGTTACCCACCTATCCTTGTTTGGTGTGATCTCACGTCCCCTATTGTGATTCATATTGACTAATGTGGCATGTGTCATTGGCTCAAATGTGAACTTTGTTACCCAACTAATTTCTCCTTCCAAATGATTCTTGTTGCGTCTCAAATTCTCTAAAAATTTGAGTTTTTGATTTTGTTGAATTTTCCTTGACAAATTTATTCAATATTCAAAAGCTCTCATATTGTAAGTCTAAACATTACAAAACCACCTTGGTGCACCCTTACACATTTAAGACTTTCCAATGATACCAAATGTGCCACAGGAGCACTTTGGTTTTGGAGATATCTTCATAACCGTCAAAATAAATGAGGGGGTGTGTCACACTATGGCCTTGCCATTTACATAAAAAAGTATCTTAGGGGAAAAACAGAATTATGAAAACTCAAATATTTCACCCTGCAAAAATAGAATCTTCAAAAAATCCTCTAAAAGAAACCAAAATCCTTCAAGGTATTGTAACTCTATAACTAATCTCAAGTTTCAACACAAGCCAAAATATCATCTTTCAAAAATCCTCATATAAAAATAGATCTATTACTTAGGGCCGGCCAAAATCCCTTAAGCTACTATACTCTATAATGAATCTAAACACAATATCCTTTCCTACCAAGGCAAGGCCAACAAACAACCTTCCTTAATAGATATTTATTTGGGAGACATCCAAAGTACAACACAAAGCATTTAATTTTTTTCCTTTCAAGGGCACGTTATATCCATGTATGTCCCTACTCCTTTAAGAGTGGGAGGGATTGTACTGGTTCAAAGTAGACATAAGATCACTCACCCTCTTACCCCTCATGATGTACATATGTTTAGGTTCATGATAATACTTATGATGGGTAAAGCTCACATGGCTGGAGGACATTCCCCAAATGCAGGGTTGGACTTGACCACAGCCTCATCATAGGGCTCCTTACTTTGGGAATGCCCAACCTTGGGTCTTTACCATACACTGAAAATGGGTTTTTGGTGATAACCGCTTTGATTGGCCTGCAATCCAAAATCATTTACACTTTGGACCCTGTGAAAATAAAATAATTGTAGAATTTCACTTCAATCTGGCTATTTCAGTTTACAAGAGTAAAATTTTGGGTAAAGGAAATGGATAAAAGTGCAGTTCTGTGGGGGCACCACTTGAGGAACGTGTGAGAACTTTAGAACGACATTGGGATCATTGTGGGAAAAAACCAGTGGGAACCCTAAAATCCAAAAAACTCCCAACCACCCCCATTTGGCTAAATCTCTCTAGTTATGATTGCCATATTTTCTACTTCTTTATATGGACGATCGCCAATTAGGTCACTTTTTTAAAAAATTCCTTAAAAAACCACTGGCTACAACAGACAAGTAACTATCTTTTTAAAAAGTAATAATAAGTTTGTTTGCCACAATCATTGGCCACTGCGTTCCTTGTCGGGCTACAGGGGGGACAAGGAGCCCACCGGTTGTCGTGGGGCAGGCTGGATTGGGGGAACTGTGGAACTGCCGTGTCCTTCAGCGACGACCCCCGATTGGGGACCGGGAATGGCGGGAGGGAAACACCGGGGACTAGACAAGTAGACCAATGGAATGACCGCATTTGCCTCCCTGTCCCCCTCAGTCACGTGACACTGACCCACCAGGATTCAGGAGCCTGGGCGTATCCTGACAAAACCCGACCACTAGTTTGAATGGATTTACTCCCTGTCAGGGGGCTTGTCGGCCATGCCTTGATGGTCATGATCAGGCTCCGGTCCAGTCCAGTCTCCTCCCACATGACCCCATCGTGGTCGTTGAAATCATAACCATCAGACTTGGTCCGGTGCGGTCAGGTCCGGTCCGGTTGTCAAGTAGGTACATGACCGTAACGGTGGTCTCGGTGGGTAAAGAAAGGGACAGGGGGGTAAATCAATAGCGAGTACAGTAAAAAGTATAGTAGGTGGGCCTATTAGGTAGTGTTTTTACTTTTGTGCCCTTGTTCTTTTTTACAGCCCTGTAAATATATGTTACAAAGGGGCCCCTACCAGTGTTTTTCTTTTTACTGGCTAAATTTCGCTATCTTTCAATAAAGAAATTAGAAAATTTTGGAATTTTTTGTTTCTGTAGTGTAAATTCGACTAACTTCGCCAAAAAAATTACATTAAAAAAATGAAAAAAAAAAAAAGCCACCAACCCTTATATGTGCACATATTTGTTATTTCAGGCAGTACAAAACTACTATGTCCTTCTTTTTTCTCCTGTTGTCTGTCCTTGGCCAAATACATCTTTTTCTCCAAAAAATTGGATGATGCCCACACACACTTTGGACCCATATTTTTGCACATTTTGAGATTGTAAAGGACACCTTGAGGTGTCCATTACAAGCCCAAAACTTGCATAACAGGACCCAAAGTGTACAAGGGCAGCACCAACATGTGTTTGTGTAGCACCAGACACATCTTGGATGGGCAAAAGGGCAGTCATGGAAAAAAAGAAGGAGGCATTACTTTTGTATTGCCTGCAATAACAACTATGTGCACATATAATGTCGGGGCACATGGATCTGTTTAGTCATGTCTGGCATGGTCCCCAGATTGTGGCTATTTATTTGAAGTCCTGCTTTCATATGCATGTATGGATGTATGTATGGGGGTTATGTGTGTGTTTTGATTTTGCTTTTGGGTGGGTTAGCACCAGTGTAGGGCTGGTACCAGGCTGGAACCTTGGTATATAGAGGAGAACCTTGGTAGATTGATACAAGGACCAATATCCTAAACCAAGGATATTGGTCCTTGTATCCATGAACCGACCAGAGTAATATGACCTGAGAGAGTATCTATCTCATACCTGCCTAGTAGGAACTTGAGCTAATATCAGCTTTGTACCAATACTTACCAGGTAGGGACATGAGCTTCATACCAAGGCTGTTCCAGTCTCAATCCCAGGCATATGCTTCCCTCATACTATCCAAAGATCAGCCTTGGACCCTAATATCAAGACCAGGCTGGTATGAAAGTTTTTTTTAATTGATCCAATACCAATACTAGGTTGGTATGTTCTAAAGTTGATGCCTGCCCAATAATATTCATAAGCACTAGTGAACTTGACTGTTTGAATGTGACAACAGACATGAAATTGGTAACAATAAGGTTGGAAGACTCGACATTCAGGGAGAATGGTGTGAAATGGGAAGACAATTTCGGGAATTGTCAATGGGGTTGGTTCCAACTTCATCGGATGATTGGTTAATTGTGTAGGTATTGGCTTTCTTTGATAATAAGCAATCTACTACTACACTTTTTATTTGAAACTTTTTTCTTTGTAAGTAAAGAGGTGTTCTATAGGTGGAGTTTATCTAACGACTTGTGTATACATGCATTTGAGGAGAATTCTTACTTGGAATTCTATGGACCTACTTATATGCATGATGTCCACCAGAGAATCAACCTCATGCAAGGATAAAATAAAACCTCAACACTTATATGGATGTACTAAGATAAGAACTCATACAGAAGGCACCTCATATGTAAAATTTTACAACATGTTTGTGGAGGTAGGTACTGCATGATTCTGATGTGTGGAAAGTGCAAGAAGTTCATCAGTTCCAACTTTCAAGTCTATGTTCCAAATGCGCATACATTGTTTAGACTACAGTCGATCAACCAATAAACATTCTATCTTTTAAGGTTAAATTATACCCAAAAAATGGTTATATATATAATATCATTATTATTATTTTGTGGGTTCTTGCTAACAGGAGGCCTCCAGTGATTTATTTCAGTTTTTTGTGAAAAAGTTCTGAAATTTTTGAATAATTTTTTTCTAGTGTAAATTCAACTAATTTTCCTATTTTTTGAAAAGATTCACCAAATTTTCAATATCACAAAACTGTGAAGAAAAGGAGGAAAAAACCCTGGAGGCAACCAAACATGTTGGTATTCGACCTACCAAGGATCCTCTCATTATTGGAGTTTTTCCCAGCCAGTGGGCCACCCAGGAGAGAGCATTTCTCAAGAAGTGTGTCCTTATGAGACATTGAAACTGGGGGAAACACACATAACCACTGTCTCACACATTTGTACTTCAAATCTGGAACAAGGAAGTGGCTGTATATCTCCCTGACACAAACCCAGTTATATTGTGTTTCAGCAGCATTGGATGACTGATGTGTAGCTTTTAGTGTGGAGCAACTCCTGGACACAACCCGGGATCCATGATTTTTGGGAATAGTTTTCATTCTTGGGTTGGAGAACATTATTGAGTGTCTAGCCAAGTTTTGTGGGGGCCAGCTGACAAATTCCACAGTGCAACTCTCCTAATATTAAGTGTTAAGACAACCATGTTGATCAATATTCAGGTAGTGGGTCCTCCCTAATAAGTCCATCAACTAGGTCTCTCAGAATGGATTCACATAATCAGATGTGGTGCTCTCCTACCCAACAATTCTTATTGTGAGCTCTACAACCTTGTGTCCTTTGAAAATGATTGGAAATTGTGCTGCTCTTACTTGGTTGCTAGCTAATTAGCTTAGTAGAGACAATCATCTGGTTGCCTCCCCACCCCTCCCTTTGAATAGAAGATACACCTCATACAATACTTTGTGCAAATTATGGCTAGTGTAAAATGAGAAGATGTTTTACCAACTTAATACAATGGAGCACAGTATGTTTTACCTGAAGTGTAGCACTATCACTATTACCACTCAGGTAGGCTTCCTTAGAACATCCCCATCAACACCCTACACAAAAATGTTTTGGATGAAGAGGAGTCAATCCAAAAGACTCTTCTTCATGCAAAACAGGTTGTATTGGATTGGGGGTAGTTAAATAGTTTTGGGCCAATATATGGTGCACATGATGTTGTGCTCACAAAAGGCACTTTAACAAGCTAACAATTGCTCTTGATTAGTTAAATAGAATGATTAGTCCATATGGTTTTATTTAAGTAATCTCTGAGCTTTTATTGCCCCAGTTTTCATGTTTATGGGTAGGTCTTGGGAAACAAAAGGTAAAACCATGTGGGATGTGAGAAATCTTGTTGCAGCCTAAATACTTGGGTACGGGCTCACTAGTGAGGTGCCAGTTGGGGGCAGCCATAGTGGTTGTGGGTTGTGTGTCAAAATGTGGCACTATGGAGAGAACTCCAGCTGCCAGCCATGTGGAGAAGAACTGGATTGAGCTGTGTAGGGCAGGTAAATGATTTTTGTTGGCCTATCAAGGCAAGGATATTGTGTATAGTTTCATTATAGAGTATAGGTAGATTAATGGATTTTAGCCCCCAGAGTTATGATATCTTGAAGGATTTTGTAAAGGATTTTTTTGAAGATTATAGTTTTGCATGGTGAAAAAATTGAATTTCCATAATTCTTCTTTTGCCTTAAGATACTTTTAAATGTAAATGGCACGGCCACAGTGTGTGATACACCCCTTGTTTGTCATCATTCACACATACCTGTTGTTGTTGTTTGTTTGTTAGTTGAAAGGAGATAGTCACAAGTAGCCTATGCCCACTACTACTCATGTATGATTGCCTGACACACTCCTTGAGCACAATCCTATGATGATTGTTGGGAAAAAAAATTCACCTGAGTGTGATTGAATATAATATAGGCTAACACTGCAAAATTCCTTCCTTCACCTTTTGCCACAACTGGGAAGAGTGGACTGTCTGAAAGTGTCAACCAAAGAGTGACACTTGTTTCAAATTTATCTCAACCCCAAAAGCTAGTTTGGTCTCATATGGTCAAGCCCTTTTGTTAAAGGAAGGGAATCCCAATTTTTTTAATGAGCAAAAAGACATAATGACATTTTGGAACCCCCCAGAGATATTCTTCCTCAATTACACCTCTCCAAAAAAAAAAAGCTTTTAGAACAGCATCTACTACAGGTTTGGTATTACCGTAGTACCTTGGCAGCTTCGGCACAAATTAAATTATTTTTTAATCTACCGAAATTTGTATAAATTTTTTTTTAATTAAGTGATTTTTTTTTTAAAAATTTAAAAAATCTGCCAAAATTTCCAAAAAGTTACTTAAGGTGTCAAAGTTTGAACTTTGGTCATTTTCAAGGGAGAGAAACTAAACGAGGTTCACCGGATCACTAAAACAGTTCAAACTATTTGAAATACATACACCTTACAATAAGTTTATTTTTTACTATCAAAATTTTAAAAACCTAAGCTTGGTACCAGAAAACTTTAATTTAAATTAATTATTCGACATTCATGTGCCCAATCCACCAAAGGTACTATAGTAGTAGTAGTATTAGTAGCTCCCCCTTTTATTACAAGTCCCAAAAGATAGCAAAATTGTACAAATCCAAGAAGGGAAAAAGTCTCTTCTGAGAACTTTTGTTTCTTTTGAAAAGCAAACAGGAAATTCATTCCTTTTCAAAATAATTGTTTATTCCTGCTTCCCAGGTTTTGGGCATCTGATTGTGTTTTTTGTATGCATGGAACATGCAACAACTTCTCAAACAATTCCAAATTTTTTCCATCATTGAATACCGTACCTATGACTAATGTTGGATGCCAAATAATTTGCAAAATGTTTAGCCAAAACAAAAAGGGGGAAATTTTTTTAATGGATATTTGTTAAATTGTTGAGAATCTAACTCCCACCTTGTGAAAAAAATATTTAATAAATATTTGTTGTCTCAAAATCATTGGGTTATTATTACAAATACGCAACAAAAGGTGTACTTTGCATACTTGTTCCTTAACTGTTGAAATTCTGAAAAATTAAATTTGAAATTGCCTAGCCTCATTTTTATAAAATAAATAAATAAATATTTGGCAAAAGAAATGCCGAACATTAGTCGTAGGTGAAAATGGTTATGAAATAGGAATTTGACACATTATGACCAGAGTGGGGGGTGTGTATTAGTAGAAACTGCACCAAACCCCATCGGGTATCAGAGTTTATAGCCATGGTTATTAAAAAATCAAATACCCATCTATTATATATATATGTAACACCATGGTTATCTTCTTTTTTTCTTTTTTCTTTTTTGGTAAAGTCAAGTGCGTGCCCAGAAGCCCCCCTTCCCCCCCCCATCCCCCACCCCCCCCCCCCCCTCCCCCCCTTCATCCCCCTCACCCTCACCCACCACTACATAAACCAATTTA
>Ga0116231_10003161_pt1 | contig 34409 bp, 22 predicted proteins | sample S1TSphgellanicum_2_FD_89695 | JGI IMG/M metagenome (GOLD analysis project Ga0116231, IMG submission 89695) | Host-associated microbial communities from peat moss isolated from Minnesota, USA - S1T2_Fd - Sphagnum magellanicum MG | ecosystem: Host-associated > Plants > Peat moss > Unclassified...
GTCTTTTGCTGTTGAAATATAAACAAATCACATACTAAGCACAAGGGCACCTTATTAGAACCCCCACAGTTACTTGCCACTGCATCCTGTCAAAACATGGGATTGAAATGTTCAGGACCTTTTTCTAAAAAGCTTGTTCCACAGAGTGATATGGTAGGCTCACCCATTATTGAACATGTACCTATCGCCAAACATTTTTCAATAATTTCATCATTCTTTAACCAAATTGAGTGATTTTTATGTCATTGGACATGCAAACTGGAGGGCTACAAATGCTCGTTGAGCATCAGAAGTAAAGGAGCAATGCAGAAAACATAGGAAAAGGATGAGTGATAGTTTGCTTAAAACATTTTGAAAAAATAGGTCTAGAGCCCTCTCTAATTCCAGCCCCATATGTTCCTATTTTTAGCCCGTATTGAGTGATTTAAAACCTGATGAGTGCACCAACTAGGGCTTTACAAAACATTTTTGTATTCGAAAGGCAAAGACACAACAATCAAAGATTTTAAGTACGAAATCCTAATTTGTTTTTAATTCATCCATCGTCGAACACTGAATTCCCTGACCCTAAACACTCCAAATCGACCTTGGAAGGACTAGGTGGAGAGCTACAAATGTGTTTTGAGCTTCAGAAGCAGAGGAACAATGTGTGAGGATTTGACCTCCTTTGAGTTCTTAAGTGTTCACTCACCAGCCTATCTACCCTATTGCCCCAAATAGGGGCACTTGCCCCATTTAAGGCCTGAAATAACACAGAGAAAAATTTCCAAGGTTTACATGGAGGTAACAAATTCATGTACCTCAGGCCATAGCTCAATGCATGCATGCATGTGCAGAGTGGGAACACCTAATCCCATTGCTTTGAAAAATGAGTAAGCGTTGCTTACACGTAATGCTTGCTGGGAATATCTCTTGTGATGTTCTCACGTTCTGATGTGACCCAACCCTTCACACTCTCCCAGAAATGCCCTTCTCAAAGTTTGCTTTTTGGGAGGATTTGGAACTTTAAGAGGTTGAAATGTGTAGACAATTGTTCACAAGATTCCAAAAAGCATGCCAAGGTTTACTTCTTTTGTTTTTGTATTTGAAAACACTTCCCCACATAGAAGAATCCTTCCAGTTGAAAGAACTGTTCACTGATCACATGTTACACCTTCCAGCAGCATTTGAACAAAAAATCTTTCATGTTTTATGCTGAGAATGCCTGCTCCAATGTGCCCACCTTAATTATCCAATCTAAACTTCTGTTGTCTGGTTGTACCTTAAAATGCAGATATGATTCTGGATAGTACCTGGATACGGATGTAGTTAGTTTCAATATCCATCATTATATATATATATATATATTGAAGCTTATCACAATTAAAACTAACCAATCTCTATGGATATCTGAATGTAGTTATGATAATAATATTCATATTCATATCGATTGCTTAGTGGAATTTAATTTCTCAGATATGGATATTTCGTTTATCTATATTCGCTAGAAGCTATTATAAGCTAATAATGAAATAAATTTCTCCAAAAGTTTTACTCTTGGGACTTGGCGTTTACTTACCTAAGGGAGGCATCTTTCTGCAGTACCTCCAACTTTGGGCTGGGCCCTTTTTAGAGTCTCAGGGGCCCTCTATTAAGAAACTGCCCAAGATGTCTTCCCCTTATGCCGTACTCTGACTTGTAGATGATGAAATCAAAAATTTATTTCGATGTGATTTGTAGTTTACTAATATTAAAGTGTGAAGCTCACTAAAGGTTGCATAGTCCAAACAAAGGCATCTTCAAAGTGGGGGGGATGGTGTCAAAAGACATGTAAAAATATATCTTCATTCCTGGCATGATATTTTCTTGGAGAATCAAAGAGTGAATACCGACAACTGTAAACAAAAAATGCATAAATCAACAACTACAGCTGTTGTCTAATTTTTCTGGCTTTAGTAAGCGATCTGTGGGCACATGCTTTGAAATTTGCACCACATTAATAGTTTGTATAATGGAAGCATGTGCAATTGTTAATATTATTAGTGATTCTTTTATTACGACAAATACATGTCCCACTGACACCCACAAAGTTGGTACGGGCATGTTCAACGTCCTACTGAAACTAAGGCCCACTTGAAGTAGGTAGAGCAATCCTCCGTTGGCTTGAATTGAAGTCACTGGCAATTGCATGTGCTGCAATCAAGTTGGGGCCTTTGTTTAGATTTTCACCATAGAGCCGACTTTACCAATCATACATATTAATTCACTTTGTCTCTTAGTCAATGACAGGGCTTGGGAAGGGGGTTTTGTGTTTTCGTGAGCTCAACGCTGTAGGCAGGACTGTGGCAGCGAATTCTAAATGAAGGTGGGCCAGCACGGGCGGGCTGGGCACAACAGAGGGGCAGGCCGGAGAGATCAGGTTTTGACCGGGGGCTTTAAAAGTTCCTTCCCCTGACTCCGGACGGATCGGGCGAGGGGGTCGACGAGGTAAAGAACCGGAGTGAGAAATGTGAAGGACCGGGGCGACGGGGGGGGCAACTAACGGTTGTTTGAAAAGAAAAGTTTTTTTAAAAACCAAAAACATCAACCAAACATTGTTGAAATAACACACCTGTGCATTATGCACAGGGTTCACACTAGTAGTTTTTTATGGACCCAAAGAACCTTCGAGTCCAAATATATCAATGTAAAATAAAAACCTTTTCCCTCCAAAGGTCTCGGGAGATTAATTCTTGCTTTAGGTTTAATTTAGAGCGACTTACTAGTCCTTCCTGGCCAAATAAATCTATGCAACTTGGGGCCTTCCAAGGGACATGGCAGAACAAGTTTACTTGGCTATTGTCTATAACGTGGTTGTTTTTATCGACTTCTAAAACTAGATAGCTAAATGACTGAAAATACCCTCATGAGGTAGATAGCAAGTAGCAAACCTGATTATGTATGGTATTTGTCACCTTTAGCCTAACTATAGACTCTAATATAGTTTTGATTCAAGATAACAAAAAGAGGACATTAAACACCCCCCTTATGAATTGTATCTTAATTTGATTTCACTAAATACTTTTTGTATTGATATAACAAGTTGATTTGCGATTTTCAGTAAACCAGCCCAATTTGAATGAAGCAGTCCACTCAAATCAATGGGTGTTTGTGATTTAGAATCACTAGCTTGTAGCCTTCTAATAGTATGAACAAAATAATCACACATTTGTACCAATTAGCTACTGCTTTTGCCTTCATCGGTTCATGTTCTCTAAATAAATGTTGCCCTAGCATTTGACAGCGTGTGGTGATAGCGACAACTCATTAATTGGTACATTATTAGGTTTAGGAACTTTTGGAACTACATTAGTAACAATGTTTATCTTAGTATGGAACATTTTTTGAACTTTCGTTTTTTTAGGACAATCCAATGCACAGTGTTCAACATTAGAATAGATAAAGGATATTGTAAAGGTACTCTAGCTAGTTTAACAAGTTGTGCAATTATTCAACTACAGGTTTAACTACATTGGTTGGTACAACATGTATTATTGTTTCTTCCATTTTCTTTAATGATAAGTTTCCTTGGCATGACCTATTTTTCCATAGTTTGAACATGTTAGTTGTTATTTAATTGTAGTATAGTTGACTATCAGTTGTGCAAGTAGTTTGGGTTAACAAAACATTGTAGTTTGTTATAAGTGGTTTGTTTTTTTCGTAGGTCATTACAACTTCCTTATGCTTAATAAAGGTATCCCTTGTCATACCTATTGTTGCTAGTCTAAGGTGTGGTTGCAAACTTGCTTTGAAATTTGTAATAAGGAAAACATTAGTAGCCTTGACTTGTAAACACTTTGCAAGTTTCAACAAATGTTTGTAATAGACTTCTACCCATTCACCATCTTGTTGTTGTAAGTTCTTCAATTGCATATAAATTTTTTCATCATTTTTCATAATTCGAAAACTCTTACAAAATAATTGTTTCAACACTTCAAATGTGCAAGTGGGATGATCTTGTACAAAGTTTTCACCCCAATCTAAGATACTATTTTTTAAAGTGAAACTAAGTTCAAATTGATGATGTCAACTTCCACGGTCTCCTTTTTTGCTCTTATCACCTTCTTGAAAACTTTAATGTGAACATCAAAGTTAATATCCTTCACAAAGGTTGGATATTGAAGTTTTTTGTATGGCAATTTACTGGTTGGTTCATATCAAACTACAACTAGTGGATACCATGGTGGCATGAATGTTCTTGGATCAAATGCTAGTAATTTGTAAAGTCCAACATGTGGATTAAGTGGTGATCTTTTACGTGGGTCTTAATCAAGTTATTTTCCTCTAAGCAATCTTCCATTAGGTGAATATTTAAGCGATCGTCCACTTGGTTGTAGATGCAAGTTAACCCTTTTTAGTGGTTGAGGTGGCATACCTCCACCATAAACAAATAATATAATGGCAACAAGTAAGTTAACATGTAGAGATGTTACCACTATCTATTGAACATGCACTCCTCTTGGAACTACAACCATTTTTCCTGGTCCAAAAATTGGAACTTTGGCAAGTTCAATAGGTGGAACCATGTATCAAAACCATATGGGTATGCACAAAACATGGCAATGACACTTGCAAAGTTTGTCATGCATTAACAAACCAATACTTCATTACAATGTTCATCAACATAGTACATGTTATGTCATGTTATGACTTTTTTGAAAATAGTTTCCATTTTGCCATTGGCATTATAAATTTGGTAATTGCTATTGATCTTACCATCAACTAACATGATTTTATTGCCTCGAAGTTGTTGGGTTTCATCACTAAGTTCTTTATTGTTGCTTGTGCATGGACCATTGGTGTCCTTAGGCAATATGTTAAAAGTTAAAGGTAGGAATTATAGAAAATTTTATTTTTATATTCATTTTCATGACTTATTGCAAGGCTAAACTTTAAAGGAAAAAAAACTCATTCACAATTATTTATTCATTGGTGTTATATTTTTTTAGATGGTGAAGTATTGCCAATAAAACATTAGAAAAATAGTTGGTTCTTTTTCTTTGAGAAATGGTAGAGCAAGAAATGGCATCTTGTCATCTCACTTTTCTCATGTCATTGGTTGAAGGTGCAAGGAACCTCTCAAAGTCACATCTTCATTGCCTCAATTTTTTTTCTTGGTTGTAATCACATTTGCCAATTGACACAATTCCCACCATTGATGCAAAAATGTTTTACCAATTGAAGGGTTTTTTTTTTCTATTTTAAAGATCTTGTTGTTAGTTGCTTTATCTTCCAATCCACATCAATAGAATTAAGTTTCTTAATTCTTCATATTCCAAGTGACTACGTCATCACTTTGCATGGTTGATATTACACATGTTAATAGTTATGTACCACATTTTTCTATCAAAAGATGTTAACTTCTTGGAAGGTGTTTAAAGTTTGGATCTAAAATACTCGTGTAGGCTTGAATGAACTAGTTGTGTTTGCCCCATACACATGCTTGGTAAATGCTAAAATCATACATGCATGTTTACTATCTTAAAGCAATAATGAAGTTTTATAACATAAAAATCAACAACAATATCAAAAAAATTAATCAATTAAAAATTAAATTCATTATGATTTTAATTATTAAATCTTCATCATAGCCTTATTGAATTTTTAAAAATGAGATCAAATGAATTGAAAACATTTTTATCTCAAAAAAATTATTTTAAAATTGATGTGTATTATTTTAATCAATTCTTGCATAATCTTTCAAATTAATTTTTTAAGATTCATTTTAATAAACTTTAAAAGAGTTGTAACTAATTATTTGTATGTTTATCAAACAAATTTGATTTAAAAAAATTAATCACATGAATTTTTTTTACATTTCATAGTGATATGAAACCTTGTGATACAGAAGGCAAGTGGCAACCCAAAAAAATAAAAATGATAAAAGGCATGATTAAATTAGTTACCCAACATTCCTATTTTGCAAAGAAACCCAACAAATAGATGGGTAGACTTCAAAACAACACATAATTGGATGGGTGCAACCAAAATCTACACATGCATGTCTATTAACTTGGGGCAATAAAAATGTTTATTTAGGGGACCAAGTATTCCCACCATTATTATGTAACGTTAAATGTTCATGAATTTTACGAATAACTTTGTGAGTGGTTCTACAACTTAACAACTTTAAATTTTAATATGATTGGTGATGGGGAAAAGACTAACTATGCAAACAACATGTAAATGGATAGTGATGGGACAAATTTGGAACATCAATGTTTATTGTACTCCAAGTTCTAATATGTTGATGAAAAACAAAATGAATCAATATGAGTGTTGGTCAATTCTTCTTATTTAAAAAATAACATTTTATCTCAATTTTGACATTAATGCCAAGAGTTTAAGCTTAATTACCCAGTTAGGTTGTAATTATGCTAAATTGGGTTAGTTAGGTTAATTAATTTGGCTTGAACCAATTTGAGTGTGAATGTGGTTCAAAATATTTGATTTTGGGATAAAATCCCATGGTGTGTAATCTCAAATCACCAAATTCTAAACATAGTTGTTTCGTTTTTTGCAAGTTTTGTCTTATGCATGGATTTCATTTTTGCTTTGCAAAGTTTCTATGTTTTTCGTTTTTCGTTTTATGTTTTGGGCTTGGATTCTTGTGTGTGTTTGTAGGTGAGCTTCATTTTGAATTTGGATGTGGTGTACCACTAAGGGTGTTAGTGTGTTATGTGTTGTGAGTGTGATGGCAACTATAGTTGTAGGCGTTGATATTGGTGTGCATGACACTAAAAACCTTTTTGGCAAGTTTTTCAAGTGCAAGTTTGAGCCCAAATTTTCAAATTTCTAACCTCTTGATTTTGGTTTTGGCACGTTTTTTTCAAAACCATGAACCTTCGAACCCAATTTGAAAACCAAGTTTAGTTCCATGTACACATTACACAACCTCCTTATTGGAGGTTGTATAGGTACAAAATCTTGCAATTAATTAAAGTGGGGATCATATAGATATGGGATTTTATAATTAATTAAAACCAATCAAGTACCTATAGAATTTAGCCTACTTGTCAACTTTTCAAGAAAAAAAAACATGCTTATATTAAAAACACGAATCTCTTCATGATTTTTTTGGAAGGATTTGGTTTTAGTTTTGGATCTAGTAAAAGGCTAGTTTCGTGGTTTGGTTCTTATGTTAATTCCACCAAAAGGGTGCTAATTCAAGTCCAAATCACAATAACTAGAACCTAACCCTCTTTAGTTTAACACTCCAATTGGGGGACCAACTAACATTGGTCAATAACTTCCCCTTGTATCTTTGTTCTTAGGTGTTTCCATGGTATAATGTAGATAAGAACAACTATTATAGTTTTATAGTTTTCATTGCAAGCCGCAATTGAATGATATGGGGAGATGATTGGAAATGATTTAAGGTCAAAATGTGAAACTAAAAGTGGTTTACATCTTAATTTAATCATTATGTTGAAAAATTAATGCAAATAAGAATGATGTAATAGTCATGTGGAATACGTTTGTAACATATAATTGCTTGTCATAGAATGGTTGTTTTAACAAAAGGATTAAAAAATATTTCTTTTGGTTGGAATTTGTCAATGAAATTTGCATATCAATGTATATATGTGCAAAAACAATCTTTCATCAATTTCTTTTTCAATTTCTTTTTAAAGCATGAAGCTTATATGTAAATTATATTTAAATCTTTGATTGTACATCATGTTACAATAATGGTGATTATTAGGATGCTTGTAAAATGTTCTTCAATTAAAAATGTAAATGCTTTAAATGTTGAATTTGTTTATCCACAAAATTGAAATAAAACTTTTGAATTAATGAAATAAATTATGTATTATTATCAAATAGGGTGTTTTAAACGAGTTTTGTAATGTGATTAATGTCAATTTACTCACTCCAACAAATACGAAACAATTTAATATTCATGATTCTGTTAACTTATTTTATTTTTAAAACCCAAGTCAACTAAATATGGTTTTGAAAAAGTTTTAAAATAAATGAATTTTATGTTGCAATAAATTTAGTAGTTTATGTACATCTAGTTTTTACTCCTTCAGTGTACATCTTAGAATTCAATCTTATGATTTCCAAAGTAGATAATGTGGGAGATTAAGGGTTTAAGGTCCCAAATTTCATGCAATCAAATTTACTTGCATCACCATATTTTTTTTCTAACTTTTAAAGTGGAGCTAGGAGCTTCCGCCTATGAAATAAATATATTGCCATTTGATGGCTAAATTGTTTTCACTTTAGTAAGCATAAAACTACTTTTGATTTTTGCCATGTAATCAAAATGCTTTCCCCAAGTAAAACAAACTATCCCCATTTCTTCTATGTTGTTGATAGCTAGAAGCCACCTTTACAAAATTATGTTGATGTGTTACCCAAAATGAATGTTGTGATGGGGATTCTAGGACCTCCATGATCTTAAAAGGTGCAAGTTTTTTGTTGAATTATAGGCAATTACAATACAACCATTATGAAAATTCTTCCAAGGCATGCTTCGAAATCTCCAATGTGTTACAACAAATAAAACACTTATAATTGCAGCCTTCAAATAAAAACCTCATGACTGAAACGGTCGGAAAGATTCTGACAATCTTGATTATGGCATGATCAATGACAAATGAAATTCCCAATTAAGTGATAACCCATGTCACTTTGAATCGGTTTCCTAAAACTTCATTGTGTAGCTTATTTAGTATAGATGCACCAAATCTCATATGGATTCTAAAGTCAAGAGCCTTAATTGAAATAATCATGGGATGGTAGAGTGTGGTCTGATTAAGGTGAACATACGAAGTGATAAATTAAACACTATGAGCTGAAAAGATACTCATAATTTGGTGATGTCACTCTTGTGGAGTAGTTTAATAAACATGTATAAAACTTGAAACAAGACAATGACCTCCCTAGTGTTAGGGGGAAGGAATTCTCAATTAGATTTCCCCCATGGGAGGTATATTTTGTTTGGATTTGGTGTTCCCAGCATGTTCCTAGTGTATTTTCACCATGTTTCCAATTATTGCCAATTATGCCCCCAATATGTCTCTCAAGTTCTCAAGTGCTCCCCTAATTGTTCCCAATAGCACACTGTGTCATCCCATGTCTTTTTTGCAAAATTTTATCCATGTAACAACTAACAAGTTAACTTACATAGCTAAACCAAAAGGAAAGGCTACATCTTCTAGTGGGGTAGCCTGTGGTGTTGGCTCAACAATAAACTGTTTACCAAATTTATTTTTCTCTCAAAATCAATTTTTGTGATTGAACTGAATTTTCAATGACAGAAACTACTCAAAATTCAATATCTCCAGCACTGTAAGTCTTTTTCTTTTTCAAATGACCTCATTAAATCCCACTCACTAAAGGCTTTCCACCAATAGGAAGAGTGCACCCAAATTCCCTGACAATGGGGAAGAAATTATTGTGAAAGAGCATCTCGAGCGGTGCTCGGTATGTGATCTGCACAGTAAAATTGGATGAAGAAAATCCAGTGTATTCCAGTTTGGCTCAGGGAAATGGTTTTGGCTCTGCATAGTTACGTAAGTTGCCATGCTGGTACAAGGAGCAGCAGCGCTGTGCACCTGCAGAAAAGAGTGTAATAAATATGATCTAACTGGTACTCAGTGTTTTTGATTGGCCCATCATAATGACTCGTCCAGGTGGTTTGCTATTAGTAGCTCCCCACCTATTTGCCGTCCCAGTTTCAGTTTTATGGGTGGGGTTGCAAAATAATACATAACTAAACTTGGATGTGAAAAATATTTTCACAAGGTCACATATTCAGCACCGCTGGAGATGCTCTGAGGGTGAATAAGCTGGTTTCATAATGTTTCAATATTTAATAACTTCTCCACCATTATAGGGGAATTATAGAGGCATTGTGGTTTGAGAGATCTCAATGTGACAAACAAACAAACCCTTTTGATAAAACCCTGGTAAACTTCATAGATAGATTTTTGAGAGACAGTGCTTTCTCTTATTGCCCCAAGCTAATGGAAGGGCATGAGTAGATATGAACGTTGGACAATTGAATTAATCATGCCTATATCTTCTACTTTTTTGGGTTGTCACTTGCCTTTTTGTGCCACGCGGTTTCATATCACTATGAAATGTAAAAAGAAGTTCATATGATTAGTTTTTAAAATGAAATTTGTTTGATAAACATTACAAATAATTAACTTCAATCCTTTAGATCTTATTAAAATGAGAATCTTAAAAAATTGATTTGAAAGATTATGCAAGAATTGATTTAAATAAAAGAAGTAATTTATATAATAAATTAAAATTTTAATATAAATTTCGTTTTTGAGATATAAATTTTTTAAATGTATTTTATGTTATTAAAAAATTCAATAAGGCTTTGATGGAAATTTAATAAAAAATTATAATGAAATTAATTGTTAATTGATTAATTTGTTTGTATGGTTGTTGCTTTTTATGTTATAATTTTTTTATTATTGCCCTAAGATAGTAGACATGCGCCTATGATTTTAAGTTTTAGCAAGCATGTATGGGGCAAACACAACTAGTTCTTTTTTTGGGTGATGGGACAATCAAAGAGCCCCCAACGGCCAAAAAACTTGACTTTGGGCACACCCATAACTAATTAATATAACTAACAAATAAATACCCACGCCCTTAGAGCTCTAAATATAAATAGCTAGACGACAGAGCCCACCCTATTGCAGTACCCACTACATGTATCATGAGACAATAAGGTCATTTTTCCATCAAGTAGCTGCTGCACCTTCAGCTTTGAATGATCCGGTAGGTTTGCATTAGCATTAAATTCTGAAGTTGAAGGTGCAGCTGAAGTGGTCGATAAGGTCCGTCCGTTTCCATTAGCATTATATATAGTCTATGCTGAAGGTGCAGCTAGGCTTCTGCCTTGCAAAACTGAATAGCAGAGCTGGAAGATCTGAAGCCATCATCGTCGGTAAGTCAAACTTCCAGAGGTTTTGAAGCAAGTGTTTTGTTTTTCAAAATTTGTGATGTATGTGGAGCTAGGCTTCTGCCTTGCAAAACTGAAAAGCAGAGCTGGAGAATCTGAAGCCATCATCGTGGGTAAGTCAAACTTTCGGAGGTTTTGAAGCAGGGGTTTTGTTTTTCAAAATTTGTGACGAATGTGGAAGTCTAGCAATGCTCCAGAAGAGCATGGAGCCAAATTTGGCTAAATGTCAAGGAGCAAAGTAGATTTTTTATGGAACCCTGCTATATTTCTGATGCCATCTTTGAAGCAAAGGTCTAAATATGGCGAATTGACCTTTCTTAATGACTTTATGCCATTTTAGCCCCAACAAAAAAGGAAAATATTAAACAGGCCAAAGGAAATGAATGCAGTCAGTACAAAAGTACTGCTATGATTTTTTCCTCCAGTCTGCCCATTTGCCCGGTTTATTTTCACCTTGTCATGCCTAGGCATATTTTGAGTCCATGTTATGCACGTTATGAACACACTAAGGGTATAAAGGGTTATGTAACCTAGTACTAGGCATATTATGTGAGGTTACAAGTGGAAAACATGCCTGGGTGTCACTTGAGAAAATATGGATGGGGCAGATGGGCAGACTGGAGGAAAGAATCGTAGCATCTCTTTTGTACTGTCTGCATTCATTTCCTTTGGCCTGTTTAATGTTTTCCAACAAAAAAACCTTTGTAGGATTCCCAGCCCGCCTTTTTTTGGGGGTCATACACAGGGTGAGATTCAAAAACAAGCTGCAAAAAAGTACATTAGCATTCAACGTGGGGTGAAACTCATTTTGATGGTTTCCTGAGTTTCATCCCGTCTTTCTTTTGTCCTGAGCGCCTCCACTGCTGCTACATAGATTTTCACTGCTCCTACCTGTATACAGCTACTATAATTCCTCTCGAACCTTGTGCATGAAATGCTCAGATTCAGCATTTCGCACTGATTTTCAGCATTTCATGCTAAGGTTTAATAAAATTTCCTTACTTTGCTGATATTACTAAACGAGGCGAGGGGTTAGGGGTGAAGACAAAGGTGAAGACTTTATGGATATCTTTAATGTGCAGCTACTCATTGGAAAAATGCTGTTAGACACACCATCGTTGACTTCATCCTTATTTAAATTTTTTAATACATCCATGAACTTTGATGTGGTGGACAATTCGGTACTGATCAACTTGATAGATACAAAGGATTTAATGCTCAGCATCATAGTAAAAAAAATGTCATTGCTTCCTCAACCTAACATTGTTTTTGTATGGCAAATTTCAAGCAGGACATCAAATTTTCATCATCAAAGTTCAAAATAATCAGGTGCAGGGTAACAACTTCAGAGGTGGGCGTTTAAAAAATAAGTGGCTCTCAGGTCAGCCTAGTGGAAAAATACTAAAAATACTCCGTTATAGGAGGAAGTGGGTATCACTAGATTTTTTTTATGAAATGGCTGCTAGAGCATTGGAGTTCATCTCACCTTTCATAAAGCACCTCTAGAAATTGCATAGTGTATTTGGAGGTGACATTTAAAAGCCAAGATTCACTCCACTTCGAGAGAAGCATCTTGTGTTTTCAAGGAAGAATATTATATTTTTAAATGTTTTTTCCTTATATGAGTAGGTTCTTTTCTTTCTTCTTGTTTTAGTTTTTAAGATGAAAAAAATTCTCGCATGGTCTTTTGATATTTCTTTACTTTCTGCTTGTGTGCAGGAACTGAGCAGATCTGATGTTGGAATACCAGATCCAGCCTCGCTCTTTGAGGCTGGACTGTATACGATAAGGAATCCTTTTGAGGCTCTTCCTGGATGTGAGGACCTGGCCAAGGGCAATCCACCAGGCTCAAAAAATCCAGAAAGTGCCAAAAAAGGGATTTCTTTCTCAACATAATGAACTCTTAAATTTTTTAATTTCATGAATCTTACTAAAGCATAAAGTAACTTTTGTTGAATTTTTTGAATTGTGAAGTTCTGAGTAGCGTGTTGAATGACAAAGATGAAATTAAAAGTTTCCATGCCATAAAAGAACTATAAAATGAAAAACAGGAAAAAGATTTCTTTGTGGGGTTAATGTACAGTAAGGCCTTTGGTCCAACCAGGGCATAGTCGGAGTTTGTGTACCGCTTATTCTTGTGACACACTGGACTTTGGGCTTTTACCTGCCACTTTAGCCAGGGAGATTAGGAAGACAAAACTATGGGACAATGGTGTACACTACAAACTGTCATAATTTGGGCCACATGTTCACAAAGTCCTCATAATTGTAAAAACCAATGCCTGCCAAAAGGACTTAATGGACCACCAATTGATGCATCACCAAATGTTTCTTCACTAGCAAGTTAGCCCAACCTTTAAAAGATTGCTACAAATTCACTAGACCAGTGAATTCATTACTTCTTCACTAGGTCCCATTAAGTGTGACAAATGAATTCACTCAAAATCCAATGACATCACTTGATGTATAAGGGAATCCTTTGTTGTGTTGGACCAATTGGGCATGTGAAGAATAACTCTTCCACACCTTTGGACAATTTGGCATAGAAACAGGCTCAACCACATGTCTTGAATTTAAAGCAAGCAAGTCATGTCCAAACAAAAGACAATTGGGTGCCTGGCGCATTTTGTTAGAAAATGTTATCCATCTGCTTGTATTATATGTTTTGATGTTATGTTATAGTCGGTCACCTAAAGCTTTATTGGTGTCTTATTTACTGACAATGGAAAAAAATTGTTCTCAGGAAAGCATGGGTCATGAGTGTTGCCTTTACGTTTATCAACTGAAAACAAACAGCGGAAAAAAATTGTTCTCAGGAAAGCATGGGTCACGAGTGTCGCCTTTATGTTTATCGACTGAAAATGAACAGTGGGAAAAAATTGGTCATGAGTGTCGCCTTTACCTTTACCGATTGAAAATGAACAGTGCAAAAGATTGTTCCCACAAAAGCATGTGCCTAAGGTTAAGATGGATTGTGAGACCCACCAAAATCCATGTTGAAGACCACATCTAGAAATCTCAAGTGCATTTGTGGTGCATATTGTTCTTCTCATGTTTCCCATGTTGCATGGTGTGTTTTTGTTTAAACCTCTCACTTTGGCCAATAACACCACCTAGTTGAACCAAGTTTGATGGTTTGGGTCTTGTTGGAGAATTGTAGACCGAGTTGGGGCACGATGACATTATTGAGATTGAACAAGTATACTATGACTTTTCTCCTCATTTTCTTCCTTGTGCAAACTTTGTACACTATTCGAGTTATGGTTTTTTGTAGCTTCCTTGCTTGCTTTTAAATTGTTTTTATACTTAGATACGTAATCATAATGTATGTGTTCAAGTTTTTTGTTTAGTGGGTTGAAGCTCCAACTTCTATCTTCCAATTGAATTTGTCTTTTCAAATTTTGCGCTAATGATTATTTTTTGTCAAGTCTCTTCTAGATCATTGGAAAGTGCATGACAATGTTTTGTGGTACATTTTTCCCTTTCATACACATCTTTCGTAATAATGGGTCTGATGTATTGTCAATTGTTTCATGAAAATTCATGAGTTACATTTATCGACACATCCAAGTTGATTGTTTTGCCTAGTTCATGTTTTAGATTGTTAGTTTGAATAATTTTCAACAAATTTTTGTTGTTGTTATTTTTAAAATGAGCTTTGTTCGACCTAATGTTAATCACGTTTTCACCAAGTTGCTTCAATACTTTCTTTGGTTTCAACTCTTTTATGCAATTTGGCAATTCCTTAGAACGGCCAAATATTGTCGACTACCTTATGTTTTATTCTCATCCTTGTGGAACGGTTTGGATTCATGGTTCAAGGTTCGGAAAATCATCTTATTGAAAGATATCCCCTTGGATCCTATCTCCAATGCACTCGATCATGTGTTGGATGGGATGACGATGGAAAAGCTTGGTAACGATGATGGAGCCGACAATTACAAGGTCACATTCAAGAATTATGCCACCATCTATGTCACTGACCAGGCCCGAGCTTCTCACATGGTCCTACTTCACACATTCATCATCCGAGATAAAGTCAAGTTTGGTATGGCAGATGATTTGTTATGGCCCAAGGGGCATTTGATAAGAAAAGTTGGGTTTTTGCATGCCATGGATCATGTGATGCGTGGGGGAGGATATGAGGTGATGCCCGAAGTTTCATGTTTCTTTGATTACTCCTCCACAGAAGTTTTGAACCAAAATTTCCTTCGATTCAGCTCAATCTGGCCTTTGGTTCTACAAGCCCGCCATTTTGATTTTTGGTCTGCAGTTGGTAGTATAATTGTGATTTTTCTTGATGTGTTTTCCTTCCAAGCAAACAAGGTGTGGAGATCAACTCAATATTGGATATGTCGCATAGTGAAAACGTCCATTTCGGTACTATGCGTGACAAGAGAAAGCAAGTTGTTTTGGTACACTTTTATGTCAACTATATCAAACGGGTTCACTTGTTCCAATTTTATGACAGGTGAAACTTCAAGAAAAGTGTTGAAATTGTGTCCCATGCATTCCAACATCCGACTCAATTTGAAAAAACATCGAATTCAACAATTGATTCCTCTAGAATGTGTTCCAGGCCCCTGGCAACACAAGAACAATTACTTTAAGATGCATGATGTTTGGTACAGAATTCAATTCCAAAATGGATTTACAAATAATCCATTTCCAGTCAGAATTACACTAGCAGCACCTCCTCGGTATGCTACTGTGAATCATGATTCCACACAACTTGAAGAGGGTTGGACAGATACCAACTTCATGTATAAGGAGGAGGGTTGGACGAGAGAAGACATGGCTTATTTTTTTAGTATCCTCACAATTTGTAATGAAACCAAAGTTGGACCCCTAATTAGTTTAAATGGGAACAATGGTTCATGTTGTGATTTGTCCATGTTGATCCGTGCTGTGAAGCTTCGCAAGATCTTCATTTGTGAGTTTGTTCAAAATGAAATTATTTATGTTTCCTAATAACATGACATTTAAGTGAAATTGTCTGAACCTATTACAAAAAATAAACAAAGTGAAATCAATTCCCCAATTTTCTTTCCCATGCGGTTTCTTTTATTAGTTAGTGTTGAAGTAATTGAATTTCTACTGCATTATTTGCAACGAAACAAAGTTCATTGAACTATCCTTGAGGGATCCAAAAAAAGAATGGCAATAAAACCATACAACATCAAAGCAATATGGAGCTTTGAAGATGAATTGAATAATCCACCCATGAATATGTTTTTTTACATGCAAATAATCATCAAACCCTTGCAACAAAAAAAATGAAACATTGTTGAAAAATGTCCATCAAATTTCATCACTCACCTTTGTACTTAGTTTACTTGAGCTTGCAAAATTGTATGGACCTTTGGTTTGAGCTAGAATGTTAGTAGAATGCCACTTTTTAAAATCATGTCCTCCCCAAACATAATTTTCCCCTAATCTTAACACCAACCTTAATCCCAATCCTAGTCTTAACACCACTATAACCCCTTTCAAGTTCTTTTTAAGAGTTGTAAGAATATGGGTTGGATGTGGAAACTTGTTAAAATTAGAACATTCACATGTGAGGTGAAAGAAGAAAATAAACTCCAATACACATTGGAGAACAATATCAAATATTGTGATCAATACCACTTGACACAATTTTGAAATAATGGTGAAGCAAGTTGATGGCAAGTTGTGGTATATGCATGTTCCCTTCCCCATCCCTGCTCCCTAGCCCAAAGAGCATGAAAATAAAACTTGTTTTCATAGAATTTCACTTGAATTTCAAATATAGGTTTTGGGTTTTGGAGAAAAAATGGTGTTGTTTTATTATAAACCATGATTATAATGAGTCAATTTCCAACTTATTAAGGATTGTGACACTAAAACTTGTCTATGGTTAAAAGTCCCCCATGTGATGTAGAAATATTCATTTAAAACGATTTGAGTTTTTTATCACAATAAATTGTATAAAAAACATATAAATAAGTCCCTTTTCATAAAATGAACAAAAAAATTGACATGAAACACAATCCAATCCATGAGGGTGTAAAAAAATTTATGTAGTGATGTCCAAAATGGACACTCTACCTTGCAAACACCTTTAATTAGTAACCAATTTGTTACCTAGAATAGCCTAGTAATACCTAGAATAATAACTAGCCTAAGTAAGTTTTAGAGTAACCTAAAGTAGCCTATGGTAACCTAGGGTAGACTAGAACTTAACCTAGTAATAACATGACCCGAAACAAGTTTGATTTGGGTGCATGGTATCATTAAAAATCACAAGGAAAACTTTCAAAAATGGTTAAATATTTAATAATTGTTTTTACTTTGCATTTTTGGGTTTTATTCCTATTGTTACATTCATGTAACCAATGGTTTTGATTATTTGCAAGGAATAAGATAATAGGTTTAAAGAAATCATGTTCATGAAGTGAAGGTAAATGAATTCTAAGAATTATTAGATATTGCGTCCTATTCCACTATGCATTCCACCCATTGTTGAATGGAAATTTTGAAATCTACTCTAGTAGTTTAAGACTTTGTCCTAGTGGATGTTGCTAGGAAGTGGGTTCCATGGCAACATTTCCATTAACAATTTCACCCAATAACCTATTGGGTGGTTGCTTGTGCATTTCCACTACACATTTTCATTCATCATCGATGCAACATGTAGTGGTTTTGGATGTTGATATTTTATTTACAAAATTATTATTATTCTTCTTTTTAAAAACATATAACCTATATACAATAATTGTATGGTCAACATATGAGATGCAAAAGTGAATGTAGAACACATATATGATCAACATACATCCAAAATACAATTTTTGGTATGAAGGTTTGAACCTTTGTCTCCTTGGAAACCATCCAAGGTTTTTGGCATCCAACTACCATTTTACATTGTAATAAGGTATGTCTAAAATTAGATATACCCACTTACAAGTTAATTTGCAAGTGTAATTTCCACTTTGCAATTTCCACTTTACAATTTGCACTATGCATTTACACTTTGCAATTTCCATTGTGCATTTACACAAGTTATAATTTTCACTTCATAATTATCATTATTCATTTCCACTTTGCAATTTTCATTGCGCATTTCCACTATGCATTTCCATTGATCCATGGAGTTTCAAACTTCAAGTGAAAATTTTGTGAATGAACATCAAGAATAACTCAAAATTTTGTGGGAATTTCATAAAACAAAAAATATTTTGTTTGAATCCAATTTATTCCCTCTGGGTCTGTGGTGGCATATAAATAGTAATGCAATTCAACAGGAATTTTTCACTAAACAATCATTACAATGGAAATTGACAATCAAATCCATCCCAAGATGTTGTTCCATGTTGGTGTTTCCACTCAACAACTAGTTTGGTGGTCAGCTTTAGTGGAGTAAGACACAATTTTTAGTAATGAAAAATGCCATAATTCTTGATGGACATCACAATAACTAAATATTCATCTTTTTAATAGAAAACCATTGCAAACATATATTATTTCACAAGCCCTACAAGTACCTACCGAAGTTGACCTTACACTAAAAATAATAATAATTGTTTTTTTATTCTTGTGGGCCTTGGATCATGAATACTTTTCTTCATGTTCAATCATAACCCAAAAATTCAATATGTACACATTTTGATGCATTCAATATTTCTTTTAGACATATGTCATATGGATCTCCTCCAATAAGAATAAAAAATGTACAAGGTCATTAAAAGAATTCTTAAATAATTTCTATCAACTCATTTTTGAATTTTATTACATTCCTAATTTTTTTGATATAGGAATTGTTAAAAGGAACATTAATTTACATGTCCAAATTTTGAATAACATGGGGAATTAAAAAATCCTTGATGTGTTCATTGTAAAAAAATATGAAACAAAAATCAAATATTGTACCATTTTAAAATCACACATATTTATTGAGATCACGATGGTCAAGGAAAATGATAATGTCATATTCTTTGTGGTACCACCCTATAACATGTTCTTATATAGTAAATTTATTAGAGTATTAAAATTTGCAAAATCATCACAAGTTAACTCAACATCTTCTATTGATATGCATGTAGTGGGAAGAAATATGTAGGTATGATTGATATGACTTAGCTGATTTTTAGCTTTCTTGAATTTCTTTGATGCAACACTTTGAACTATGGATTATTGGATCTAGTGGTAATTTGAATATATTTGGAACCTTTGATTGTAAATCTAATCAATAGTTTCAATTTGCATTTTTAATGTTGATCCCCTTTCCATATGCTCTATTTTTTCCTTGTTCTTTGTTTTTTGCACATCTACTTTTGAACCTAGTTCTTATTCTTCTATTTGTTTTATGTTATCTTTGAAACTATTTTTTTACAAGTTAACTTTTAGATTCAAATTATCATTTTCTACATGTTCTACTTTCATTAATAGGTTTGAATTTCCTAGCACCACAACATTAGGACCTAGGAATTATAAGCAAAGTTGGAACTATTCTTCTACTATGGTTCATAGGGAGGATTTATTTAAAGCTTAAACTAAAAGTAGAAAATGATCTATTCGTTTGATGTAAACATTGCTTAAGTTTAAACTTTGATTTGTGTTTTTGTTTTTTTGGAAGGAATGCATATTAAGAATCTTTAAGAACTTTCCTTTGGGGACTAATAAATGTGCTACTTTGGAGGATTCAAAAATATGATGTCTTCTATTGATCCTTGTGCATTGTATCCTTGTTAAGGTTTAGGGTTTATTGATGAACAATTACATGTTTTTTAATGTGAACCTAAGCCCCCATAACCAAACATTCTTTTTTTAAAATTTTATTTACTTATTTTGGTTTTGATTTGTGAAAAAAATCCATCCCACCCTTAAGAATGTGTTGGTCTTTCTTATCACCAAACATTTTTTTCATATTTTTGGGTTTGGTTTTTTGAAAAAGAGTTCAACCCACCTTTAAAAATAACATTGCCACCATATTTGTTTTCAAGTATGTGCATTACAATGTGTTGGTCCTCTCTCGTCACCAAACATGACTACATATAATACTAAGGCATTTTTTTGGTTATTGTTTTTCCCATGCCCATAACCACACACAAATTTTTAAAAAAATAAGGATAATATAAAAAAGTTAAACACATTTTTCCAGATTAAGCATTGAATCAGAAGGTCACATTAAAATGTTTATGGGAATGAGTGTGACCATTGACTAGCATTGGTTTACACAATAAGCGTGTTGAGTCACCGAATGATATTTAGTGGGGCACATGTTGACCTTACTGAATTTTACAACAAACTAAAATTAATCACCAAATTATAAAGTTCAGCCTACATACTAGTTTTTCAAAAGTTTTCAATATGCCTAGATGCTTAATAGGATTGAAACTAGTGTTGTTCGGATATATCAAAATTTTTGGATATGAACCCAAATAGTACCCTCATATGCATGTATTCATATCCAGATTTTTGTTTTTCAAATATTCATCCTTATACATATTTGGCATAAAGTGCTCATGCAATAATTGATGGTCATGCATATTTTGGTGAGAATTGCCCGTACCGCTATGCCTATTCAGGCGCTCATGTATGGATGTGTTCGAATATGCATATTATGATATGCATATCCAATGCATAACTGGTGCATTCTGGCATATAATTGGTTAGGGTTTAGGGTTTAGGGTTAGGGTTGGATGGAGATGGAGTTCATAGGGTTTAGGGTTTAGTGTTTTACACTTTGCACTCAAGTTTTGCCAACAAAGCTTTAAGTGCAATGTGCAAAATGCATGTCCTCTATTGACTTCATGCTCCTTGTGATTTGTGATATTTTGCAACAAACTTTTGAGTTCAAAGTGTCTTTTCATCTTTTTTGTGTTATCTTCTTGTCTTCTTGTCTTCTTTCCTCTTTGCTTTAAGTGCAACTCTTTAACAATGCATTGTGCATGCATTATATCCTATGAGGTGAGAATGTGAATGTTTTCTATGAAGTGAGAGTGTGAGCATGGTTTGAGGTATGAATGTTTTTTTGTGAGGTGTGAACATGTGAGGTTAGAAATCTCTTTACGAGTCTAGAGTTTGAGGTTGAAGGTTTGAAGTTTGAGGTCTCTATGTCAAGTTGAAGGTATAAGGTGTGAAGTTCTTTGTGAAGTCAAAGGTCTAAGGTTGGAATGTGAAGTCAAAGATTGAAGGTATGAGGTATGAGGTTTTTGTGTCAAGTCAAAGGTTTGAGGTCAACGGTTTGAAATGTGAAGCTCTTTGTCAAAGGCTGGAGGTATCTCTATGCAAGGTCAAAGCTTTGAAATCTAAGGTCTAATGAAGTTGGAGGTCTGAACTTTGAACGCTCTCTTTGTGAAGTCTGAAGTTTAAGGTTAGAGTGCTTTCTCTGAGGTGTAACATTTGAGCATTCTTTGTGACATTTGACCATTCATCGTTCTTTGTGAAGTATAAAGTTTGAACACTCATGGTTCTTTGTGAAGTCTAAGGTTTGAACATTCAACATTCTTTGTGAAATCTGAACACTTAACATTATGTTTGAGGTTTTAGGCTTATGAGGGTTTATGAAGGTTTGTGAAGCATTGTGAGGTTTGTGAGGCATTATGAGTGTGGTTTGTGTGAAATTGGAGGTATGAGGTGTGAGTTGTTTAAGTGTGGCCTCTAAGGTTTTCTTGTTCCTTTAGAATTTTGGTGTTCATGATGTTGTTGATGTCCGTGGTTGCTATTGATGGTTGCTGCATTTGTTGAAACACTCTTCCAATTGGAGCGTCTATAACTTTGGTGGAGATTGTAACAATTTGCTTTGCAACAACACCTTTACATCAACCATTGGCAAGGTAAGTTTTCAAGCTCCTCTCCTAGATTTCCTATGTTTTGAAATTTTTTGCTTTACATTTTTTACACTACTTTCCATGTGTCTATGAACCTTTTCCAACTAAATTGTGAGCTTCCATGCATTGTCCTGAATTTTTATTTATTTTTTGCACTTTGTTGGTTTTTAAAGGTTAGGTTACAGTTTTTATTCTACAGCCTTGAATGATGGTGAAGATGATGATGTGCAATTGGTTGAATCCATTGGCGGTATTGATGGAGACCACCAATACCAAAAGCATACCCTAATTTCCCTAAAGTTTCAGTTTTGATTTTATTAAATTTTGAATGACAAAATTGTTTAATATTTAGTAACTCTTACACTGTAAGTCTAAACATTAACAAACCATGGTGCATCCATTCTCATCAAGGCCTTTCCAACATATCAAAAACTCTTTGCACGTTTGGACAATGTCAATGGAGGGCACCTTATATGTTTTAATCAAGCATTAGTAGCAAGTAAAGGTGGGCATTTCACTTTTTGAAATTTTCATGTTACTTCTGTTTTTTTAAAAATTACTATGAAATCCAAGGGGTACCTAGTTGGTACTTGCTGGTTATCATGGTAAAAAGAATTTAAAAGCAAGATGCGAGTCAAGTTTTACACTCCCTCAAGCTGGGCCATTGCTAAGATAATTGACAATTGACTACCACCTTGAGGACTCATTATTTCATGAACGTCTCAAGCTCTAGGGTGTTTCCCTACACCAAGAGTGCAAGAAGGGGTGATGTGGTTTAGAAGATCTCAACTTGACAAACAAACAAACTACATTCCTTAACGGATGGATTACCTCAGCAATTTGAGAAAGAACAAAAGGACCCATCCTCACAACAGACTTCTACACAAGTTATGTTTTGAACAATTTCAAAGTTTCAAATTCTCAAAAATGACTCTATGATGCTTTAAATGCATAATTTCCTCAAAAGGCTTTTACCTCAAGTAAAGTAGAAAAACAAAAATCGGCATTAAAAAGATCAACAATAAATGCACACTCTGAATCATGAAACTATTTAATATCTAGATCTATGAATTATTTTGAAAGCCACTGTGGCTCCTTGTCATGCCAGGCTTTGTTATTGATTACATTAGGCTAGTTGGTGTCCCAGTCTGTACTCTGTCTGTATATAGTCTGTAATAATTCAATGTTGCCCTTGAATTCAACTATTTTCAAATTTTCAATTAAGATTCTGCAATTCGCTTTATATACAAAGTAATGGAAGGAGAAGAAAACAAGCAAAGTTGACATTATAGCTACAGACAAAAGTTGGGTGGGTGGTATCTCAGAACACAGGCCAGTTATAGCCTTGGATCCCTGCAGGCTATATGCGCCAAAAGATGGCATCTTGACCTTACAAACATGCTTTTGTGGGACAATTTTGCACCATTCATTTTCAGTCGGTAAAGGAGACACTCATGACCCATGCTTTCTCAGAACAATTTTTTTCCACTGTCCATTTTCAGTCAGTACATAAGACATCAATAAAGCTCTTGATGAACGACTTAAACATAACCTCAAAACATATAATACAAGCAGATGGATAACATTTTCTAAGGCACCCAATTGTCGTTTGCTCATGACTTGCTTGCTTTAAATCCAAGGCATGTGGTTGAGCCTGTTGCCTCAAAACATATAATACAAGCAGATGGATAACATTTTCTAAGGCACCCAATTGTCGCTTGCTCATGACTTGCTCGCTTAAATCCAAGACATGTGGTTGAGCCTGTTGCCATGCCAAATTGTCGAAAGGTGTGATAAAGTTATTCTTCACATGCCCAATTGTTCTAAAGGTTGGGCTAACTTCACCAGATACATGTGGTAGTGCGTCAATTGGTGGTCCATTAAGTCCTTTTGGCAGCCATTGATTTCTATAGTTGTAAGGACTTTGTGAACATGTGGCCCAAATTATGACAGTTTGTAGTGTACACCATTGTCCCATATTTTTGTCTTCCTAATCTCCCGGGCTAAAGTGGCAGGTAAAAGCCCAAAGTCCAGTGTGTTACAAGAATAAGTGGTATACAAACTCGGGTTATGCCCTGGTTGGACCAAATGCCTTACCATACATTAAGCCCACAAAGAATTTTTTTTCCTGTTTTTCATTTTACAGTTCTTTTATGGCATGAAAACTTTTCATTTCATCTTTGTCAATCAACAAATTACTCAGAACTTCACAATTCAAAAAAAATCAACAAAAGATACTTTACGCTTTAGTAAGATTCGTGAAATTTAGAAATTTAAAAGTTCATTATTTTGAGAAAGGAATCCCTTTTTCGGAATTTCGTGGATTTTTTGAGCCTGGAATATTGCCCTTGGCCAGGCACTCACACCCAGGAAGAGCCTCAAAAGGATTCCTTACCCTATCCATTCCAGTCTCAAAGACTGAGGTTGGATCTGGTATTCCCACATCAGATCTGCTCAGTTCCTGAACACATACAGAAAGTAAAGAAATATCAAAAGAACAGGGGAGAATTTATTTTTCATTTTTAAAACTAAAACAAGAAGCCAAAAAAAGACCCTACTCTTATAAGGAAAAACATTTAAAAATATAATATTCTTCCTTGAAAACAGAAGATACTTCTCTTGAAGTGGAGTGAATCTTGGCTTTTAAAAGGTCACTTCTAAATACACTATGAAAATTCTAGAGCTGCTTTATTAAAGGTGAAATGAACTCTGATGCCCTAGCCAGCAATTTCATTAAAAAAATTTAGTAATACCCGCTTCCTCCTATCATAGTATTAATAGTATTTTTTGACAAGGCTGACTTGAGAGGCACTTATTTTTTAAACGCCCTGCTTTGAAGTTGTTATCCTGCACCTAATTATTTTGAACGTGGATGTTGAAAATTTGATGTCCTGCTTGAAATTTGCTACACCAAACAATGTTAGGTTGAGGAAGCAATGACATTTTTTTTAATATGATGTTGAGCATTAAATCCTTTGTATCTACCAAGTTGATCAGTACTGAATTGTCCACCACATCAAAGTTCATGGATGTATAAGAAAATTTTAAATAGGGATTAAGTCATAGTCGACCATGGTGTGTCTAATGGCATCTTTCCATTGTGAAGCTGCACATTACCTCAGCAAAAAGAAAAGGCGGGCTGGGAATCCTACAAAGGTTTTTCTTGGGGGGTAAAATCACATAAAGTCATCAAGAAAGGTCAATTAGCCATATTTAGACCATAGCTTCAAAGATGGCGTCAGAAATATAGTAGGGTTCCATAGAAATTCTACTTTGCTCTCCGACCTGGTGCCAAACTTGGCGCCACCCTACCTTTTGGAGCATCCCAAGTCCACAAAAATTCTACTTTGCTCTCTGACCTGTAGCCAAACTTGGCCCCATCCTCTTCTGGAGCATCACAAGTCCACATACCTCACAAATTTGAAAAACAAAACCCCTGCTTCACCTCGGGAAGCTTGACTTACCAACCATGGATTCAGATCTAGTGAAATATGAAAAACAAAACCCCTGCTTCACCTCAGGAAGCTTGACTTACCAACCATGGATTCAGATCTAGTGAAATATGAAAAACAAAACCCCTGCTTCACCTCTGGAAGCTTGACTTCCCTGAGGATGGCTTCAGATCCACGAGACACTAAATACCCCCATCAAGCTCTGTTGGACACTTGTTTTTCTTGTCTTCTTGCACATGTTTTTAGGCCCTGCATGGTTCTGCATAAAACCACACATCACAGTTCTACATGTTATTTTTATTCTGCAAAAGAACATAACATTGTTCTTTTTAATTAGTAACTACAGTAAACCCGTTTTATAATCATACCTTTAGTGAACACTTTTTTTTGTGACACCAACAAATTGTGATTTAAATGTGTATAGTCACATTCCATATAAACCCTTATCAGATTGTGACTATAGGCAATCAAAATTTTACAAAACAACCTTTTTATGTTAGAATAAAGGTGTCAATTGATTAAATTTCTTATATAAATTATTCTACGTTTTACTATGCATTATTAAGTTTTAAGAAAGTTATGATTTTTTATTTTTTTAATGTGATGATTTACATCAAGTTTGAGCTCCTAAATTATTACCTTGTGTATTTTGTCAATTAGATTTTTTAAATTATTATTATTATTATTATTTAGCAAGTTCGCATATCTTTTGCTTGTCTACATTAGAAAGTTGCTTTTGTTTTCTCTTGAACTAGATTCATTTTTGTTAACTTGCACAAATTAACACAAAACAACACTAACATTGTCAAACTACAACCAACAAAACCCTAATATTTATTCTAAATTTTCCCCATTATAATCGCATTTTTCAAAAAAAAAAAATTGCAAATATTTTGTGCTACTAACGAGTGTGATAGTGATTTTAAAGAGTGGTGTTTCTTACTAAAAATTGTGTGACAAAAACAAGAATGTGACTAAAACGGGGTGATTATAAACGGGGTTTACTGTATTTTATATTTTAAATACAGCTCAGCGGACACTAAACTTAATCCTTCCAGGTGTAAATCATGCCACAGACCACTGGCATAGATTCAAGCAGTGAGGAGAAAGTGCTTTCTTTTCTATTTCTATAACTTCCACAGTGCTCGATGAGGGTATTTAGCATCTTGATTCAAATCCTCCAGCTCTGCCTAGCTGCACCTTCTGCATAGACTATAATGCCGATGGAAACAAACGGACCTTATCGACCCCTTCAGCTGTACCTTCAACTTCAAAATTTAATGCTACTGCAAAGCAACTGGATCATTCAAAGCTGAAGGTGCAGTTACTTAGTGGAAAAACGACCTTATTGCCTCATGATACATGTAGTAGGTACTCCAATTGGGTGGGCTCTGTCCTCTAGCTATTTATATTTAGAGCTCTAAGAGCTTGGGTATTTATTTGTTGGTTATATTAATTAGTTATGGGTGTGCCCAAAGTCATTTTTCCTTTGGCCCTCGGGCCTCTTTGATTGTTCCATATATATATATATATATATATATATATATATATAACTCTCTCAAAAATCTATCTATGAAGTTTACCAGGGTTTCATCAAGAGGGTTTGTTTGTTTGTCATGTTGAGATCTTCCAAACCACAATGCCTCTATAATTCCCCGATAATGGTGGAGAGAGAATTATTGAATATTGAAACATTATCAAACCAGATTATGCACCCTTACGCAATAACATCGTCACCATTACAGGGGAATTTGGTTGCATTCTTGCTGTTGTTGGAATGCCTTTAGTGAGTAGATTTAATGAGGTGATTTGAAAAAAATTAGACTTATAGTGCTGAAGATATTGAATTTTGAGTAGTTTTTTTTCATTGGAAATTCAATTAAATCACAAAAAGTGATTTTTGAGGGACAAATAAATTGGGTAACCAGTTCATTCTTGAGCCAACAGCACAAGCTACTTCGCTAGAAGATGTAGCCTTTCCTTTTGGTTTAGCTATGTAGGTTAACTTGTTAGTTGTTACATGGGTAAAATTTTACAAAAAAGACATGGGATGATGCACAGTGCTATTGGGAACAATTAGGGGAGCACTTGAGAACTTGAGAGACATATAGGGAACATAATTGGGAATAATTGGAAACTGGTGAAAATACATTAGGAACATGGTGGGAACATCAAATCCAAAGAAAATCTACCTCCCATGGGGGAGGTCTAATTGAGAATCCCTTCCCCATCACACTAGGGAGGTCATTGTATTATTTCAAGTTTTATGCATCTTTGTTAAACTACTTCACAAGAGTGACATTACAAAATTACATGAACATCTTTTCAGCTCGTAGTGCTTAATTTTTCCCTTTCTATGTTCAACTTAACTAGACCACACCCAACCATCTTATGATTATTTCAACCAAGGCTCTTAACTTTAGAGTCCATATGAGATTTGGTGCATCCACCCTAAATAAGCTACACAATGAAGTTTTAGGAAACCAATTCAAAGTGACATGGGTTATCACATGATTGGGAATTTCATTTGTCATTGATCATGACATAATCAAGATTGTCATAGTCTTTCCCATCGTTTTATTCATGAGGTTTTTATTGGAAGGCTACAATATAAGTCTTCCATTTGTTGTAACACAATTGGAGATTTGGAAGCATGTGCCTTGGAAGAACTTTCATAATGGTGGTCTTTTTTTGCCTATAATTCACCAAAAAATGCATGTTTTGAAATCATTGAAACCAATGCATGGAGATCCTAGAATTCCCATTACAACATTCATTTTTGGGTAACACACCAATGTAATTTTTTTAAGGTGGCTTCTACCTATCAACACCATAGAAAAAATGGGGATAGTTTGTTTTACTTGCTAAAAGCATTTTGACTACATGGCAAAAATTAAAAGTAGTTGTGTGCTTACTAAAGTGAAAAATTTAGCCATCAAGTGGCAATATATTTATTTCATGGGTGGAAGTTCCTAGCTCCACTTCAAAAGTTAACAAAAAAACATATGGTGATACAAGCAAATTTGGTGCATGAAATTTGGGACCTTAAACACTTGATCTCTCACATTATCTATTTTGGAACTCATAAGATTAAATGCTATGATGTACACAAAATAGTCAAAACTAGATGTACATAAACTACTAAATTTATTGCAACATGAAATTCATTTATTTTAAAATTTTGTATTTACTTTACTTGAGCTTTAAAAAAAAAGTTAAGAAAATCATGAATATCAAATTGCTTCATATTTGGTGGTTTGAGTAAATAACACTAATTACATTATAATTTTTTTTGAAAACACCCTATTTGATAATAATTACATCATTTTTTATAAATTCAAAAGTCCTATTTCAATTTTATGGATAAATAAGTTCAACATTTGAGGCATTTACATTTTTAATTGAAGAAAATTTTACAACCTACAAGCATCATAATAATCACCATTATTATAAAATGATGTACAATCAAAGATTTAAATATAATTTAGATATAAGCTTCATGATTTAAAAAGAAAATGAAATTTTTTTTGATGAAAGATTGTTTTTGTACATGTATACATTGATATGCAAATTTCATTGATAAATTTGAACTAAATCAGATATTTCTTAGTCCTTTTGTCAAAACAACCATTTTATGACAAGCAATTAATTGTTACAAATGTATTCCACAAGACTATTGCATCATTCTTATTTATGCTTATTTTTCAACATAATGATAGATTAAGATGTGAAACACTTTTTTCACATTTTAACCATAAACCTTTTTCAATCAAGTGTCCATATCATTCAATTTTTGCTTGCAATGAAAACTATAAGACTATAATAGTTTTTTCGTGTGCATCATATCAAGGAAACACCTAAAAACAAAGATGCAAGATAAAGTTATTGAAGATAAAGTTATTGACCGATGTTAGTAGGTTCCCCAATTGAAGTGTCAAACTAAAGAGGTTTAGGTTTTAGTTATTATGATTTGGACTTGAATTAACACCCTTTTGGTGGAACCAACGTAAGAACCAAACCATGAAATTAGCCTTTTTTTTGTTAGATCCAAAACTAAAACCAAAACCTTTAAAAGAAATCATGAGCATATTCATGTTTTTAATGTAAGCAAGCTTGTTTTTTCTTGAAAAGTTGACAAGTAGGCTAAATTCTATAAGTACTTGATTGGTTTTAATTAATTATAAAATTCCATACTTATATAATCCCCACTTTTAATTAGTTGCAAGACTTTGTACCTCTACAATCTCTAATTTGGGGGACTGTGTAAGGTGTACAATATGGAACTAAACCTGGTTTTCAAATTGGGCTTGAAGGTTCGTGGTTTTGAAAACAATGTGCCAAAACCAAAATCAAAGGTTTAGAAATTTGAAAAATTGGGCTCAAACTTGCACTTGAAGAACTTGCCAAAAAGGTTTTTAATGTCAAAACTAAAATCAAATGTTTTCTTAAAATAAGAAGAATTGACCAACAATCATATTGACCATTTGTGTTTTTCATCAACATGTTAGAACTTGGAGTATAATAAACCTTGATGCTCCAAATTTCTCCTGTCACTATCCATCTACATGTTGTTTGCATAATTAGTCTCTTCCCCATCACTAATCATATTGAAATTTAAAGCTGCTAAGTTGTTGAAACACTCACAAAGTTACCCACAAAATTCATGAACATTTAGCTTTGCATAATAATGGTCCAAATACTTGGTCCCCTAAACAAAAACTTCTCATTCAATCCTACATGACTATATCAGATCCAAACTCTAAACACCTTACAAGAAGTTAACATTTTTCAATAGAAAAATGTGGTACCTAACTATTAGCACGTGTAACATCAACCATGCAAAGTGATGACGCAGTCACTTGGAATATGAGGAATTAAGAAACCTAACTTTATTGGTGTGGATTGGAAGATAAAGCAACTAACGACAAGGTCCTTAAAATAGAAGGAAAACCCTTTGGTGCTTTGTTGGCTATATAATGGTGTTACATATTATCAAGTTGTTACTGGATGTATTAAGATAAAAACATAATGTGATAGACTGGACTAAGAGTTGGAATTGGCAAATGACTGAAGTTCTCCAAATGATTGAAGTCTTACCCCATGGTCAATCATAGAAGAATTGGTCCATGCAGAAGCAGCAAGAAAGACCTTCATGATGAAACCCAACAACTTCAAGACGATAGAAGCAGTGCGTTGGTTGATGCAAAATGGCAGGATCAACACCAATTACCAAATTTATAATGCCAATGTAAGGATGCAAACGTATCTTAAGAAAAGTCACAACATGACATAACTTGTTCTATGTTGAGGAATATCATAATAAGGCATTACAAATTAGGTGTTGGTTCGTTATGCATCATAACTTGTTCTATGTTGAGGAATATCATAATAAGGCATTGCAAATTAGGTATTGGTTCGTTATGCAGGACATTAAAACCCCCCTACAAGCTTTGCAGGTGTCATTGTCATGTCATGTGCAGCACCTGCATGGTTTTAATATACAATTGGAGTGATGTCAATAGAAAAACCATCTGGAGAAATCAAATTAAGATACACTTCAGCGAATGCAGCTTGAACTAGGGCATTCATTTGAGGTATGGTCTGTGAAACAAATGGCCATGGGTTCAAAACTGTCAAAGGACGAAACCTATAGAACCAAACTTTCTGTTTTGTAAAACAGTACATGTTTCATCATGCAGAATGTGCATGCACTTGAACTGCACAGGGCGCTGTGCTAACACCCACAATGTTCATAGGGGGGTGTCGCTGAACTGCGCAGGGCACTGCACTAACATTCGCACTGTTTCTAAGGGGCTGTTTTAATGTCCTCTTTTTGTTATCTTGAGTCAAAACTATGCTAGAGTCTATAGTTAGGCTTAAGGTCACAAATACCATAAATAATCAGGTTGCTAGTTGCTACCTACCTCTTTAAGTGTTTTCAGCCATTTAGCTATCTAGTTTTAGAAGTCGATAAGAACAGCCACGTTACAGACAACAGCCCAGGAAACTTGTTCCGCCGTGTCCCTTGGAAGGGCCCCAGGGGAGCGAGTCTCAAGTTGCATAGATTTATTTGGACAGGAAGGACAAGTAAGTCGCTCTAAGGTAAACCTAAAGCAAGAGTTATTCTCCCGAGACCTTTCGAGGGGCCCCAGGGAAAGGGTCTTATTTTTACATTGATATAATTGGATTCGAAGGTTCTTTAGGTCCATCAAAAAAGATTAGTAAAGTCGCCTCTACGGTGAAAACCTAAGTAAAGGCCCAAACTCGATTGCAGCACACGCAATCGCCAGAGACTTCAAGCGAACTCAGTATCTACCTACTTCAAGCGGGCCTTAGTTTCAGCAGAACGTTGAACATGCCCGTACCAACTTTGTGGGTGTCATGGGACATGTACTAATAAAAGAATCACTAATATTGACACTTGCACATGCGTCCATTATGCAAAGTATTAATGGGGTGCAAAATTCAAAGCATATGCTGACAGATTGCTCACTAAAGCCTACAAGGACCTGGAAATTAGACAACAGCTGCAGTTGGTGATTTACGCAATATTTGTTTACAGTTGTCGGTATTAACTCTTTGATTCTCCAAGAAGATATCATGCCAGGAATCGAGATATATTATGACATCTCTTTTGACACCAGCCCCAGCTTTTAAGATGCCATTGTTTGGACTATGCAACCTTTAGTGAGCTTCACGCTAACGTTATTAGTAAATTACAAATAGCATCGAAATAAATTATTGGTTTCATATCATCTACAAGTCAGAGTACGGCATAAGGGGAAGACATCTTGGGCAGTTTCTTAATAGAGGGCCCCTGAGACTCTAAAAAGGGCCCAGCCCAAGTTGGAGGTACCGCAACAAGATGCATCCCTTAGGTAAGTAAACGCCTCCCACTTGAGTAAAACTTTTGGAGAAATTTATTTCATTCTGAGCTTATAATTGCTTCTAGCGGATATGGATAAACCAACTATCCATATCTGAGAAATTAAATACCGCTAAGCAATGGATATGAATATTATTATCATATAACTACATTCAGATATCCATAGAGATTGATTAGTTTTAATTGTGATAAGCTCCATCAGACATATATACATATATAATGGTGGATATTGAAACTAACTACATCCATATCTGGGTACCATCCAGATTCATATCTGCATTTTACTGTGCGACCAGACAACACTAGTTTAGATTCGATAATTAGAGTAGGCACATTGGACCAGGCATTCTCAGCATAAATCATGAAAGATTTTTTGTTCAAAATTTGCTGGAAGGTGTAACATGTGATCAGTGAACAGGTCTTTCAACTGGAAGGATTCTTCTATGTGGAGAAGAGTTTTCAAATACAAAAACGAAAGATTTAACCATGGCATCAATTGTCTACACATTTCAGCATCTTAAAGTTCCAAATCCTCCCAAAAAGCAAAACTTTGAGAAGGGCATTTCTGGGAGAGAATGAAGGGTTGGGTCACATCAGAACGTGAGAACATCACAAGAGATATTCCCAGCAAGCATTACGTGCAAGCAACAGTTACTCATTTTTCAAAGCAATGGGATTAGGTGTCCCCACTCTCCACATGCATGTATGCAATGAGCTATGGCCTCAGGTACATGAATTTGTTACCTTCATGTAAACCTTGGACATTTTTCTCAGTGTTATTTCAGGCCTTAAATGGGGCAAGTGCCCCTATCTGGGGCAATAGGGTAGATAGGCTGGTGAGTGAACACTTAAGAACTCAAAGGAGGTCAAATCCTCACACACTGTTCCTCTGCTTCTGAAGCTCAAAACACATTTGTAACTCTCCACCTAGCCCTTCCAATGTCAATGTGGGGTGTTTAGTGTCAGGGAATTCAGTGTTTGATGATGGATGAATTAAAAACAGATTAGGATTTTGTGCTTAAAATCTTTGATTGTTGTGTCTTTGGAATACAAAAACGTTTTGTAAAGCCCTCTTTGGTGCACTCATCAGGTTTAAATCACTCAAACCAGGCTAAAAATTAGGAAAATATGGAGCTGGGATTAGAGAGGGCTCCAGAGCTTTTTTTTCAAAATGTTTGAAGCAAATTATCACTCATCCTTTTCCTATGTTTTCTGCATTGCTCCTTTACTTCTCATACTCAATGAACATTTGTAGCCCTCCAGTTTGCATGTCCGATGACATAAAAATCACTCAAATTGGTTAAAGAATGATGAAATTATTGAAAAATGTTTGGTGATAGGTACATGTTTGATGATGGGTGGTTCTACCGTAACAATCCCTGGAACAAAGATTTTTAGAAAAAGGTCCTGAACATTTCAATCCCATGTTTTGACAGGATGCAGTGGCAAGTAACTGTGGGGGTTCTAATAAGGTGCCCTTGCACTACATCATCCATGTGCTTAGTATGTGATTCGTTTATATTTTACCAGCAAAAGACCCCAGCCGCAATTATATGTTGGTTTTACACATGGTGTTGAAGGACATTTTAAACCCGTATGAACATTGCAGGTGTATGTTCCGCATTTTTGTCCGGGTTCAGGGCTCAAAACTGCAATTGCCTCTTGGAAAAACAAGTGGCTCATCAGATAATGGCTGGTGCCTCTTCTGGCAATGTCCAAACCAGCAAAAGTTAAAATAAGAAAATGTTCCACCATGGTCCCAAAAGATCCGAGCTAGTTCAACATTCCTCAAGATATACAACCGAATGACAGTCCATTGCAACACCTGTTGAAAGCATCCTCAAAACACGAGGCTAAGTGAATGTTTAGAGTAACACTTGGTGAACATTCCTCAAAATGGGGGATCAAATGAAAATTGCATCATTCTGAAGTCAATTTATTACAAACAAAATCAAATGATAATGAAATTTTACAGATAAAGTAGCTTGGGTTGTTCACATGGCATGCCACGTTGACTAGGCCTGTACAACTTTTAGAATGACATGGCATTCATGAAACATATCTGCTGACCTACTGATGCGGATGGTCGCCACCTCACTCACCTCCACATTGGATTTTTCTCCCCTACCTAGCAGGAAGGAAAATTTCCCATCATGTGAACATTGCATGTAACTTCCACAACATGGACATCTGTAACGTCTTATCGAGGATTTATCCTTGTGAACCCTTTTGGAAATATATTCAGATTGACACTTTACTAGGTTCAAACCATGTGAACTTTAGTCACATTCACATGGTTAATGCTTCAAATCAGGAACTTA